>Ga0126381_100003857_pt1 | contig 16245 bp, 17 predicted proteins | sample PanSoiMetPlot_28_FD_96465 | JGI IMG/M metagenome (GOLD analysis project Ga0126381, IMG submission 96465) | Tropical forest soil microbial communities from Panama - MetaG Plot_28 | ecosystem: Environmental > Terrestrial > Soil > Tropical forest > Bulk soil | place: Panama | collected 2016-02-17 | reverse complement strand
CCCGTAGCCCGGCGGCTGCCCGTAGCCCGGCGGCTGCCCGTAGCCCGGCGGCTGCCCGTAGCCCGGCGGCTGCCCGTAGCCGACGGGCTGGCCATAGCCAGGAGGCGGACCCTGGAAGCCTGCCTGCCGCCTCGCTCGAGCGGCAGAGCGATCGCGCGAGAACTGAACGATCAGCAGAATCGGCAGGATGAACGCGTAGAAAAAGATCAGGAAGTGCCCAGGACTGAAGATCAGAAGGTAGAGCCCGTAGAGAATGAAGCCCGCCCCGAAGACGCCATTCCACACTCGCCGCGTCCTCGTCTGGCCGCCGACGCCCGCCATGACGAGCAGCGTCACGCCACTGAGGATTAGGAACAGAACATAGACGATTCCAAACACCGGGCAATACCTCGCAATCGGTGCAGGCCTCAAGCGGCTTGGAGGGCAAGGCATTCAACCACAAGCGCTGAGATGTCGTCTATGAGCAGCGTCCTTGCTGGCCAGCGGACCGGCCAGAGGAGCAGCGCAGCCACGGGCTCAGCCCCCGAGCGGGAAGGATGCCAGCGCCTCCCACCGGCCGCCGCTCGACGACTCGGCCATGAGCGTCACCGCGGCGACCCGGTCGACGACGGGCAGCAGCTCAGCAATCGTGACCTCGGCACGGCGCATTTCGTCGACGGGGCAATCTATGCCGATCGTCAGGTGCGGGGCTACGTCTGTGAACTGGCCCTCGAACGGCGGGAACTCGGGAAACTCGCCGAAGACGCGGGCGGTCAGATTCCGGAATGGTCCAGGATCTTGTGGCCCGAGCCAGAGCACCGTCGTGCCGAACCAGTCGGTGCGATCCAGCCGGACGTCGAAGGCGGGCACCGCCGCGAACAAGCTGGCGAGCCGGGTCAGTTCAGTCGTGCAGAGCCTGCTGACCGGCATGAACGGTGCCAGGATCGTCACGTGAGCCGGAACACCGAGCGCTGCGTTCGCGTCGAGCCGGGCGCGATGCGGGCCCACTACCGACTCGGCAGCCGGGATCTCCGCGATGAGCGCTGTCTGCAGGTCGCGATCTGAGTCCGTCACGGCGTGCCGTACATTCCGCCTGCTGGCTCGAGCAGCACCTTGACCGCCCCGGTGTTTCGGGCGTTCTTCGCCGTTAGTACTGCCTCATGCCACCTGTGCAGCGGGAACCGGTGCGTAATGACTGGCGTCAGGTCCAGCCCTGCCGCCACGAAGTCGAAGTAGTGCTCCATGGCGTGCTTGGCGACGCCGCCGACCTCCTCGATCCCGAAGCCATTGGAGCCGACGACGCGCACCTCCTTGAAGTACAACGGCGTCCACTCGAACCGGCTCGGCGGCTCGACGCCGGAGATGACCACCGTGCCGCCGGTTGCGACCAGGCGCAGGGAGGTCTCAACCGTCTGAACCGAGCCGATGGTGTCGTACACGATGACAGGGCCATCCTGAAGCCAGTCGCGGCTGTTCCAGGGCCGCAGTGGCACCGCGCCAACCCGACCGGCGACTTCGGAGACGAGCGCGTCGGGAGACGACGGCAGCACTGCATGCGCGCCGAGTCGGACCGCGAGCGCCGCCCGGGCACCAGACCGGGTGGCCGCCCACACCTGCGTGCCGGGGTACAGGTACCGCAGCAGGGCGATCGCGGCGAAAGCCAGCGTGCCGGAGCCATAGACCAGGACCGGAGCGTCCCCAGGAGGCGGGGCGAGCAGGATCGACCGCAGGGAGACCGAGACCGGATCGGCCAGTACGGCGGCCTCGTCCGAAACGCCCTCCGGGATGCCAAACAACTGCGATGGGTGTGCGGCGAACCGCTCAGCGTGCGCGCCGCCCGCGGCGGCGCAGTTGCCCAGGTGGATCGAAACGGGCAGATAGCCCGCCTGGAATCCACGACACCAGGGGTACCGACCAGCCGCGCACGCGTCACACAGCGGATCGACCCCCCGCGGTCCGCACGACAGCCACGGGTTCAGCACGACCCGCCCGCCGGTGTCTGTACGCCGCCCGACCGCCTCGTGCCCGAGGATGTGGGGGAACGACACCAGGGCCGTCAGCGGGTTGTCACGGGCGCCGTTCAGCAGTATCTGCTTGATGTCGGAGCCGCATAGCCCGGACATTATTGTCTGTACCCGGACCCAGTCGGGGGCCGGAAGCGGCAGCTCCGCGACGTCCTCCAGGCGTGTCGGCGCGAGCCGCGAGACGTAAGCGCGCCGGGTCACCCGCCCGACGATCGTCGCGGCTGCCTCGCGGGCCAGGCTGTGCCGGAACACCAGTGCCTTCAGGCCGACCTCCCTTGCCCTCGACCGTGAGTGATCAGCCGGGCAGCCACGATACGTAGAAGATGCCCAGACCGAGCGCGATGCACAAGGCGGCGATCAGCCAGAACCTGATCACGATCGTCGTCTCGGCCCAGCCCAGCAACTCGAAATGATGCTGTAGCGGCGCCATCCGGAATACCCTGCGGCCGGTCATCTTGAAGAACCCGACCTGGATGATGACCGAGGCGGTGATGATCACGAATAGCCCGCCGAGCACGAGGAGCAGCAGCTGGGTCTTGGTGCACACAGCCAGCCCGGCCAGTACGCCGCCAAGGGCGAGCGACCCGGTGTCGCCCATGAAGATCTTGGCAGGCGGCGCATTCCACCACAGGAAACCGAGGCATGCGCCGAGCGCGGCGGCCGCGACGACAGCGAGGTCGAGCGGACTGGCGATCGCGTAGCAATGCGGCGTGACCGGACCGCTGATGCAGTCGTTCCGCAGCTGCCAGTTAGCGATCAGGACGTAGGCGGCCAGCACGAGAATGGCCGCTCCGGTGGCCAGCCCGTCCAGTCCGTCGGTCAGGTTCACCCCGTTGGAGAACCCCGCGATCATGATGACGACCCAGATTACGAAGGGCAGGGTGCCCAGGGTCGGCCCGAAGTCCCGGAGCAGCGAGAGCGACGGGTCAGCCGGCGTCAGGTCGAACCTGTCCGGGAAGCGCAGCACTAGCAGCGCGAACACGGCGCTCACCCCGGTCTGGCCTGCGAGCTTCGCCCTGCTGCGCAGGCCCAGACTCCGCTGCTTGTAGATCTTGATGAAGTCGTCGACGAAGCCGACGAGCCCAAGCCCGGTCATCAGCAGCAGCACCAGCAGGCCGGCCGGCGATGGCGCATCACCGGTCAGGCCGTGCCCCGCGAAGTAGCCAGCGACCGCCGCCACGACGATCACTGTGCCGCCCATGGTGGGGGTGCCTCGCTTGGTCTGGTGCGCCTGCGGCCCGTCGTCCCGAATCGCCTGGCCGTAACCCCTGCGGCGGAACACGCGGATCGCCAGCGGGGTGCCGAGCAGGGATATCAGCAGCGCGACGAAAGCTGCGACCAGGATCGTCTTCACGGCGCCAGCCGTCCGCGGTTGGCCTCGGGGGTCACCAGGTCAGACAGCGCGTGCACCCGTCCATCATGCCGCCTCGGGCGCGCTGGTCGGGCCAGGAGCGGCGTGGCGTCGCGACACCCGCAGCAAACAAACCTCGGGCGAGGCAGCCCGCGGTGGCACGGCATGCTGGGCACATGAGTGGTGCGACGGCGCCCGTTCCGAGCCTGCCCGTCCGGCGGGCGGCGCGGGTCATCCTGCTCGACCCGCACGATCGAGTCCTGCTGATGCGGTACGACCAGCCGCCGCCCAATGGTCGGCACTGGGCGACGCCGGGCGGGGGAGCAGAGGACGGCGAGGACTACGCAGCGGCGGCGCTCCGCGAACTGGCGGAAGAGACCGGCTGGACCGACATCGTGCTGATCGCCGAGGTGCTCCGGCGGAGTTTCGACATGGACTACGCCGGGCGCATGGTCCGGCAGCACGAGCGGCTCTACCTCGCTCGCACCGACGAGGCCGGCCGTGAGATCGAAGACGTAGCCGCCATGCACCACGCCGACGGCATCGCCGCGTGGCGCTGGTGGACGCTGGCGGAGCTAGACGGCACCGATGAGCAGGTCTGGCCGCCCGGCCTCGCCGGGCTCATCCGGGCTCAGCTGTGACGCGAGCGTGACCAGGCTCAGCCGGGACCGCCCATCTCCAGAACGGGGCGGACCTCGACGGCGCCATAACGGGCGGCGGGGATCTTGGCCGCCCACCTCAGCGCCTCGTCGAAATCGGCGCAGTTCAGCACGTAGTAGCCGCCGATAACCTCCTTGACCTCCATGAAAGGACCGTCGGTCACCATCGGCTGGCCATTGCGGAGCCGCAAGGTCCGGGCCGTGGTGGGGTCTTGCAGCGGCGCGCTGTCGACCAGTACGCCGGCTTCGCTCATGGCTCTCGTGGCCGCCTGGTAGTCGTCGAGCATCTGGGCGAACTCGGCTGATCCGGGTACTGGCGGCGGGATTTCGGGGTTCACCGGATCGCCGGTCAGCAGGCATAGGTAACGCAATGTCGGCTCCCTCCGGCGGCTCGGATGGCCGCCCACGCCTTATCCACGATTGGGAAAGGCCTGTCCTGACCAGCAGCTACAGACCTGAGGAGCCGAAGGAGACGCTCCGGGCAGCGTGATCGGCCGGGTGTCGAGAATGGCGAGATCCATAGCACGACAGTAGGCCAGAAGTGGGTGAGTCAGGGCGGCTAGCGTTGGGCGGGTGAGCGGATCGGGCACCGGCCTGGCTGACGCCGGGGCGCTGGCGGCTGCCATCGAGGCCGGCCTGGCCGACGCGGGCGGCCCGGCGCTCACCGCCGGAATGCAACGGCTCATGGCTGCCTACCGCTCCGGTGAGAACCCGGCGAGACCCGTGCTCGCGACGAGAACGGACGCCGCCGCGTACGCCGCGTACCGGATGCCGGCCACCGCGGCCGCAGCCGCCCAGGCCCTCTCGCAGACACGGCTGTCGCTGCCACGGTGGACGCCGGCGACGCTGCTGGATTTCGGGGCGGGAACGGGCAGCATGGCCTGGGCGGCCGCCGTCCAGCTGCCCAGCGTCACGGGGATGACCCTGCTGGAGCAGTCGGCCGAGGCGATGCGGCTCGGCCGCTCGATTCTTGCCGCGAGCCAGCTGCCGGTGCTGCGAATGGCCGCGTGGCGGACCTGGCGACTGCCCGACAGCAACCCGCCACCGGATCGCAGCGACGGGCTGACCGCGGACCTGGCCACTGCTAGCTACGTGCTCGGCGAGCTGACGCGGTCACAGCAGGCGGCGCTGGTGACGCGAGCGGTCCGGGCGGCCCCGGCGGTTGTGCTGATCGAGCCGGGCACGCCTGCCGGTCACCGCAGGATCCTCGCTGCTCGCGGGCAGCTCCAGGCGGCTGGCTATCTGGTCGCGGCGCCGTGCCCGCATGACCTTCGCTGCCCGCTGGAGGCGGAGGGCGACTGGTGCCACTTCGGGGCCCGGCTGCCCCGCTCGGGACTGCACCGCCATGTCAAGGGCGTGGATCTCGGCTATGAGGACGAGAAGTTCAGCTACGTCGCGGCGGTGCGGGCGGACCTGCTTGGCCTGCCAGACCGGCCGACCAGCCGCATCGTCAGGCGGCCGCAGCAGCGCAAGGCGCTCGTCTCGCTCGAGTTGTGCCAGCGGGACGGCTCGGTCCGCAGCGAGCTGATCGGCAAGAGCGCGGGGGAGACCTATCGCCGCGCCAGGAAGTCGTCTTGGGGGGCTGGGTGGGACACGTAGCCGACTGCTCGGGTGACGCCAGCCGGGCGCGCCCGACCCGACCAGACGTAAACGGTCGGCTCGGTGCCCGGCCGTCGTCACCCTCGCGGCCGTCCACGATGATCGGGGACACGCGGACCGGGTTTGGGCGGGCTGCGGTCAGCGGCGGGACTGTCGTGTTGGGCGGCCGGGAAGGCGGAGCGCGAGCCCGCCGTCGGGCAGGGACGCCTGGGCGAACGGCTCGAGCGCTTCTCGGCTCCAGGTGAGCGAGCCGCTGGTCAGGTCGGCAATTACGCCGTCGACCCATGCCAGCTCGGCGGCGATCATCGCACGCTGGTACTCGTCGTCCAGCGCGACGGCCCGCGGCAAGCCGGCCATGCCCTGGAGGTTGACGTCGATGGCCTCAAGCCGCACGCGCAGGGTCTCGGCACGCTGCTGAAGGACGGCCGCTGCATCGGCCGGCGGCAGCAGCATGATGAACGACAGCGCGGCCGGGAACTGCGGGAACTCGTTGCGCGGCAGCGCCAGCATCTCGGTCAGCCAGTCCAGGGCGGCCTGGCTGCCAGCCTCGGTGAGCTCGTAGACCGTTCGCTCGGGGTACTGCTGGTCGCGCTCGGTGTTGCGGACCGCGATCAGTCCGGCCTCGAGCAGGCGGCCGATGGTCTTGTAGAGGTTCGCCCGCTGGCCGACGTTGACGACGGCATCCTTGCCCCACTCCTTGAGCAGGCGCTGCATCGCATACGGGTGCAGTGGCGCCGCGTGCAGCAGGCTCAGCACGGCTAGTGCGAGCGGCGACGGTCGTACCTCGCTGTCCACGACCCCCAGCCTACTAGTTCCCTGGACACTAGTAGTGTAGGCCCGTTCGATCTAGTTACTCGCATACTAGTGCTGCTAAGATATGTTGCATCATAACTAGTATTCAGACTACTATAACTCGCGACATAACTCGTCAGTCAAGGCGAGCCGAATCGATAGACGGGGAGACCACCATGAGGACCGGTAGCACCGCGCTGCTGATCGAAGCGCGCGGCATCACCGTGCGGTTCGGCAAGGTCACCGCCCTGGACGGGCTGGAGCTGACCGCTGATCCTGGCCAGGTGCTGGCCGTGCTAGGACCGAACGGCGCGGGAAAGACGACGTTCGTTCGCTGCCTCGCCACCCTTGTCCGGCCCGACAGCGGGGTACTACGCGTCCGCGGTCAGGACGTGGTTCGCGACGCTGCTCGCGTCCGCAAGGACATCGGCCTGGCCGGGCAGTTCGCAGCCGTGGAGCCAACGATGTCCGGCCGGGAGAACCTCGAGATGACCGCCCGGCTGTTCGGCCATGGCCGTACTGCCGCGCGCCGCGCCGCTTCGGCTGTTATCGAGCAGCTAGATCTCGGCGAGGTCGCGGACCGACGTAGCAGCACCTACTCCGGTGGCCAGCGTCGCCGTCTGGATCTCGGCGCGAGCCTGGTCGGCAGTCCGCGGCTGCTGCTGCTCGACGAGCCGACAACGGGCCTGGATCCAGCCAGCCGGAGCGAGGTGTGGGCAGCGGTGCGCGGCCTGGCAGCTGCGGGCACCGACATCCTGCTCACCACCCATTACCTGGACGAGGCCGACCAGCTCGCCGATCAGGTCGTGGTGATCGACCACGGCCGCGTGATCGCGACAGGAACGCTGAGCGAGCTCAAGGGGAGCATCGGCCAGGACGTTATCGAAATCGCCGTCGCCGACCCCCGTCAGCTGCCGGCCGCTGCGCAGATCGTTTCTCAGGTGACTTCTGGGCCGGCCAGGCGCGAGCCAACCGGGCAGCGCCTGACGGCTCCTGCCCCAGGCGGTCCTGGTCAGCTCGGCGAGGTCATCGCGCGGCTGGCCGGCGCCTCGATCGCGGTCGACGAGATCGGCCTACGCCGGCCCACGCTCGACGAGGCCTTTCTGGCGCTGACCGGCGCTACGGAAAGCACTGACGACCGGTCGGTATCGGCCGGCCAGACCACCATAGGGAGCAGGTCATGACAGCATTCGAAGCTCCGGGCCGCCCGGCGCGCGCGCCCAGCACCGCAAGCGCGTCCGGACAGGTGGCGATCCGGGCATTGCGCAAGTACATCCGGACACCGGGCCTGTCCCTGATGGGGGTCGTCCAGTCGGTGCTGTTCCTGTTCAGCTTCCGCTATGTCTTCGGTGGGGCGATCCATGCCGGGGGGACCAGTTACGTCGACTTCCTGGTGCCGGCCTACGTCGCCAGCATCGTGCTGTTCACCGGCGGCGGGATCGCGGTGGCCGTCGCCGAGGACAAGGTGCAGGGGTTCACCGACCGGCTGCTGTCCCTGCCAGTGTCGCGTTACTCCCTGGTCCTCGGCCGGACCGTAGCGGACTCGGCGACCAACGTCTGGTCGATCATCAGCACGGCCGCATTTGGCTTCCTGTTCGGGTTCCGGCTGCCGGGCAGCTGGCAGGACGGGATCGCCGCTCTGGGCCTCTGCGTGGTGTACGCGGTCGTCTTCACGGTCGTCTTCATCGTGATGGGGCTATTCGCGCCCAGCGGGCAAGCCGCGCAGGGTATGTCCCTGATCGCGTTCGTGTTTGCCTTCATCTCGAGCGCCTACGTGCCTGCGACTTCGATGCCCGGCTGGCTGCAGCCCTTCTCGAAATACCAGCCACTCACGCCGATGGTCGACGCCGTCAGGTCGCTGCTGACCGGTTCGACCAGCGACGTTGGCCTGGCCCTGGCCTGGTGTGCGCTGCTCGTCGTCCTGTTCACCCCGATCGCCGTGATCCGGTACCGGCGGGCGTGAGCGGGCCAGAGGGCACATGAGCGCCGCCGCTACCATGGGAGCACGGAACGCGAGCATGAAGGGGAGCCACATGTCCAAGGTTGCGGTCGTCGGATTCGGCCGGATCGGCAGGTCGACGGTGAAGGCAGGGCTGGGCAGCAAGCTGTTCACGCCCTCGGTCATCGTGGACATCGTCGGCGCGGACGCGATGGCTCCGCTCTTCGAGTTCGATTCGAACTACGGGCGCTGGCGGGACCCAGTGCATGCCGGGGCGGACGAGCTGGTCATCGGCGACGCGGCGATCACGTGGATCGACGCCCGGAACGGGGCGCCCGACTGGAAGAAGCTGGGCGTGGACCTGGTCCTCGATTGCACCGGGCGGGCCACGACGCGGGCAGGGGCGCAGGCTCACCTGGATGCTGGTGCCCGCCGCGTGCTGGTCAGCGCGCCGAGCAAGACTCTGGACGACTGCGACGCCGTCCTCCTGCCGGGTATCAACATGGATGCCTACGACCCGGCAAAGCACCGCATCGTGAGCATGGCGAGTTGCACGACGAACGCTCTCGCGCCGGTGGTCAAAGTGCTCCGCGACACGGTAGGGATCAGGGACGGGTTCTTCACGACCGTGCACGCCTACACGAACACCCAGTCGCTGACCGACCAGCCGATGAAGGACCGGCGCGACTCCTGGGCGGCCACCGAGAACATCATCCCGACATCCTCGGGCGCGACGAAAGCACTGACGTTCATCTGGCCGGACCTCCGGGTGACCGGGAAGGCCTACCGCGTGCCGGTACGGACCGGCAGCATCGTGGAACTGACGGCGAGGGTCAACGCGGAGACGTCAGCCGCCGAGGTGAATGACGCATTCGTGGCCGCATCGAAGGACGGCTCCCTTGCGGGCATCCTCGGCGTCCTGGACGGCGAGTGGGCATCCACGCGCATCCTGGGCGAGACCCGGTCGTCGATCATCGACCTGCCGCTGACCTCGGTGAGTGAGGGTGACCTGGTCACGGTCGCGGCCTGGTACGACAACGAGTTCGGGTACTCGACGCGGCTGGCCGAGACGGTCGCGACGCTCGCGGCGAGCTAGCTGGCCCTGGGCGCGTCGGTCGGCGGCCCCGGTCAGCTGAACCGGATCGCCATCCGGCGGAAGGTCCGCGGCGCGACGCCGTGCAGCCAGGCCGGGAAGCGCAGCCAGCCGGGCACATAGACCACGTCGAGATCGCGGGACACGGCGTGCGCGATCGCGCGGGCCGCTCGCTCCGCGGGGATTGGCCGCGGTCTCCGGCGGTCATACGGGCGCCCCCGGTGACCGAAGAACGGCGTGCTGACAACGCCGGGCAGCACCAATGACACGCCCACGCCGGTGTCCGCCAGCTCGTACGCCAGGCTTTCGGCCAGGCCGTTGAGGCCTGCCTTGGTGGCCGCGTAGACCGCCTCGTTTCGCACCCCGGTTGCGCCGGCAATCGAGGAAACGAACACCAGCCGCCCGGAGCGGCGCTCAACCATGCCCGGCGCGAGGAGTCTTGCCAGCTGCACCGGGGCCAGCAGGTTCAGGCTCACCAGCTCGCTGGCCTTAACGGCCGGCAGTTCTCCGATCGGGCCGGCCCATCCGGCGCCCGCGTTGCAGACGAGTACGTCGACCCTGCCCTCGGCGGCCAGCGCCTTCTCGACGAGCAGCTCTGGCCCGTCCGGCTCGGCAAGGTCGGCAGTAAGCGGCGTCGCGCGGGTCCGGGCTGCGATTTCGCGCAGCCGCTCCTCGTTCCGCCCGGTCACGATCAGCCGCGCCCCCGACGCGGCGAGCCGGACCGTGGTGGCAGCGCCGATGCCGGAGGAGGCACCCGTCACCAGAACGACAGCATCGACTAACCGCATGCGCGCTCACCTCAAGTGCAGCGTAACCTCGCGCTACCGGGGTGATGCGAGCCCGCGTTCGGCAAATCTCGCCAGCTGCGGCCGGTTGCTAGGCCGAGACCGGGATATCTGTTCCCATCCAGCAGCGGACAATGTCGCGCATCGACAGGAGGCCAGCCACGTCGTGTCCGTCGATGACCACGAGGTGCCGGAAGTTCCCGGCTGACATGGCCGCTGCCGCCTTCTCCAGCGTCCAGTCGGGCGTCGCGAAGACGACGTCTGCCGTGCGGTGGTCGGCCACGATCTCGGCATCCGGATTCTGACCGGCGCCCACTGAGTCAAGAATGTCCCGCTCGGTCAGGATGCCGATGGCCGGCTGGCTGGCGTCTACGACGACCGCGGCGCCTACGCGCTGGCCGGACATCAGCCGGGCCGCCTCGCGCAGCGTATGAGTTGGCCCGACGCTAAGGACGACTGTGGTCATCCCGTCTCGTACGTTCATGCTAGGGCTCCTCTCGCGGCATCGACGCGGCCCAGCAAGACGCGCTTGTGCGCTTGTGATTTCCAGTGGTGTCCAGCATCCGCCCAACGGACCGGAAGGGCAAGCCCTTCCGAGGAGAGGGCACGCCGGTCTAGCTCAGGAGGCTGAGCACCTCGGAATGCAGCAGGCCGTTCGTGCACACTGCGGTGCCGCCATCTGGCCTGGGTACGCCCGCCAGATCGGTGAAAGCGCCGCCTGCCTCCTCGACGATGATCTGGAGTGCGGCGAGATCCCACAGGTTGACGCCCATCTCGGCCGAGATGTCGACCGCCCCCTCGGCAACGAGGGTATGTGACCAGAAATCGCCATAGGCTCGGGTCCGCCAGACCTTACGGGCGAGACTGACGAACTCGTTGAGCCTGCCGCCTTCCTCCCAGGTCGACAGCCCGGAATAGGACAGTGACGCGTCGGAGAGGCTCGCAACGGCAGACACCCGGCAGGCCGATGCCTTGGTCAGGCTTTTACCGGTCCAGGCGCCGCCATCCCGCGCTGCCCACCACCTGCGGCCCAGGGCCGGCGCGCTGACGACGCCGACGACGACCTCGTCCTCGTCCATCAGGCCGATGAGGGTGGCCCACACCGGCACGCCGCGGACGAAGTTCTTGGTGCCGTCGATGGGGTCGATGACCCAGCAGCGCTGGCTTGACCCGGTATGACCGGATTCCTCACCGAGCATCGCGTCGCGCGGCCTGGCCCGGCTGAGAACGTTGCGGAGTGCCTCTTCGACGGCGAGGTCGGCGTCGCTGACCGGCGTCAGGTCCGGCTTGGCTTCCACGTGCAGGTCCTGGGCCCGGAACCGGCGCATGGTGATGTCGTCCGCCGAGTCCGCGAGCACATGCGCGAACCCGAGGTCGCCAGCAAAACCAGCCATGGCTCATTCTCCTAACACTGACGGGAACGCTAGCGTGTCACGACCCTGCGAGGCCATCGCCGGACAATATTCGGCGCGGCGGCAGCGGCGCTAGCCGGCTGAATCGGGCAGGTCTGCCCGGTCAATTCCCTCGCGGCTGCGCAGCAGCCGGCGCAGCGAGTCGAGCCGCTCTGCAGCGCCCGGGCCGCCGTGCTCGGCAACCCAGGCATCCAGCGCGCAACCCGGCACGAGGTGAGTGCAGCCGGGCGGGCACTCCGCGATCGCGTCGGCGAACTCACCGAAGGCCGACACCACCCGGCTAGGCGCGACATGACCGAGCCCGAAGCTGCGCAGGCCGGGCGTGTCGATGATCCAGCCGTTGCCGGCAGGGCCGGCTTGGCCGCCTGGCCAGTCCGGCAGCGGCAGTGCGACCGCGGACGAGGACGTGTGCCGACCTCGCCCGGTGACCGGGCTGACCGCTCCGACGGCCCGGTCGGCGCCCGGCAGCAGCGCGTTCACCAGCGTCGACTTGCCGACCCCTGAGTGGCCGACCAGCACGCTGATCCGCCCGGCCAGTGCTGCCCGCAGTGAGTCCAGCTGGCCGTCGAATGGTCGGCTGAGCACGATCGCGGGGACACCGAGCGGGGAGTACGCCGCTATCAGCTCATCCGGGGTCGCGAGGTCGGCCTTCGTGAGGCACAGCAGCGGTTCCAGCCCGGCGTCGTAGGCGGCGACGAGGAACCGGTCGATCAGCCTCGGCCGGGGCGTGGGATTCGCGAGCGCGGTCACGATCACAAGCTGGTCGGCATTGGCGACAATGATGCGCTCGGCCGGGTCGTCATCCTCAGCGGACCGCCGCAGAACCGACGTGCGCGGCTCCACGCGCACGACTCTGGCGAGTGTGCCGGGCAGACCAGAAACGTCGCCCGTCAGGGCGACCCGGTCGCCAACGACGATCCCGCGCCGGCCGAGCTCGCGCGCTTTCATCGCCGTGACGGTGCGGTCGCCCACGTAGCAGCGATACCGGCCACGGTCCACCCCGGCCACGAACCCGAGGACGGCGTCAGCGTGCGCCGGGCGCCGCCTGGTGCGGGGCCGCGAGCCTCGGCCCGGCCTGACCCGGACGTCCTCCTCGTCCAGCCGCGCACGGCTGCGAGCGTTGCTCAGGGCGCCTGTCCCAGCATCTCCAGCCAGCGGCTGCGGAACTCCGGAAACGTCTTGCCGACGGTCGCCGCGTTCCGCACCCGCAGCCCGGGCACGGCAAGCCCCAGCACGGCGGCCGCCATGACGAGCCGGTGGTCGTCGTAGCTGTCGAAGGGCTGCGGCCCGGCGCGTAGTGGCCGCGGTCGTATCGCCAGCCCGTCAGCCAGTTCAGTGACTTCGCCGCCGAGGACGCCGATCTCCGCGGCAAGCGCGGCCAGCCGGTCGCTCTCGTGGAACCGCATGTGGCCGATCCCGGTGAACTGCGAAGGCGAGTCAGCCAGCGCGGCAAGCGCTGTCAGCACGGGGGTGAGCTCGTTAACGTCCCGCAAGTCGGCGGTGATCCCGCGGATCGAGCCGGTGCCCTGGACGTGCAGGCCGGCCGCGTCATGCCAGCACGAGGCACCCATCCGGCTCAGCACGTCGATGATCTGCCCAGCCGGCTGCAGGCTGACCACCGGCCAGCCAGGGATCGTCAGCCGGCCAGCTGTCACCAGGGCGGCGGCGAGGAACGGGGCGGCGTTAGACAGGTCTGGCTCGACGTGCACGGTGCCGGGGGCGAGCCGTCCCGGCAGCACTCGCCAGCGACCGGTCGGCATCCCCGATCCGGTCGCGTCGTCATCGCATCCTGTACTCGTCTCGACCTGTGCTTCCGCGGCCGTCAGCATCGCCGCGGTCATGGCGATGTGCTGCGCCGACGGCACCCGGGCGCCCCGGTGAATAATCTCAAGGCCCAGCTCGTACCTGGGCGCGGCGAGCATCAGCCCGGATACGAGCTGGGATGATCCCGACGCGTCCAGCATGACGACCCCGCCGCGAACGCCACCCCGGCCATGCACCGTGAACGGAACCGCGCCACGGCCGTCGTCGCTGATCGTGACGCCCGCCTGCCGCAGCGCGGCGAGCAGCTGATCTACCGGCCGCTCCGAAGCCCGCGGATCCCCGCTGACCTCGACATCGGCGGTCGCCAGGGCCGCGGCCGGCGGCACGAATCGAAGCAGCGTGCCGGCGTTGCCAATGTCAACCTGAACCCGGCCCGTGCGCCAGCCTGGCCTGACGGTCCAGTCGGCTCCGGGCGCGCTGGCGTCGACACTCGCGCCGAGCGCACCGACCGCAGCCCGCATCAGCGCGGTGTCGCGAGCCTCCAGCGGTCCGGCGATCCTGGTGGGCCCGTCTGCCAGCGCGGCCAGGATCAGCGCCCTGTTGGTCATGGACTTGGAGCCGGGCAACCGGACGCTGGCGTCGACGGCGGTCCCCGCGGCAGGCGTCAGCCAGTCGGCTTCGACATCTGCTGGCATCCGCATGTCTCGCAAGGTTACTGGCTCAATGACCTCTGGACGTGGCCGGGCAGCCGGAGCGACAATCAGACACCGCAGCGCTGCGAGGCGGGAATGATTCCGGATAACCCGGCAAGGTTTGGCATAGCCGAATCTTGGCTATGAACTGGCACATTCTCTGTTCTCCAGTCTGCTATGCCGTGGCCAGGTGAGGGTATGTGCGGTCGGTACGCGTCGACACGCAAGCGCGTCGAGCTCTTGGAAGAGTTCAACGTGCAGCGAGACGCGACGGCCGAGTCGCTTCAGCCGGATTACAACGTCGCTCCCACGAAGCCCGTCTACGCCGTGCTCGATCGCTCGGGTCCGGAGCAGCCTGAGGCCCGCGCACCCCGCCGGGACGCGGGCCAGGATGGCGACGGGGCGGCCGAGCGGGAGCTGCGGGTGGTCCGCTGGGGACTGGTGCCGTTCTGGGCGAAGGACCCGAAGATCGGCAGTCGGATGATCAACGCCAGAGCGGAGACGGTCGCCGAGAAACCGGCCTTCCGGCGAGCCTTTGCAAAGCGGCGCTGCCTGCTGCCGGCCGACGGCTACTACGAGTGGCAGTCGCAGCCGGGTGCAGCTAAGCAGCCCGTCTACATCAGCCGCATCGACGGCACCTCGCTGGCGTTCGCCGGGCTGTACGAGCTGTGGCGGAATCCGGCCGTGGCCGAACAGGACCCGGACTCCTGGCTGTGGACGGCGACCATCATCACCACCAGCTCGCCCGACGAGATCGGCGTCATCCACGATCGTATGCCGATGATCATCGACCGGGATCGCTGGGGCGACTGGCTGGATCCGGCCGTCAGCGACGTCGCGGACGTGCGCGCCCTGCTGGTCCCGGCTGCGGTGAGCGGCCTGCGCACCTATCCGGTATCCCCGCAGGTGAATTCGGTCCGGAACAACGGACCCCAGCTGATCGAGCCGCTGAGCGGGTCGTTAAGCGGACCCGGGCACGCAGACCACGGCGCCAAAGCACTGTTCTAGCGCCCTTGGCGGTGGCGGGCAGCGCAGTGAAAATCCCCCTCATGATGCTGTCGGCCAGTTTTGGGAAGGAGGCGGGGATCGGATGGATGCTCTATCAGCACGTCAGCGGCTAGAGGCGATCTGCGACGAGCTGGACCGGTCAATCAGCGTTCTCAACGGGACTGGCGAGCACAAACAGTGGGCGGGCGAGTACCCGCAGGATCCCGCGGACGCCGGCGCCAACTTGTCGGAGAACGAGAGGTCACAGGCCGTGCTCGCCGCCGCCCGGCGCCAGCGGTCTGACGTGCTCGCTGCGCTGCACCGGATCGACCTCGGGACGTATGGCACCTGCGCTGATTGTGGCGGTCCGGTACCCGAGGGCCGGCTCGAGGCCAAGCCGGAGGCCGCCAGGTGCGTCGCCTGCCAGGGGAAACTTGACCGGCGGAGGCGGTAGGCCGCGCGTCCGGCGAGCGGAGGTTTTGAGGGGGTCAGCCCGCCGGACAGCAGCAGCCGCCGGGCCGGAATGCCAGCCCTGCACGTGGTGTTCCGCTTGATGTGTCTCTCGCTAGCTCTCAGACCAGGCCTGGCCCGGTGCGGTCCGGCCCGGGCAGCAGAGCCGCCCATGATGTCATGACCCTAGGCGTTGTATCCTCCCGGCGAGGAGGCTGGCAGTCTGGCAGCCTGCGGTCCTCTTCTGGAGAAGGGGTGGGTCAAGTCCCCGAGACACTCGAGCAGCGCAGCAGCCGGTTCGAAGCGGACGTGCTGCCCTACCTTGATCAGCTGTACGCAGCCGGAATGCGGATGACCCGCAACCCTGCCGACGCTGAGGACCTGGTTCAGGAGACGTTCGCGAAGGCGTACGCCTCGTTCCACCAGTTCCAGGAAGGCACGAACCTCAAGGCGTGGCTGTTCAGGATCCTGACCAACACCTTCATCAACAGCTACCGAAAGCGGCAGCGCGAGCCTCAGCGGTCCGGGACCGAGGAAATCGAGGACTGGCAGCTTGCGCGGGCAGCATCGCACAGCTCCAGCGGCCTGAAGTCAGCAGAGACTGAGGCACTCGAGCGGCTGCCGGATTCCGACATCAAAGCTGCCTTGCAGGCGCTTCCTGAGGACTTCCGGCTGGCTGTGTACCTCGCCGACGTCGAGGGCTTCGCCTACAAGGAGAT
>Ga0126381_100003856_pt1 | contig 16253 bp, 27 predicted proteins | sample PanSoiMetPlot_28_FD_96465 | JGI IMG/M metagenome (GOLD analysis project Ga0126381, IMG submission 96465) | Tropical forest soil microbial communities from Panama - MetaG Plot_28 | ecosystem: Environmental > Terrestrial > Soil > Tropical forest > Bulk soil | place: Panama | collected 2016-02-17 | reverse complement strand
CGCCGACGCCGTCAATGTGGTCCGCCAAACCGCCCGCCAGATGTTTCCTGCCAAGGGCGAGGACGCGGTGCTGGTCGCACTGACCCTGCTGCGGGTCGCCATCGCGCATGCCCTCGACGAGATCGAGGAGGTGTGATGCATGTGCGTCCAGAGCTGACCCGCCGCATCGTGCAGATCGCCGTCGCTGCCGCCGAGCAGGCCGATGACGTCGTGCTGGCGCTGTGCAATGACAGCAGCATCTGGCTGTTGGTGTGGAGCCGCGACGGCGGCGAGACGCGCGAGCGCTGGGTGCGGCTGGCCGACATCCCGCAGGATTAACCCTTGCTGAATTTACCTAACACCCCCCATTATCCGTTCAGCATCGAGCTTTTAGCTTAGGGGGCCTGGGGGTACTCCATCACATGACGGATGCACATGGCGACATGGCTTACCTCCCTAACCTGCGCGTCCCCGATGAACTGTATAGCGCGCAGGCATGGGCAAACCGTTCCCAGGCACAACTGCCCTACGGGGCGGCCAATTTATATGACGGTAAGGTAGGCCGCATCCACCTGCCCCTATAACAAGGGCAGGTGGACACCAACAACTATGAGATGGTTATGCCGCCGTGCAGGACGCCGTCTGCTTGGGCACGGGTCCATTGCTGGTTGGCGGTGAGAAGGTGCAGCTCAGGGTCAGCTCGGTAACCCCACCTTGCGCAACGGTAATTGTCGCACTCGTGAACAATAGGTCAGTGATGTCCTCGGTCCAGGCCGCATTGGGGCAACCTGGTGCGCCTGGGATCGGGGTCTGTGGCCCTGTCGTCGTCACTGAGAACGAGACATTGCCGTTTTTGATCTCGCTCTGCGGGATAATCTGTGTGCCAGAGACGGTGACTGGGGCGGGGTTCTGCCCAGGCGGTTGCGTTCCGCTGCCACCTGGATTGGTGCAAGTCGCCGTCGCGTCAGCGGTCGCATCCATGTGGATGACGACATCCGCATTGCCCAGCCCCGCCAGCGACGCAGCAGCGTTTAACTGCAGCCCGAGATCGTTAAACGACGGGGAACTAGTGGGTGGTTTCAGATGGACGTTTGAGGCGTAGGCCGCCGCCCCTAGCGCTACTACTAGTGCCGCGGCGGGAATCGCAAAATGCCGCCCAAGACGGTTGCGCATCGACATGATCAATCTCCCTGTAAGCTAGGCCAGGGAAGCCTACCACATTTTTACCCGAGCGGCCACGAACTCATTTTGATGAGGACCCCTGGGTCGCCCTGGCTGGTGGCAAACCACTTGGTCTCGACGGCAGGCGCCCCCGTGTCGGGGTCGGGCGGCGGCGCGCCGCCTGCTGCGGCAAACGCAATGCGGCCGTCATTGACATAGGCGAAGGCCTTCATCCCGAGTTCGGCGCGGGCGTCGCCTGCATTTCTGACAAAGAATCCCCCGGTTTGATGGAGGGTGATCATAAACCCGACTGGCACATACATCGCCGCCCCACCGAGCCACGAGGTAATCAGGCCTTGCTGGTGGCGGTGGACAAACCCGACGACGGGCTGCGGGTTGGGGGTAAACGCCCCCGTCGTCATGTCATACTCTCCAGAGTAGCTGAGGACGGTACGCGGCGCCTCATTCGGATCTAATGGGCTGTCGGGGTCGAACCAAGCGAACCTGCCGACGATCACACCAGGGTCACCAGCCACCAGACCGCCTGGACCCGCATTGACTGTCGTCCTGGGGTTGTGGTCGCAGAAATCGCCCTCGGTGGCGACGGCTGGTTGATAGTAGACCTGGGTCTGAAAGATCCCCGAGCCGCTCGACGGATTGATGCCGCTCTGAAACGGCTTGATCGTGCCAGGCGGCTGCCAGCTCCCGCCACTCGGCGGAAACCATCCACGCATGCCTTGTGCCATTACCTAGTCCTCCTTTAACTGCTCGCGCTGTAGATACGCCAAGCGAGATGCGCGCATCTTGGCTTTGGTCTTCTCAGAGACCTGTCGTCCCTTATTGGCTGCGCGAATCTTCGCTTTGGTTTCCTCAGAATGACGATAACCCGCCCGCGTCGCTTGGATTTTGGCCACATGCTCCGCTGGAAGCTTGCGCCCTATTAAGGCTACGCTGACTTTTGCGCCGTTTCCAGCGAAACGACCGTTCGCCCAAGCCGCGCTGACCCCAGCGCTTTGCTTCGCCTTGGTCTCGGCTGACCGCTTATTGCCCAAATTCCAAGTATTGCCTCGATGCACCGCATCCAATCGAGCACGGCCCTCTGGCGTCACGTTGTGTTTTTTGCCCAAGCCTGCCTTGCTCAGTTTCTCTCGTGTTTCTGGCGAAATGACTTTCCCAAGCGCACTAGCCCGCATTTTGGCACGTGTCTCCAGTGAGCGTGGGCCCTTCTGTGCGACGCTAATCGCTGCCCGATGCTGCGGTGAGACCACATGCCCAAGACTGCCATCACCACCTTTAGACATATTGGCAAGTGGTCCAGTGCCCAGATACCGACAGCCGATCACCGCGATAAGGGCAATTTCGGTTTCACAAGCCTCGCGCCTGGTCAACCGCTCACGAACTTTCACTTGCGGCAAAGCCTTGCCTAACTGAACCGCCCGCCTGACTACGCCCCCCAAAAAGGGATTGCGCTTCCGTCCAGGGCAGAAATGCTGCTGATGCGTATTCCAGCGATTTCCTTTGCCCATGCCGACATAAAGCGGCACACCGCGCAAATCGAACAGGATGTAAACATAGAAAACGCGCGCATATGATTCGGTAGCCATTGTCGTGCCTATCTCACGATAGTGGTTAGAGACGCGCCGTCGTTGCCGACGGCGGCGCGCCTCGATTACAGAGGTCTATTGTATAATTATCTTGGAGGCCATCGGGAATCTCTCAAGGAATGATTCTGACGGCGGCTTGGCACCTGTGTTGCTGTCCTGCGCGATGGCCCGCATCTGACGGTCCTGCGCCATTCGCATGCCAGGCCGCGGCTGCGCGTCGAGGACATCTTTGAGGGCGCCTGTGTTGAGCTTATCGGCGCGCGGGTGGCCGAGGGCCTTGAGGGTCAGGCGGTAGACTTCGCTGGGCGAGGCGGCGTCCATCGCCAGGTTGTTCTGACCGATCCACTGCGAGGCGTATTGCGCCGCCTTCCAGATCTGCCGCTGGTTCTTGATGGCTGCGTCCTGCGCTAGTTTGATCGCCTGGTCCATCGCTTTTTTGGTGATTGCGCGATCCTGACCGCCGCCATTCTTGACCCTGCTCGGGGTCCCTTCGCTGCTCACTTTCGGCACTCCACCCATCTGCTCGCTCTGCTCCTCGGGGACCTCCTGATCCTCGGCCTCCTCGTCATCGGCCTCGTCGTCGCGGTCGGGGTGGGTCCACGGATCGTCGTTGTCGTCCATTGCTTCATCTCCCGCTGATTCGGGGGTGAACTCGCTTTCGAGCCCGCCGCGCGGCTCCATATAGCCGAGCTTCTCGCTCTCGGGGTTGGTGGTCGTCAATTCCTCGGTCTGGTCCTGCGCCGCCTGGCGCGACGGGATCACGCGGTCCTCGGCCGAGCCGCCGCGCGGGATGGCGTGCTCGCCGAGATTTTCGAGATTGTCCATGCCGCCCATCATCGGCGGCGGGGCGGCAGCCCCGCGGTCGCCGCCGCCGCCATTGGCAGGGTCGGGCTGCATGACATTGGGCTGCGCGACATTGGCCATCGGGCCAGGGCCGTTAGTAGGGCCGTTGGGACCACCATTAGTCGGTTGGTGCTCGGCGAGGAAGGCGTCGAGGTTGTTAAGGATCTCGGGAGCAACGCCTTCTTCTTCGAGATACGCTTTGACCTTGGCGAGAATGTCTTCGGATTCGCCCTCGCTCGCCATTGGCGGCGCCGCCGAGGTCATCGGGCCCGCGCTACCGCTGGGGTTCGAGGCGATCTGCCCGAGCCCAGGTGCCTGGTCGGCCTGCTGCGCCTCGGGGGCGAGAGCGCTGAGCAGCGCAGCCAGATCGCTGATACCGTTGTCCTGCGCCAGACGGCCCTGCGTCGAGCGCCGCAAGGCGTTGGCGATCTGCGGCCGCTTGGCATTGTAATTGCGGCTCGTCACCCCGTCGACGGCGCGGCTGACCATCGCCATGCAGCGCGGCTGCGCGTCCATCGCCAGGCGCGGCCGCAGATAACTGTAGAGCGCCCCGCGCACCATCATCGCAGCGGGGGTGATCCTGCCCTTTGCGGGCTGCTGGGGCATTGCTATCCTCCTCCAAGCCTTTAGAAATAGCCAAACAGCAGCAGAATGATGATGATGGCCAGAACCGTCATGACGATGTCGTTGGGATAGGCGCGGGCGACGTAATGCGGTGGTCCGACGCGCCCAAAGACCATCAGCAAAAACAACACGACAAGGATGATGACGAGAGGCGAAATGGGGCCGTTACCCGTCAATCGCTCAACTGCGCCTCGCGGCGGCCGTCGCTGCGCGGGCGCTCGACCTGGTGGACGGGATCTCTAACCGCGTCGACTGCCAGGCGCATTTCAGCCAGCATCGCCTGCAGTTTGGCGTTCTCGGCCGCCAGCGCCGTCAGATGCTGCAATACCTCGGCGAGCCCGCGCTCCAGATGGGTAATGCGCTGGCGCAATGGCGCAATCGAACTCAGATCGTCTTCCATAACTGGCACCAGGATCTCCTTCTCACGGGCGCAGTCGCGGCACGCCAACGGCGCAGGCCAGCAGATCGAAGATCAACACAATCAACGCGATGATGACGACGGCGCCGATGATGATGTTGAGCAACTGGGTCAAGAACCTGACCCAGGGTTGCCAAGGCGCTGCCACGGTCTGGGCGATCAGCGGCACCAGCAGGCGCACCACCAGCACGATTGCGACGACAACGACCAGCCAGATCAGCAGTGATTCAAGCCAAAAGAGTGAGAAGCAACCCATTTGTCACTTCCCGACGACAGGCGGCACCTGGATCGGTGGCACTGGCGGCTTGGCGGTTCCGTTGCCGTGGCGCGCTGCCATAACGCCGCGGATCACCCCAATCAACGCAATCACGGCGGCTAGGATCTCAAGGATGTGTGTCGTGGTCTCGTGATTGACCTCGATGCCAATGGCGGCCAAGAAAGCCGCAAGGCAGCCCAGCACAGCAGGGGTTTTGAAGGCGGCAAGCATCAGTGCAGCAATTTGTGGTTGGCCAGTTGCACGAGTGCTGCGAGGGCGGGCTCGTCGGCCATCATCTGTCCCCACCACTCGGCCTCGCCAAACACCTGGGCAAAGCAGCGCACCAATTCCATCTGGGTGCGCGCGCAATAGGTGCCATTGTCAAGGGCGCGGCTGATCAGCACTGCGACGCGCGGGTCGAGGACAGCAGGCATGGCTCAGACCTGACTAGTTTCGCCAAAGGCCAGCAATCGGTAATGCTGCTCGCGGTAGTGTTCGAGGGTGTCGCGCCAGCGCTGCGCCCCTGCTAGGCGGATCGTATCCTCGGTGTGGCGTAACTCGTCCCAGTGCAATCGGCGGGCCATGGCCAGCGCGGCGGCAATGCTACCGCGCCGCCGCAGCCGCCGCAGCCAGACCTCAGACCGCCGACAATCGTCGGGAAAACGCTCGCGGTCGGCACTTTTGCGGACGCCGAACCTGTCGGCGATCGCTAGACGTTGTGCCTGAGTCAACGTCCAATACAAAATCTCCTGCGGGTTGTCCATCCCATTTCACCCGGTTGTGGTGATTTTATTTCACTGCCGTCGGGGCTCGTCGCGGGCGCAGCGCCGCCGCCAGTATTCGACCCTGTGCTGATTGCAGCTCTTCCAGCCGTTCTCGCATTTGTTGACTTCGAGGTGCAGCCGCTGACAGGAGGACGGCCAGGTCGGCGGGATGCCAGGCCCAGGCTGCGATGGCAGCGGCGACGGGGCCGCCTGGCTGAGCAGCAACAATGCTACTAGGATGGGCGGCGCCGTCACTCCTCGAAAAACTCCTCATCTACCCACACGGGTCCTGCCTCGCAGCACGACGCCACGCCGTTGAGGCATTCGGTGCACGGCACGAGGAGCGGCTCGCCCCACGGCCCGCGCATCTGCACGCCGCCGTCATAGGTCGGTTCCTGGCGCAGCCGCGGGTTGAGGCGCTTGCCAGTGCCGTGACAAAATCCGCAGATCATCGACGCTCCCCGTCAGACATTTTCAAACGACGGGATTTTTGCCCTCCCCGTAGGGGAGGTCAACGGCAACGCGAATGATTTGCATGCTGCACGACTTGCTGGCATGCTCGATGAGCTTTGGGGGATGGGGGAATGACGCGACGACCGATATGACGATCCGCCGCGGCTCAATTACGGGCTGATGGCGGGGCTGGCTTTTAGCTGTGCGGTGTGGTGGCTCGTATTGCGGCTGTTGTGGTAGGCTCGCGGCTGCGGCAATAGCCAAACCAGGGCCACAAACCCTGCGCGGCTGGAGTCCCGCCAGCGGCTGACTGTCGCAAAATGACAGCTTGCTACCGCATGCCGCCGCAGCGCCCAAAAGGCGGGGATGGGCGCACCGCACCTCCCCCTTAAGGGGGAGGTGAAATTCGCGCCCGTCCTTTGGTACTCGTCAATTGGATGGCCCGCGCCCTTCAGATGATGCTTGTCAGCATCGTGGCTCGCGCATCTGATTTGATGCTCGCCTCAAGCGTGGCTCGCGCGCTGGTCTTGTGATGCTCACGCCTTGCTGTGGCTCGCGCATAATGTATGGTGCTCGCCATTTCCATGGCCCACGCCGAGCCTATGATACCCGCACCTGATATGGCCCGCGCGCGACGTATGGTGCCCGTCACCAGCATGGCCCGCGCCTATCCCATGGGGCTCGGCTCCGCAAGTGGCCCGCGCGTCTAGCATGGTGCTCACTGCTAGACTGGCTCGCGCCCTTAATCTGGTGCCCGCTATTGCCGCGGCCCGCGCTCCTGGATCTAGTGCCTGCTTCTGACATGGCCCGCGCCTTTGAGGTGGTGCTCGTCACTGTTGTGGCTCGCGCCCCTAGCCAGGTACTCGCTTGATCTGTGGCCTGCGCCCTGGGCTCGGTGGCCGCACCTTTGGTGGCCCGCGCCTCTTGTTTGGTGCTCACCCGTATTCTGGCTCGCACCTTCTCTGATATCATGGCTTGCGCGCACGTCTGGTAGTGCTCGCTGGGGACCTGGCTCGCGCTCGCGCTCGGTGTGGCCCGCGCACATCATATGGTGCCCGCCCATCTGACGGCTCGCGCTTCTCTGATGGTGCTCGCGAAGGGCGACGGCTCGCGCTCGGTCTTTGGTGTGCTCGCTGTACATTTGGCCCGCACCTCTTCTCTGGCGCCTGGCTCGCGCAAAGCGCTTGGTGCTCGCGATGCTCATGGCCCACGCCCGATATTTGGTGCTCGCGCGTGCTTTGGCCTGCACACTGTTTTTGGTGCGCTCGCGCCTACGGCTTGGTGCTCGCCGTACGTATGGCCCGCGCCCATGATATGAGGACTTGCTACGCATGTGGCTCGCGCACAATGAATGGTGCTCGCCATACGCGTGGCCCGCGCCCGACCTTTGGCGCTCGCCGAGGACTGTGGCCCGCGCGTCGACTTTGGTGCTCGCTCGTTTGGTGGCCCGCGCTCGATCCACGGCGCCCGCGGAAGGGTTGGCCCGCGCGTACGGCATGATGCCTGCATCGTCGATGGCCCGCGCGGCATTTATGGTGCTCGTTCGAGGATTGGCTCGCGCTCCGTCTATGGCGCCCGCCACAGAGATGGCCCGCGCCAAGCATGTGATGCCAGCAAGCTCATTGGCTTTGCGCCCAGGACAGGGTGCTCGCACGATTTATGGCTCGCGCCAGTTCATTAGTGCCCGCAGTCCGTATGGCCCGCGCTTCGTTGCTGGTGCTTCGCTGGGGATGTGGCCCGCGCCGTTGACCTGGTGCTCACGGCTCTCATGGCCCGCGCGCATGTGATGGTGCCCGTCCGAATTGTGGCCCGCGCTCTGCGCCTGGTGCTCGCATGAAGTCTGGCCCGCGCTCGACCTTTTGATGCTCGCCGTAGTCATGGCCCGCGCGGCGTTTTTGGTGCTCGCATGAAATCTGGCCCCCGCGCAGATGATATGGTACCTGCTGGATCAATGGCTCGCGCCGAAGTAATGGTGCCGCGCCCACCTCTTGGCCCGCGCCCATGGTGTGGTACTCGCATTAGGCTATGGCCCGCGCTCCTCAAATGGTGCTCGCATTACCCTGTGGCTCGCGCCCGCCTGGTGGTGCTCGCATTATGCGGTGGCCCGCGCTCTGCGCATGGTGCTCACAGTGCTTATGGCCCGCCGATTGGGCTTTACAGGCGGCGGTCGGGAGATCTGCAGAGGCGGCAGACACGCCCCTCACCTGACCGCCAGCCCCGCGCCCAAGCCTTGATGCTCGCAAGTGGTATGGCAAGTCTAGCCGCTTTAAATGTATTCCCGCCAATTCGGAGGGTCAATTGCGTGGGCGTGGTGCAGATGGCTGATCACGTAAGGCTTTGGCGGGTCTTCGCCGTAATAGATGCCAAAACAAACATGATGGTAATGCGAAATGAACAGTTTGGCGACCCAGCGCCGCGCCCGATTGTCGACGTGGCCTGGCGGGAGCATTGGCAATCCGTCGCCTGCGACACCACGCGCCTCGTCGAGCAGCTTTTTCTGGGCACGCTGGCGGGCGTCGGCCGATAAACCCCTGCCCTCGGCCTCGTAGGCGGCCGACATCCCTGCTGGATAACACCCTGCATACCATTTCCAGGCGTCAGTCTTGCGGTCGACGCGCTTGGCGTCGGTTTTGGCGCGCTCGATATAGGCGCCTCTGTCGTTGTTGGTGATGTAGCGCTCCTTCTCGCGGCGGTAGAACTTGCCGTAGACGTCGCGCTCATGCCCCGAGAACTTGACAAAGCTGCCCGAGATCTTCCACTGCAATACTTTGAGCATGGCGCTAAACGGCCGCTTTTCGCCAGGGTTCCATTTCATCGCGGGGTTGATCCCCGCAAAGCTCCACCAATGCCCAGCCGTAGGCGGCGGGATCGGGTCAAAATTGGCCACCAAGCCTGCAGCGAGGACGGGGCCGATGCCAATGACGGATCTGGGCCATTGGGCAAAACGGTGGCCTGCCGAGAATTTGTCGAGGGCGGCGCGCAACTGGTCTTCGAGGATGCGGGTCTGCTCGCCAAGATAGCTGACCAGCAGGCTCGGCAATTGCGCCTCGTTGAGCTTTTTGCGCTGCGCCTTCGAGCGGATGCGGATCTCTTGGATGTTGTAATACGCCGCGACCAGGTACTTGGCTTCTCTTTCGGACAGGGAGGCTGCGGCGGCGCGCAGATCGCGGCTCAGCCGTGCGACAGCAGCAATGTAGTCATCGTCATCTGCTGCAGTGTCACCGTCATTGGGGTCGAACGGTTCGGCAACCATCAGTTACACGCTCCTTGATTGGTGCTCTCGCTTATGGGGTGGGTCGCGCTTCGCATTTGGTGCCCGCCAATGCCATGGCCCGTGCTCCCTTTTTGGTGCTGGCTTGAGACATGGCCCGCCCGCGAGGTTTATGGGGAGTGTTGGGTGATTGTGCAAGGGCCATCTTGGGCCCGCGTACGACACGGTGGTGCTCGCTTGACTCATGGCTCGCGCGCCGATGGTGGTGCTCGCTTGAAATATGGCCCGCACCCGATAGATGATACTCGCCTGCATTATGGCCCGCGCCTACGTCCTGGTACTCGCATGGACCTTGGCCCGCGCTCGGCCTTTGATGCTCGCCTGACACCTGGCCCGCGCCTTCGATCTGGTGCTCACCTCGGGTGTGGCCCGCGCTTTCGGTGTGGTACGCGCTAATCTCCTGGCCCGCGCCGCTAATCTGGTGCTTGCGTGTGGTGTGGCCCGCGCGACCGACTTGGTGCCTTGCATTGGTGATGGCCCCGCGCTCCTATTCTGGTACTTGCTCTGGTCGTGGCCCGCGCGGGAGATGTGGTGCTCGCGTGGATCATGGCCCGCGCCTGGAGCTTGGTGCTCGCGCCTGGAGTAGCTCGCGCTGCCCAATTGGTGCTCACCCGAAGAATGGCTCGCGCCTCATTACTGGTGCCCGCCGATCAGATAGCCCGCGCCCATGTTCTGATGCCCGCGTGTGATTTGGCTCGCGCTTGCTCGATGGCACTCACTGCTATAATGGCCCGGCGCTCGCCGTGTGATGCTCGTAGCGGTGCTGGCTGCCTGGTTTATCACGGCGTAGAATACCGCCACAATCGATTTGGCGGGCCGTGGAGTGGGGATAAAGGGTTTTCGGGTAGTTGGGGCCGTCCCGACCCTTACGCGCGTCCTGGGGCTTCCTAGAGGGTTTTGTCGGTCAAGGCCCACTGCCTGGTGCTGATATAGCCGCCGCAGGTGGTGCAGCGTGTCGCATAGGATTCGATGGCGCCGTAGGGGTCGTCGACCCAGCACGGCCTTTTTGCTCTGCCGCCTGTGCATTCGGCAGGCCGCATGCGCTCGCGCAGCGGGCGGGCCTCGTCGATCAGCGATTGCGGGGTCGTCGTGTGCATCGATACGCGCCTCCTTAATGGTGCTCGCCTGCACGCTGGCTCGCGCCCGTTATCTGGTGCCCGCTCGCATCCTGGCCCGCGCCCATCTTATGGTGCTCGTCAGTTCGGTGGCCCGCGCGTCTAGCATGGTGCTCACTGCTAGACTGGCTCGCGCGTCAGGCATGGTACTCGCATGGTCGACGGCTCACGCCGACCTCCCTGGTGCTCGCTGATGGGATGGTCCGCGCCAACTGCTTGGTGCTCGCCTCTGGACTGGCCCGCGCGTTCTTCCTGGTGCTTTGCCCCAGGGGTGGCTCGCGCAATTGTCTTGGTGTTCGCGTCTTGGATGGCCCGCGCTGCAGCCATGATGCTCGCCGTGGGGGTGGCCCGCGCCACGCTCGTGGTGCTCACGTGAATTATGGCCCGCGCACTGCACCTGATGCTCGCGATGGTAGTGGCTCGCGCATGGTCGTGGGTGCTCGCAATTTCCATGGCTCGCGCGTCGATGGTGGTGTCCGCATGAAGTGTGGCCCACGCACGAAACATGGTGCTCGCACGCTGCATGGTCCGCGGGTTTGGTCTAGTACTCGCTGGCGGGATACCAAGTCAAATGGCATAATCGGAACTGGTGCCGCTTCGGGCTGAGACGGCGGCACCAGCTCCTGACCCTATCGGAGGAAGGTCCGATGAAGGCTGACGATCATATAAGTGGTCGTGGCGACGAAATGCTACCGATTCCAGGTTGGGAGGGGATCTATTCGATAACTTTTGATGGCGAAGTCTGGTCGCACGGCGGCAAATTCGACAAACGCCGCACAACAAAGCCTCGATGGCTAAAGCACATGCTCGACAGAGATGGTTATCATATGGTCTGGCTGCGCGATCCAATTACGTTAAAAGCGGTAAAAGGTCGAAAACATCGCGTTCATCAATTGGTACTTCTAACTTGGGGTCCGCCGCGACCGTCGCTGGATCATATCCCTAACCATCGCGACTTTAATCAAGACAATAATCATGTTCTGAACCTAGACTGGGTGACACCTGCGGGAAACGTCCAGTGGACGATCGCCCACGGGCGAAGCGTATCGGTTGTCCCGCGCTGGGAAACACTAAGCGAGGAATCCAAAGCGGCACGTAAAAAAGCATTTCGAGAAACTATGACGGGTCGCGTTTACTCAGCCGAATATCGCGCAGCTATCTCACGAGGCCTTAAAGGTCGTCCTTCCCCAGGTCGAGATCGCATCTGGATCACCAACGGTACAGACAACCAGCGTATTAAGCCCGATGCCGTCATCCCAGGGGGATGGCGACGCGGGCGGGCGCGTTTTATCCGCCGCCAGTAAGCCAATTATGGACTTGTAAATCAAATGGCATAGCGTCCGCCACGATTGCAGCGGGCCCGACTCTACCAGCCTCTACAAGTGCGAGGTGATTACCCGCGATGCGTGTCATAACCCCGTCATACCTCTTCCCTTCGTATATGCCAGGTACCATCAAAGGTGTATAATGGTACGCACAACTCAACTCTCGGCGGCTGTTGTCCATAATCGCGTCGATCGCAGGCTTGGCCCAAATATGCAGCGAATTCTTCAAGAACGGCGCTTCCCACCTTGCATCAGTCCCAGTAGCACCAACCGTCAATTCATGCGGATGATCATCGGCGCTAATTGGCTTGTGCTCAATCAAGATCGGGATTCCATTAAAAGTTTGGGCGGCTTTCTGTAATTCATTCGCAGGTCGCAACAACATATACTTTCTATCAGGGTCAAGACCTAGCTTCTCGGCGTCTGGCACCTCCCGGCCCCAATACGGACTGACCTGTGCGCGAGAAATATTGCTCAATGCTACGTGGAGATGCCCATCTGGACTTATCGACCGCATACTGGCGCGGTCAAAGGCCAGCCGCACATATTGCGATCTGACAGCGCCTGGGGCCCAGTCAAACGCCATCAGCGGGACGCGCTTAATCGCTTGATCAGCGGCGACAATCTGCCTCGCGCGCGTGAGCGCGTGGGCGCGCAAGGCATGGTCGGCAGCAAGCGTTTGGTCGGTGCTCGGATTGCGCGGGCCGCGAGGGAGGATGCGCTTGGCGCGCTCCTGCGCTTGCAACGCTCGCAGCATGCCAACGGGGTCGGTCTGCGCGGTGGCGCGCGGTTTGCCAAGCGCCTTGGAATTATCGTGCCAGCCAGAACCGCCGACCTCTGTGGGGTCTTTTTGCGACGGCACCCACCCGTTGCGCTTCTCGGAATAGCGCCACGCATTGCCGTCCTCGTCCTTCATGTACGGATAGCCCTCGGGCGATTCGAGCAACTGCTTGAGCGGCGCCTCCTTGCGATGTGATGGGCGAGCACCAGCACCAGCCTCCGACGGCGCACTGCCGCCGCCACCAGTGAATTTGCCTTCCTCATCGCGCCGCTGAATATCGCGCGCCAAGTCGAGGGCGGCACTTTGCAGCTCGTCGGCCGTCGAGATCCCTTCGCGCAGGCTCTTCCAGCGCGGTGAGCGGACTAGCGGCGGGGGGCCTGCGCTCGGCGCCAAGCTCTGATCGTGGTGGATCAGGCTGTCGGTCCATTGCGGGCTGTGCCAGTCCTCGGCCTCGGGTTCGATCCAGGGTGGGCTATCCCATTTGCCGCCGCGCACCCTGGGAAGTTGGCGCTGGGGGCTAAAGCGACCGCCTTTGTCACGGTTGACGCGATGGCTTTCAAACGGGCGGCGGCGGTCGACACCAGTCGGCTGACCAGGAGCTGTCGGGTTGTCGATCATCGGGTAAGGTTGCTGTGGCGGCTGCTTGGCGTAGAGGGTCGTAATGTGCTCAGGACGGCGGTTTTCAAGGCCTTCCAGGCGGGCGTGGGGGGTCGATGCCATGGACGGTAAGCCTATGTTAGGATCGAGGCAATACCGCGGGGACAAGCCGCGGTACTGCCTCTAACCATGTCGCTGATAGGGAGCGGACGATGGCTGATAAAGACGTGGCGCTGGTTCAGCGTCCTGTCGAGATGCGAGCGATCCCAGGTTTCGAGGGGCGGTATTCGGTAACCCGCGATGGGCGGGTGTGGTCGCATGGGATACATGCGAACCAGTACGGTCCTGCTCGCAAAAAACCGAGATGGCTGGGCCGTTACATAAGAACGGGCTATTGGTCCGTAAACCTACGAGTCACGCCAGAACGCGGTGCTGGGTTCTCGGTACACGTGCTAGTGTTACTGGCGTGGGGACCACCAAGACCATCAGATGCTCACGAATGCAACCACATCGATGGTAATAAACTGAATAACCACATTTCAAACCTCGAATGGGCTACGCGAGAGCAGCAAGTACGCCACGCAGTTGCTCACGGTCTTTACCGATCGGGCAGTCGAAGTGCTTCAGCCAAACTTACTGAGGCGCAAGTTCTCGAAATTAGGCGCCTATACGCTAACGGCGTAACTCGGAAAGAATTATCGCGCCAGTTTGGGATTGCTTATGGAGCGATTTGGCACATATGCAACCGTAGCCAATGGCGATCCTTGTCCTAGCGAACCGCTGACGTACCAGTCCTCGGCATGCCTGCGCGTCCGCCTTGTGGACTAGGCCCAGCGGTTCGTGCCGTCGGCCAGCCACTCTCGATCCCACCAGCACCTCGACCTTGATCCTGTTGCCACTGCGGTGAAGCCCATTGCCCAGCATCCTGCTGTGATGGTGGCTGTGACTGCTGCATTGGTGGACCACCTGGACGTGTATACCGCCGCTCATCGATCGACCCATCTGAAAACTCTTGCTTAATACTGTGTGTGTACTTGGGTTGTTTAATGCCGCTTACTCCTGCCATCGATCGTCCCACCCCGCCAGGAGTCATTGGACGATGAATGGCTCCCATCCGAGACTGTTCGCCCGCCTTCTGGGCGAAGATATCGGGACCTGTTTGGTCGGCAGGCTGGCCGCCATAAGTGTCCGTCATCTGCGGCGGGTTGATACCTTGGTGACCCCAGCCGCCAGCGCCACCACCTGCATCCTCGGCTGGGGGCTCGTCCTGCGTCGTGCTCGGCGTGAACATGACTGGTAGGGGCTTGTCGATCTCGTAACTTTGGCCCGTTCGGGTGTCGAGGAGTTTGAAGCGCTGGGCAAGACCAGGCTCGACATCGATGGCGTTATCGCCCTCGCGGCGAGCAGCAGCAGCCTTGCGTTGTAAGGCGGGGCGACCGATCATCTTGGCGCGGACATGCGCAGCTAACGCCGCGGGGTCGCGGGCCTTGCCGCTGACTGCTTCCTCGATCTCGGCAAATTTACCCGTCTGATCAGTGGATTGCTGCGGCGGCAGAGCGCCGCGATGGCCCCACGCACCTGGCACGGCTTCGCCGCCTCTACTTGGGGTGGTTCCAGCCGTCGTCGGCTGATCGCCCTGTATCCAGCTCGGGCTCGACCATTGGTCGCGGCCGCCAAGCGCCAGGCGGCCTGCGGCGCCTGCTGGGCGTTTTTGGGCTGCTGGGGTCTGCGCCTTGGGGACTGTGCCAGCCCCCCAGAGGGGGCTCGACCAACCCTGACCTGCGTCGCGTGAGGTCTGCTGAAGCGGCGGGTTTTGGCCTGTCATCGTATTGGTAGGGCGCTGGACAAAGCCCTGCGCGTCGGTGTTGGTAAGAAACGGGCTGGCAGGATCGTCGGCCTGGTGCATTGTGCGATCGCGGCGGCCTGTCGTCTGGTAGCTGTCGCGATTATCAACCCCAGATATTTTCCCCGCCTGGCGGCTGGCATAGAATACGCGTTCGCCTTTTTCAGGGCCGTATTGCTCCTTCATCGAGCGCATGATCTTGGACCCCTTCTCAGTTAAGGGGTCCATCGCGAAATCTAGGGTTGCCTTGAGACCTGGGTGCAAAGGCTGCGGCGCATTATCGAGCCCCGACCACTGATAGCCGTCGTGCTCGTCGCTTAGCACCGGCCGAAACGCGTCGCCGACCTTGCTACCAAAAGTTGTATAGCCGACATCACCCATGACGCTGTGATCTAGCAGTTGCGGATTACCGTGATCACCGCAATCGCCGACTTCCTCATTAGTCTCGCGCTGGGCAGTGGCCCATGGGTCCTCGTCACCTTCGCTCATCCCGCCTGGGATCGACCACTCACCTGCGTGGTCGCGGGCGTCTTTGGCGCGTCTGACAAAGAGGGCGCGGCCGTCGGGCGCCATCAGCAGCATGCCAGCAGCGTTGCTGCGGTTGGGCTGTTGCGGAAGCTGGTTGACGCCTCGACTACCAGGTCGAAAGGCATAAGTTGCTGGCTCGACGGCGTCGGTGCTACTGCCGCCAGGCTGTTGGAGGCCCTGCTGATGCTGCTGCGGGCTTGGCGGGTGATGGCCTTCGCTCTGCTCCTGCATCGCCCACTGCATGAGACCGCGAGCAGCGTTTCTGAGCGTGTTGAGAAACTCGGGGGAAGTCTGATCCATTGCCATTGCGGTTGTCCCAGGCTATCAGCTTTCCGCGTGCCAGTTGCACGCATCAAAACCGAGCTATTTTAGTCGCTTAGACGCTAATTTGGCTAATGTGCGCCACTGCACATTAGACTTGTTCGTCGATTGTTCATGGTATCAGCGGCAACAATCCCGCCGCATCCCTGAACCTCGGCGCAGGCGGCCACGGCTGCCCTAATGGCCGCTGCGCCTCAGTCGGGCCACTCGATACAAACCCGATGCCGATATTGGGCCGATAGCGCCAGTTCCACGGCCCATCCCAGTCCTCAAACAAATGAACTGGCGCGTTAGTGATCGGATGGCGGCCGTTGGGGTCGGTCGGCTGCTGACCAGGCGGCAACGGGCTTTGCTGCGGCAGGCTCGGGTT
>Ga0126381_100003855_pt1 | contig 16253 bp, 19 predicted proteins | sample PanSoiMetPlot_28_FD_96465 | JGI IMG/M metagenome (GOLD analysis project Ga0126381, IMG submission 96465) | Tropical forest soil microbial communities from Panama - MetaG Plot_28 | ecosystem: Environmental > Terrestrial > Soil > Tropical forest > Bulk soil | place: Panama | collected 2016-02-17 | reverse complement strand
CGTCTTGCCGCCATTCAGGAACCAGGTCCAGTCGGCGCGTTTGTAGAGGCGTTCAGCCAACTCACGGATTTCCTCATCGTCGAAGTACGCACGGCACAGAAGCGCGCCGCACAGGAACATCGCCGTGTCAATGTTCGAAACCTCAGAACGAAACTCGCGTTGGCCTGTGTCAATGTGCAGAAAATGAAAGAAAAAGCCGTTCTTGTGATTCAGACGCTGTGTTGCAAAACGTAGAGCGTTTCGGACTCGTTGACGAATATCCTTGGGGTCTTGCCATTGCCGTTGGTCCGCAACGCAGAGTGCGCTCAGCCCAAAGCCGGCTGCGGCAATACTGGCCACCTTCCTGTCATCCGGGCCGTCCGCCTGACAGCGGTCCTTTACCAAGCCGGTGGACGGATTCATGGCCTCCCAGAAAAATTGGAAAGAGGCTTTCTCGACTTCCTCTAGAAAATGGTCCTCCTCGTTAGTGAAGCGGTGCTTCTTCGTCTCCTTGGTGAAGAGTTGCGACGAAACAGACGAGCTGGGACTGGCGAAGTAAGGAAGCTGAATCGTGGTTGAGCCGTTGGCTTCATACGATTTCGTCAACAGCGAGAAACTTAGAGGCAGGCCTGCCGCGAGATATGAGGTCTGATTCAGCCACGCGCGACGTGAAAGCATACGGTTCTCAAGATTGAATTCCGCTGGAGCGGGCGAACAGCTCCCTGAGAAAACATGGATCACTCTTTTTGCGCACACTCCTGTTGAAGCAATTTGACGGCCATCCGCCGGAGACTGGCCAAGGCTTAGGTCCGGCAGCGTTTAGGGAGCTCACGGGACGAAGGTTTGCCATTGCTTCTTTGAATTGGCCGTAGCTATTTCCTGCGGCCACAGGAACAGCCTGCTTCTGTCATAGCGTGGGCGCGAAATTGCAGTACTACAATGGAACAAAGGCGCCGTTTCTGGCCGACTGCAAGGGCGTTCGGATTGCGTGCCGGAGTTAAGACCGTGGACGACTTATACGCGATCAATGTGGCTAAGACCGAGTTTCGGGAAGGCTTCAACCTTGGAGACACCTCACGAATCCTAGCGTTGGCCGATCCAGACCTCGTTAACTTTTCGGACGGCCAACCAAGCGAATTTGGCGAGAGCGGATTGGAAGCTTTCAAGACTCGGCTCGCGAGTCTGTTCGAACGCTTTACGGCAAAGCTTGCGGTGATTGTGATCGAGATTCGTATTCGAGGAGGTGTTGCATACGATTATGGGTGGCATGACCTGACGCTGACGCCTAAGAACGGCGACGAATCGATCCAGCGCAAAGACCGCTATGTGGACATCTGGCGGAAAAACAAAGAGGGGGCCTGGAAGCTATGGATGTACATGGATAACCGGGATATCGCAGATACGTTCGGGGAGGGAATCCCGTTCTTTGAGGCACAAGTTTATGGAAGTTTCTGAAGCTTTTTGTAAAGCCGGTTGTTAAACCCTTCGGGCATCTGAAACAGCTTTCCGTCCCCGACCAGGCCCACGACATTTCGCGTGCCGTCCAACACTGCGGAGCAGTGCTTGCAGATTTTGAAGTGCGCTTCCATTCGCTCGCGCAACGCGGGGGAGAGCTCTTGGTCTAGGTAATTAGAGATTTCTCGCCAGACTTCAACGCAACTCATTTCTATGATTGATACCACTGGACCCTTCTTATCACCATGGTCTCACTTTTCGATACGATTGGCCTTTAATCCCGAAACCGTCGATGCCGGGTGCGAGAAGGTCTCGCAATAACAGCCTGGCCCGATGAAGTCGCGTTTTAACGCTTCCCTCCGAGATCCCCAGAATGGTCGTAGTTTCTCTGATGGTCAAATGCTGAATGTCCCTGAGAATCAGTACCTCACGGTAAATTGGGCTGAGCGCGTCGATTGCTTTCTGCACGGCCTGACGAGTCTCGTTTTGCTCGAGCGATTCGGAAGGTATAGGGCGCCAGTCCGCAAAGTCCTTAGGCGAAACGTCACCTTCTTCACCCTGGCCTTGCTCGTCAAGGGATTCCCATAGGTGTGGACGGGCCTTCCTCAATCTCATTCTGGCTTCGTTGTAAGTAATTTGTAAGAGCCATGTGCTGAACTTGGATTCTGCCCGGAAGGTAGAAAGGTTTACGAACGCTTTGAGGACGGCCTCCTGGCTTACCTCCTCAGCGTCAGCGGAATTCTTAAGCACGGAAATCGCGGTTGCGTAAATCATGCGCTCATATGGGTGAACCAACTCGTAGAAAGCATCGCGCTCTCCGCCACGCACCCTTTTTATAAGTTCAAGTTCAGCCTCGTTTGCTGTCAATTGTGGTTGTGCCATGGCGATGGTTTCCGGCTGCCGATTTCAGGCGTTCTTGGATTTCGGAGACAAGCCCGCGAATTGCCGGCACTCCGAACCCATGGTTTCGTGCGGCGCGAATGATCGCGCCGCCAATCGCGTCGAGTTCCGGCGTGAGCCCAGCCGATACGTCTTTCTGCATGGAGCTTCGCATTGCCGGAGGCAGTGATTTGAGCATACCTAGAATTTCTTCTCGATCTACGACGGCTCCCTCGGCAGCGGCAGCGGCGCAGACCTCGCCAATGGCGAATTTGAGCCGGGTTCGCCATGTGGCGTCGGCAAAGATCCCTTGTTTGTCCTTGTCGCTTGCGGTTCCCACAAGAGCAAACGGCGCCAGAAAGGCGAGCTTGTGCCACAGCATGGTTTTTTCATCGGCCCGGAATTCGCAGGAAAACCCCGCGTGCCGAAGTCGCGCGGCAACGCCATGCAATTTCTGCTCTCCAATCATCGAAAGTGCCAAGTTGGCAAAGGGGGACCGCTGGACGAAGCGACCAGGAGCGACGCGTTCGGACGAGACGAAAATCGTCGCAGGGATGACGCGGTCGTGTGTGAAAAGCGAGCGAAGCAGACTGACATGTTCAATCCCATTTAGAAGTGGAACGATTGTCCCAATCACGGCGTCGGGTGGGGCTGCAAGTAGTGCCTCAACGAGTTGATGCGCTTTCACGGCGACCCACAGTACATCAACAGGCTCCACCAACGTCGTATCGATTCCAACCGTTGCCTCGATCGTGTCATGGGGTCTTTTGAGGTGGAGCATTCCGGAATGCTGAACGCGAGTTTGCGGACGAACCAGTAGCGTCACGTGCTCACCCTCGTGGGCGAGGGCTGTCGCGACGAGCCCGCCAATTGCGCCCGCCCCGAGAATGGCGTGTTTCATAAAGCAGCCCTGAGAAGTGGACTGTCGAAGGAATGCTCAGCCGTCTTCGGGGTCACAATTTCCGTCCAGACTCGGCGTCGGGTGCGACAAGCTCGATGGATGAAGTGAGTCGAATGGCATTGTGGAGAGTGCGGTATAGCGGGCAGTGCATGGCGTAAATGCCATGCGTCCGCTCGACCATTTCCTTTGCGTCTTCGAGCGCAACCAAACGCATCGCCACATGGATGCGGCGGATGACAAGTACTCCCTCCTCTGCCTCCACCTCTCCGGTTACTTCGGCGGTTAGTTTTCCGTTGCTGGCATCGATTTGGCGCGCCTCCAGCGCACCTCCAAAAGTGCCCATCATTCAACCAGCGGTCGCCGAAATGACGTAGTCAATGGTCGAGGAATGGGACTCCTTCAGCGCTGCTGGATCGATCTTGTAGTGCTGGGCGATAGCCCCGTGGACGCTGAAGATAACGGGCTGTGATTCGCCCGGCAGGTGTGCGACGCGAAGAGGTCCTTTCCGGCGTTCGATACGTGACTTCGAGACATAGACGACATCGCTCATCGCTTACTCCTTTCCAAGCTCAAGAATGAGAGTGTGTCCGAGCATACAAAGAGCTATTTATGCTGAATGCCCTTCGGAGATCGCTTGAGGTCAAGAGGGAGAATCTTCAATTCCCACTTGACAGGCACGGACGCGGGTGGATAGCAAACCGTACGGTCGCAAGCCTGATACTTCAAATCACCGGTGATGGAAATGGTCCGCTCTTTGGAAAAAACGGCCCGTAGACCATCGGAAAGGCGGGACGGGGTTACCGTGAGATCCTGGGTGATCCAAAATTTTCCCTCGAAGACCGGGACATGTTCTTGGATAGCTTCGAGGTAAAGTGTTTTGGAGCTTGGGTACACGACAGGCTGAAATTCGACTCCCGGCACTGGGCTCAAAGTAAACTGAATCGGCTTATAGCCCTGCACTCCGGGAGAATAAACGTGTACATCCGGAGGAAGCTCGATTTCAGCAATGAGACTGACCCTGCCGCCTGGGATGACACTGCGGTCGGATTGTGCAAGAACAAGGTGGAGATGAGGCACTTCGACATTCTGGGTCACCTCCGCGCTTAGCTCCGGGAAGAGCTTGGAAATGACATTATTGGCCGTCAATCGGTCCGTGTACTTAGGAGTGAAATACTTTTCGCGAATGACCCCGTTGGCGTCGACGTAGAAGAATCCCGGGTACGCCATTCCTGCGGTCATCCCTTTGGCTTCGCGGTTGAGGACGCCAAAGCTGCGAATGGTTTCCGAATGCGGGTCGGCCAATAAGGGGAAGTCGATTTTGTGCCGACTGGCGAAGTCCTTGAGGATAGCCTCGCTGTCGTAACTGATTGCGGCCAGCTTCAATCCTTGTGCCTCGAACCTTTCCTTTGCGCTTTGCAGCTGCACGAGCTGCGCTTTGCAGAAGGGTCACCAGTCGGCGGAGCGGAAGAAGAGGAGAACCGTGCCCTTCGAACCTTTCAGTGTGTCATTGGACTGTTCGTGGCCTAACTGATCCGGCAAAGCGAATGCTGGAGCGCGCTGGCCGAGTTCGATGCCGATGGACGGAGGAGCCGTGCGACTGGTGGACTGGTTTTCCTGCCCGGCAACAAGGCCAGCCACTCCGGCGAAGAACAGGATGGCAAGCTCGATTTTCATTTGCTCTCCAGATTAAGCTTCGTCGCTTGTCGTTGCTCCCTGGGAAAACACGCACATCGTGTTACTTTGAAAGCCGAGTCAAGCCTGCTCCTAGGACTCGTCCGGCATCAGGCTCCTGGACAATCGCGACGAGCCTCAAATTGGCGCGATTCTTGGATTTGAGGTCGAGATTTATGTCGCGGGAAAACTGGCTGGAAGCATCTACGGCTCCGATGCGCGTCAGGTTTCGCAGAACGGCAACATGCTGGAGCGTTCTTCCAGCGTTTTCTCCACGGCTAACCTGGGACTCGTCGGTGTTGTCCGCGAGCGCAAGGAAAACTCCAGCTGACTGGTTGCGAGCGGCCAAAGGTAATGGCCCCGCTTCGATGTGAACAACGGTAGTCTTATCGTCGCTCGAACCGAGTGAGATATGGACCGGAACCTTCGGCGCTTTGGCGGCCTCTTTAATTGCTTGGCCCGCCCGGCGTTCATCACTGCCGACGAACTCGAAGTGCCCATCGACCACCATCTGCGGCGTATAGATACTTGCATTGCCAAACTGGGCCGCGTAGGCGCTTTGCCGCTCGCTGTATTCATGCGACGAGTATGGGTCTTTCCATCCAATATCGTCCCAGTAGTCGACGTGTTCGCTGAGCACGATGAGTTCAGCTGTTTTGACTGGCTGGGACCGGTCGAGTCTTTGCAAAAAGGCATCGGCGGGAGGGCAGCTTGAGCACCCTTCGGAGGTAAACAGTTCGACGATTACAGGACTGCGCGAGGTGTCGTTGGAGCTTGGTGTGGCTGACGCGCTCGCGGAATGAATGTATCGAAATGAGAGTATCGTCGTTAGAAGCGAAATTACGGACAATCCAATGACTGATCGTCTCAAAGACATGGGTCTTCTCCCTAGCGATGTGCTGGTCTGGCGAGCAAGGCTCCTAGCCAATCCATATTCGTAACATCCGACTGAGTTGCAGTAGCGGAATTTGCCGTCGGAAGATCGCATAAACCTCTCCCTCCTCAAACGCCGAGGAGCGGCTCCAATCAGATTTCTGAGCAAGGCAAAAGTTTCAAAGTTTGGAAAATCTTCGGGTCTGCTATCCGTTACATCCCACAAACTGGCTTCTACGCCTTGGTAGTGGCCGGGGCTGCTGGAAGCTCTTCCCCTCGATCCTGAAACTTTAGAGGCATATGCCAATCACACTGTTTGGATGCGTTTTGAGGATAAGTGTTGAAACGAGTTTTAAAAGGCCCCTCTTGTGAAGTTTCGAGCGCCGGCGCGGATCAGCAACGACAACTCAGACGTTTCAAAAGGAGAAATTGTGAAAAACAAATACGCGAGCACTCTGCTCACATTGATGGGCGTTTTGGGACTGGGTACGGCCGCCAAGGCCGAGATTCGAGGCGAGATCAAGGTAAACTTGCCGTTCGAGTTTGTCGTCGATGGCAAGACGCTCCCTGCAGGCACCTACACCTTTAGTCGTTTTGGGAATGACAAGCACGAAGGACTTATTCTGAGCAATTACGACAGCCGGACCAGTGTGTTCGTGCTCCCTGTCGAAGTCGAAAGCGCTTCTGGTGACAAGCCGGAGGTAAGCTTTCAGCGGGTCGGAGACCAACTCTTCCTCAGAAGCATTCGAACATCGGACGACATCTATAACATTCCGGCGCCCCGCTCGGCCATTGCGGAAGCCGCAGTAAGATCACACGAAAAAAACACTTCCTCCGAAGACTCCGGAAGCAACTAGAGTGTCCTTCTTTGGGTTGGCAGACGGAGTTCCGGGCGACGCAAATCTTACCACTTCTTTCGAATGGGCAAAACACAACGAATGAGCTGTTAAATCGCGGCGTTTCGAGTATCGCGGCGGCCTAGATTGCATGATTCTTCTCAGGCAAATCCCAACCTGAACGCAGGGCTAAGCTCAGGCAGACAGCACAATGTCGTGACGAGCGCCGGGATCATCCTGCGTTTCTGAGCCTTCCTAGCGCGCAGCTTTGGAGGGAGGCTTGTGCCCGGAGTTGATCTTCCGCATTCGCCGGCATAAGGATGGCGGCGTTTCGAGGTTAGCCCGAAACTATTGAAAGGGTTGGGCATCGGATTTGTGGGATTGATTTGCATAGCGAGCCGGGTTGAATGGGGACAACGATGACAGAGAGCTCCACGTTTCCGCAAGAAAAGGCGAGCCGTGGAGTCCCACTGACCTCCCTCGCTTCGGAGACGTCGGTCCGGGTGGGTGGACAGGGCGCGACTGTCTTCTCGTCGTTTGCAAGCACGGAAGAGGTCGAGGGCGAATGAGGAATCGAAAACAGTCGCGCGTCCCAATGCTCTCGCTAACGCCCGATAAAAAAGATGGCGAGAAAACCTACATTCCGAGGGACATCGAAGATTGGAGTGAGATTCCCTCGATAGCGCTGGAGCGCGAGGAAATACGCGAGGTCCTGCTCAAGGCCTTGAGCTCGCTTGCGCAGGACTACCGGGAGGCATTCGTGCTAAGCGATATTCACGAGTTGAGCATTTCCGAGACGTCAGCCATCTTGGGAATATCGCCCGGAGTGGTGAAGACCAGGCTTCGCGACGCTCGTTTGATGCTGAGGGACATTCTGGCTCCGGGACTCGGACAGGATGGGCGGCTTGGACGGGTCTCGAAAGAAGTGAGGAAACCGTGGGAATGACCTGCGAAGAAGTCTGGAGAGATATCTCTGATTACATCGATGAGGATCTCGATCCCATTCAGCGAGCGGCACTCGATGAGCATTTTGCCCAGTGCCGTCATTGCACCGCAATCGTTGAAGGGACGCGCAATGTGATTGCTCTTTATCGCGACGAACGCTTTTTGGCTCCGCCGGATGGTTTTCATGAACGCCTGCACAAGAGGGTGGAAAAAGAAATGAAAACTTCACGCCGTGCCTTTTTGGCTTGGACGCTCACCGCCGCTGCGGCGGTGCCCCTGGCACTTGCCGCGTTGTCGGTCAAGAAGTTCGTGCTACCAAGGTATGACGGCCGGAGCCCCACGGGCGACCGAAGCGCGCGCGAAGTTGCGGATCTCGTGGCCATATCTGAGGATCACGATGACAAGGTCTATCACGTCGCGGGCTGTGCGCATTTGGTTGGCAAGGCAAAGTTCCTCTCAGCGAAGGAAGCAATTCGCGAGGGGTACACGCGTTGCGTGTACTGCATCGGAAAGGCGAAGCCGAAGAAGAATGGCTAGCTTCTCCTGCTAAAAGCAAGACGAAGTTCCGGCTTGAGCTTTCTTTAGAGTCGTAAGTGTTCTTCTTGTGAGCGCAGAAACTTTTTGGTCCGTCGAGAGTCTCATTGGGTGCAATCAGCCAGTGCCCAGCAAGCCGTCTCTCTCCCTGCTGCCTCGATGGCTGCTGCGCGGTCGGTTGTTGGCCGCGTCAGCGGCCCGAGGCGTGCCTCCGGTTCAACCTTCTTTTTTGGTCTCTGGTCTGAATGAAGAAACGGAGCTATTTTCTTCATAATTTCTCCGAACGAATAAGTTTAATTTGCGGGAACCTTTTCGCTCCTCGCGACTCCCATTGCAAGGGTGGCTCCCGAAACTTCTCGGGAGACTCATCACCCTGGCAGAAATCTAGATCACAAGTTGTGCGATACGCGCTCGGGGCCTCAATGTGTTCATCGCAAAATGAAAATCCGATTTTGGGGAGGGCAATCAGAATGACAAAGTGGATGACAGTCTTCGTGGGTGTGTTGTTAATCGCGCTTCTTGTGCCTGCTGGGCTGCAAGCGCAAGCGGGAGCAACAGGAGCGATTACGGGTACGGTTGTAGACCAGAAGGGCGGCGCAATTTCTGGGGCGACTATTATCGTGACGAACGTTGCGACTGGCCAGAAAGAACGGGAAGTCACAAGCACTGTCGCAGGGACCTTCAATATACCCAGCCTGACGCCTGGCAACTATAGTTTAGAAATCAGCGCAGCGGGATTTTCCAGGTTCGTCATCGAAAACGTAGTTGTTCGAGTTACGGAGACCGCTAGCGTAGCTGCAACCCTCACTGTCGGCCAAGTAACTGAGAGCATTACGGTAAACGATGTCGTTCGTCCAGTGGAACTTAACTCTGCAACCACCGGTGAGACGATTAGCGCTGAGACGGCCAGTACTCTTCCACTTTCTACGCGGAATTTTTTGACCCTTCTCACTTTATCCGCGGGCGCCAACACGGAGCTGTTTGACTCTGCGGCGCTTGGGCGTGGACAGGTGACGATTAACGTCAACGGCCAGCGGCCCACAAACAACAACTTCCAGCTAGAAGGTGTCAACGCAAACGATGCAAACCTTCCCGTCTTGGACAACGTGCCGTTGCCGAACCCTGACACGATCGAGGAGTTCAAGACGCAAACGTCACTCTATGACGCGTCTTCAGGGCGCAACGGAGGGGGCAATGTGCAGGTAAACCTGAAGAGCGGCACTGCCCACTATCATGGGGACGTTTACGAGTTTTTCCGGAATAATGTTCTGAATGCGAACGACTTCTTCTTCAACGCGGCAACGCCCCAGATCGCTCGGCCGGTTCTCCGCCAGAATCAGTACGGTGGCTCGTTCGGCGGACCTGTGCCGAAATCGAAGGACTTCTTTTTCTTCTTGAATTATCAGGGAACGCGAGAAGCCTCCGGGATCTCCGCAGGAACAGTGCTGAACTCGCAGATTCCGGTTCTGCCGGCTAGTCGTGACGCGGCAACGCTCGCGGCGACCTTTCTCCCGGCGGGCTTCTCAGCTTCGCAGATTAATCCCGTCGCCTTGACGTACCTTAATCTGCCAGCGTCCAAGTGCCCACTCTTCAACGACGGGAAGTTTTGCATACCAACCGTAGCCGGAACGCCAGGTTTTAGCGGTCAGAGTGTCAACCTCGGCACGGTGACGTCGTCCAGCGTCGGAGCATTCCAGGATGATCAGTACGTACTCACCGCCGACAAACAACTGACAGAAAAAGATAAGCTGACGGCGCGGTGGTTTTTCTCCGACAACAGTGCTTCGCAACCTTTCGGCACCGGCGCCAACAATGCCAACAGCCTGCCCTTTGCAAAAGGGCTGCCGGGATCAAACCGGTTTCTCAAACTTGGCTGGACGCGGGTCTTCTCGTCCAGCATTGTAAATGACGCCAGATTCGGATTTAGCCGGTTCTTTTTCGCACAAGACCCATCTGAGCCCATTTCACTCGCGGACATCGGCGCAACCCGAGGCAACGCGGCGCAATTTCCCGCCGCCTATCAATTGATCGTCACTGGTGGCGGTCCGTTAGTGATTGGAACCGGTGTCAACGACAACCGCGGCGGGGCGTTCAACACGTTCTACGAAGCAGACGACCTTTCGATCACCAAAGGCAAGCACCTGCTGCGTTTCGGGTTTGACGCTAGCCGATACCAACTCAATCGGTTCAATAATTTTGCGCAGCGCGGCACCGTCACTTTTAGCAATACACCGGCGGGAGACGCCTCGCCAGGCTTTCCGAATCCTCCTGCCTTGAGCGGTTTCCAGAACTTCCTGTTGGGCCGCGTGGATACAACACAGGCGGAAGCTGGTTTTTCGACGTTTCATTTCCGCGCGTTGGATTTTTCCGGTTACGTCCAGGACGACTGGAAGATTAAGCCGCACTTCACTCTGAATCTCGGCCTGCGGTGGGAAGGCCTGAGCACGGCTCACGAACTTAACAATTTCCTCTCCAATTTCCGTGGCCTCGAAGACGGCCAACCCGGGCCGATCAGCATCATTCACCCTGCGCGAACACAGAACGTGGGCACGCCCGGGGTTTCAAGCTGCACGCTCACCACATGCTTTAGCGCCGGAAATTTCGCGCCACGTGTGAGCTATGCGTGGGACGTTTTCGGTAACCAGAAAACGGTCATTCGCTCCGGATACGGCATTTACTATCAGCGAGTTTCGAACCAATCGCTTCTACAAACGGCTGGCGGGCTGCCCTTTAACGAAGCCGTAAGCGCACAGAAATTTTCTGTCACGCCGCAAAATCCGTTTCCGAGCATCTTGCCAAATTCCGCGTTTCCGCTTTCCACCGATCAAGTCGTACCTGCACTCATTGCTTTTGACGGAACCACCGGTGCGCCTGTTTTCCGGAGTGGGGATGGCGGTCCACTCTCGGGCTTTTTCTTCTTCCCAATCCGGAGCTTCCGTCCGCCGTATGCGCAACAGTGGAATTTCAACATCCAGCGCGACCTGGGGAAGGGGTGGTTGCTGGAAGTGGGATACGTTGGAACCCGCGGGTCGCACTTGCTGGGAACCGGCAGGCCCGCAAATCCAGGTCAGATTTGCACAATCGCCGCGCCCTGCGTCATTCCGGCTTCCATCGGCGCGAACGCGAGCGTGCCCGCTGGCACGCCGTTTGTAACAAAGAACCCGGATGGCACAATCGACATCACGGCAAGTACCGCGGCGAACCTTAACGCACGAGTTCCGACTCAATATCTGGGGCTGGCCAATTCCCGCGGCTTCTTTCAATTCCAGGATGGCAGCTCAACGTATCACAGCTTGCAGTCAACTTTGAGCCACCACTTCACGGGCAGCCTTTATTTCCAAGCTGCATACACGTACTCGAAGTCTATCGACAATGGCTCAGGATCCGTCTTCGGTGACGAGTTGAATGGCTTGACACAATACGGGAATCTGTTGAACCCGAGCGGTCAGCGCGCGGTCTCGGATTTCGACCGCACGCACCGCTTCGTCATTAGCTACAACTACGACTTACCGGTTGCGAAGGTGCTTCACGGCCGCGGGCCGGGACGATTGGTGGACGGGTGGGCCGTCAACGGAGTGAGCACCTTTCAGTCTGGTACGCCGATCACAGTATTCGATGGCTCAACATTTACTCTAGAGGATCTCGAAGGCATTAACGGCACCAACTTTGCAACCCTTGCGCCGGGCGCAACCCTAGCTTCGGCCATTCCTTCGGGAGGGGTGGAAAGTCGCCTTGGCTCTTTCCTGAACCTGAATGCTTTCACGCCTGGCGGCAACTGCGTGGATAACCAGAATGTTGTGGTGTCCTGCCAAATCAATGGCGCGCCAAACCCCGCAGCCGTAGGCGCCGCGATTGGAAATGTGGGGCGCAACACTTTCCGCGGCCCGTTCCAGCAGAACTGGGATTTGTCCATCACGAAGAATACAAAAGTCACTGAAGCCACTTCGGTGGACGTCCGTGCTGAGTTCTTCAACGCCTTCAACCATCCGGTCTTCTCAGGTCCGCAATCCGGCGGCTTTGGATCTGCGACCGGAAACTTAGGTCTGGTGAACATCGCAAACGGATCGAGCGCCATTCTCTCGACGGCCAACCGTCCGCGGATTATCCAGTTTGCGATGAAGCTCAACTTCTAACAGGCGTTTGCAGAGGGAGGCTTCCGGCTCGGAGGGACGGTTCGAGCCGGAAGCGTCATTCCACACTCGCGCCGAAGAACGACGCAACAACGGATTTTCGATCGTCTTTAATTCCAGGAACAAGAAAGCGAGCCAACGACATGGATGTAGTTGATCAAAGGATGACAAAGGAAGAGATGTTCCTCAAGGCGCTGATGCAGGCGAAGCCTAGGACTTCACTGGAAAACCTAGGCGTGCATATCTCGCGGTACGGTTTAGTAGTCACACTCCTGCTGATCGGTACTCTTAAATTCACAGCCGGCGAGGCGCAAGGAATTCAGCCCTTGGTTGTGAACAGTCCGTTGATGTCCTGGCTCTATCGAATCTTGAGCGTTCAGAGCGTTTCGAATCTAATCGGATTGATCGAAATCGCCGTCGCGGTGCTTATGGCTTTGCGGCCGGTATCCGCAAGGCTGTCCTTCATAGGCAGTATTGGTGCCATTATCACGTTCGTGCTGACGCTGAGTTTTCTCTTCTCGACACCGGGAGCATTTCAGTTCTCCCATGGATTTCCCATGTTGGGTGATGCCGGCCAATTCTTAATCAAGGATCTCGTGCTCTTAGGAGCGTCGGTGTGGACTGCCGCAGAAGCACGCTCCGGTCAGTGACCTAATCCTCGCGTCAATCAACTATCCGTTTGCTCAGCGTCCCGACTGAACTTATAACCGCGAGAGTCCGGGTAACCCGCCGTCTGTCTCTCGTCGAGAGGCGGCGGGTTTTCCTTTGCGCCGGGAGCCTTGGAAACTTTGCAGCGACATGCACATCTCATCTTTTGTACACATTGGGAAGGGTAGACGCTATGCAGGGAATTCGAAGGCGAATGATAAGAGCAACACTTCTGGGCGCGCTGACAATGGGTAGCGCTCTTGCGCAGAGTCCCCCGCCAACACCAAACGCGGTGAAGGCGGAAGATCGATCTGCCCAGTCGCAGCAGGAGCAACAGCAACCCGTCGAGCAACAGGACACTGTGCACCCGAGGAATGCTAAAGAGGACGTCGAGGCCATCGGCAATCGGAAAGTAGGCAAAGGGCCCAACTTTTACTCATTGGAGAAGGAAATTGCTCTGGGCAAGCAGTTGGCGCAAGAGGTCGAGCGCTCGTCGAAGCTTATCGACGATCCTGTGGTCACTGAATACGTAAATCGCGTCGGGCAAAACCTCGTGCGCAATTCTGACGCGCGGGTGCCGTTCACAATCAAGGTAATCGATTCCGACGAGGTCAATGCATTCGCGCTGCCGGGCGGATTCTTTTACGTAAACAGTGGGTTGATCCTTCGAGCGCAAGAAGAGTCTGAGCTGGCGGGCGTTATGGCGCACGAAATATCGCACGTGACCGCGCGGCATGGAACGAAGAACGCGACTAAGGGTCAGATAGCGCAACTTGCCACGATTCCCTTGCTCCTTCTGGGTCCTGCAGGATTAGCCGGATACGGACTGTATGAAGGCTTGAACGTTGCGCTCCCGCTGACGTTCCTCAAGTTTAGTCGCGATGCGGAGCGTGAGGCGGACTTTCTGGGGTTGCAGTACATGTATAAAGCCGGATACGACCCGAACGCCTACATAACGTTCTTTGAACGCATCCAGGCGGACGAGAAACGCAGGCCAGGAACCATTCCCAAAGTCTTCTCAACTCACCCGCCAACACCAGAACGGATCGAGAACGCGCAGAAAGAGATTGCCCGGATTCTGCCGAGCCGGACGGAATATATCGTCACGACTTCAGAATTTGACAACGTTAAGGAGCGGCTGCGGAACTTGACATTGACAAAGAAGGCCAACGAAGGCCCGAACAAGCCCACGCTGCGCACCAAGACCGAACAGACGGACAAAAAGAATCCGAATCCAAGCGGCAATCCCGACGACGACCGCCCGACGTTGAAGCGCCGCCCGGATTCTCAGTAATGGCGAGATTGCAGTTGACAGCCAGAATGCGGGAAACAGCGACGGCCCGCCTGGTGGTCCAGTTTGAAAGGAAATCCTAGGCGCTCGTGAGTGAGGTTCTTATCGCCGGGGGAGGACTCGCTGGCTCCGCCGTCGCGATCCAGCTCGGGAGACTTGGCATTTCGGTAGAACTGTTCGAGCGCGGAAGTTTTCCAAAGGAAAAGCCTTGCGGCGAAGGTTTGATGCCAGCTGGTGTCGCAGCCCTCGAGCGATTGGGGCTGAACACTGAGAAAGGAGCGCCCTTCAGTGGAGTTCGTTATCACTTCGGCGGGCGGACTGCAGAAGGTCGTTTCCCCGAAGCGCATGGGGTTCTGAGCTTGGGCCGCGGGTTTCGGCGGCGAGATCTGGACTACACCTTATTCGAATTGGCGCGGCGGACGCCGAACGTGAAGGTACACACCGAGGCAATTGTGGAAGCGCCACTGATCGAGGGCGGGCGCGTCGTCGGATTGATCGTTAATGGGGCATCGAAGTGCGGCCGCCTAGTCATTGGCGCAGACGGAGCCCAATCGCGGCTGCGCCATGCGTTGAGGCTCGAAATCCCTTCGCGCCGGAGGCGAATTGGCGTTCGCACTCACTTCCGACTGGCTCCCGGAAGAGCAATGCCGCAATCGGTGGAGGTCTATCTGGGTCCGGGCTACGAACTGTACGCCACGCCATTGCCATGTGGCGAGCTAGCCCTGTCCGCGCTGGCGAGTGCCGATGCACTTCACGGACGTGTTGAAGATCAATTTCGAGGCTGGTGGAACGCCCAACAGCATCTGGCCGAGACGCTTGAAGGTGCCGAGCAAGTCAGCGCAATGCTTGTGACTTGTCCCGTCTCAGGTCGAGCAAGGCCGCGATTTTTACCGGGTTTCGTTTTGCTCGGCGATGCGGCTGGCTTCACCGACCCGATTATTGGGGCGGGGATGACGCAAGCGCTGCTTGGAGCTGAACTCTTGGGGCAACTTGTGGGGCAGAACGAGCGGCCAGCCCGCAACTGGCTCGCGGAGTTTGACCGCGAAAGGGAGATGATGGTGCGAAATTACCGCTGGCTGACGGCGCCTCTGGTGTGGCTTGCTCAAAATCCGCCATTTCTCGTCGCAGCGCTAGAGGCGAGTCGGCTGCTCCCGCGGGCGTTCTCGCACTTTCTTGGCGTCGCAGGCGGCACCCGCCGGTTCTGGGGCCCTGAGGTCGTGGCGTCTTCCCTCGCGGCCTGCACACTGCGAAAACTCTCATAGATGTGCCGTTCTTAGCTATTTTGGGACTGTCGGATTTAGGCTGGATTAATTGCTGAAGTAAGAAGTCGTTACGAAATTACAACGAGCCAGTAATCGATGGAGTCAGCAGACTACACTTGCAGACCAGAGTCGATATCGTATTGGTTCTCGACGCGCTCCTAGGGCTATAGGCGATCGTAGCTCTGGTGGCGGGTTCTCTTGTGAGTATTTTCTTAAGTCTGCTCGTCGAAGAAGGTTGCTGGTGGGTGCCCGTTCTTCGAAATGTTCCGCGAGAACGAATTTTCTACGTTCTCGCGGCGGTCGTATCTAGAGTGGCTTCGGATTGGCAGTATCAATCGCTCTCACCGACCTCCTGCTTCTGAAAGCTATCATTCCGGGCCCGCCGAAACGTTTCCCTGAGTGGCGAATCTCACTTAACGCAGGCATGAATGAATCCGCCATGGGCTGCTCATCAGTCGCGGACGTGATGACGCCTTCGGTGGAATTCAAGAAGAATGACTGCATGGATGAATCGTAGCAATCGACGACGGGATGTTCGCTGGCGGTAGCGCTTGGTTGTCAACGAGTCTTTAAGAATCGCTACTGATGGAGGACAGAAATGATGGTCCCGAAATTTTTGGTGCCTGATGACGCTACACAGGCTGTAAGCAAAAGCGCCGAAAACAGATCGATAGATGGTCACACGAGAGATGCTTCTACATTCATTGTGGAGTCCGGGCAAGGTGGACTGGTATCTGGCAAGAAGGTGTTCGCAGAAGCTATGCTCGAGAATAGTTCCACTAGAGCGGCACGCCCGGTGGGGAAGTTTGTTGTCTCTGCAATAGCGCAGCTCCTTTTTCTACTGCTCCT
>Ga0126381_100003854_pt1 | contig 16254 bp, 14 predicted proteins | sample PanSoiMetPlot_28_FD_96465 | JGI IMG/M metagenome (GOLD analysis project Ga0126381, IMG submission 96465) | Tropical forest soil microbial communities from Panama - MetaG Plot_28 | ecosystem: Environmental > Terrestrial > Soil > Tropical forest > Bulk soil | place: Panama | collected 2016-02-17 | reverse complement strand
GCGGCCGTCAAGGCGCCGGGCTTCGGCGATCGCCGCAAGGCCATGCTGCAGGACATCGCGGTCCTGACGGGCGGCCAGGCGATCAGCGAGGACCTCGGCATCAAGCTCGAGAACGTGGCGCTCAACATGCTCGGCCGCGCCAAGAAGGTGATGATCGACAAGGAGAACACCACCATCGTCAACGGCGCCGGCAAGAAGGTCGACATCGAGGGCCGGATCGCCCAGATCAAGGCGCAGATCGAGGAGACCACCTCCGACTACGATCGCGAGAAGCTGCAGGAGCGGCTGGCCAAGCTCGCCGGCGGCGTCGCGGTGATCCGGGTCGGCGGCGCAACCGAGGTTGAGGTGAAGGAGCGCAAGGATCGCGTGGATGATGCCATGCACGCGACCCGCGCGGCCGTCGAGGAAGGCATCCTGCCGGGCGGCGGCGTGGCGCTCCTGCGCGCGACCGAGGCGCTCAAGCGCATCCGGACCCACAACGAGGACCAGAAGCACGGCGTCGACATCGTCCGCAAGGCGATTTCCTGGCCGGCACGCCAGATCGCCATCAATGCCGGCGAGGACGGCGCGGTTGTGGTCGGCAAGATCCTGGAAAAGGAGCAATACGCCTACGGCTTCGATGCCCAGAGCGGCGACTACGTCAACATGGTGTCGAAGGGCATCATCGATCCGACCAAGGTGGTGCGCACCGCGCTCCAGGATGCGGCCTCAGTGGCCGGCCTCCTGATCACCACCGAGGCGATGGTGGCGGAGTTGCCCAAGAAGCAGGCCCCGACTCCCCCGATGCCGGGCGGCGGCGGGATGGACTTCTAAGCAGCCAGCTCAAGCGACACACTGCAAGGCCCGGGCGCAAGCCCGGGCCTTCTGCTTGTAGGATTACGCCGCGCTGCATCAGGACTACGCCGGTCATTTACAGGCCGTTCCCGGATGTCGCTGCGCTCCATCCGGGCTACCCAAAACAATAACGAGCACTACCCAAAACAATAACGACCACGAACGAGGAGGCGCGCGTACATCCGGCGTCGCCTGCTCAGTATCGTGGCCGTCCAGCAATCGAGTCTGATGACCCGATTACTTCGACACATAATGCCTAAGCCCGATGAAAGTTCCATGACGGCCGCAGCTTTATCGTAAAAATCTCAACCGGCGCATTTGTACTTCGGCTTGCGCACAACACGATTCGTAGAACGGCTGCCGATCCCGGAAAGCTCCGGGACCGGCTTTCTTGATCGCCCGCTCAGGCGGGCGCCTGCGTCTTGAGCCGCACCAGCTTGTCGAGCAGGGCATCGAAGCCCTGACCCTCGCCGGCGTGGAGGTCGATGCGGCCGACCTTCTCCACCAGCCGCTCGAGCGACTCGAGCTCCTTGAGCCGCAGGAGGAGCGGGTTGTCCTCCATCAGCTTGGCGGTGTTGAGGAGCGAGCGGGTTGCCGCGGTCTCCTCCTGGCGGCGGATCTGGTTGGCCTTGGCCGTGCGCTCCGCCTCCACCACCTTGTTCACGAGCTCGCGGATCTCGCCGGGCAGGATCGCGTCCTTGACGCCGAGCTCCGTCACCTCGAGGCCGGTCTCCGCGATGCGCTCGCGCACATAGGCACGAAGCTCCGCGTCGAGCGCGCTCTTGGCCGAGAGCACCTCGTCGAGCGTGCGCGACGCCACCGCCTCGCGGATCGCGAACTGGACCAGCCGGTAGAGCCAGCCGTCGACGTCCGCGATCGCCGCCACCACGCGCTCCGGATCGACGATCCGGCGGAACGCGGTGAGCGTCACGCGCAGTGCGATGCGGTCGCGCGTCAGCATCTCCTGGGCGGTGATCTCGACCGCCTGCGGACGCAGGTCGAAGCGCTTGACCTCGATCTTGCGGCCAACCGTCCAGAACGCATGGCGGCCGGGCGCAAGCCGCTCCGCGAGCCGGCCCTCGACGTAGAGGAGGCCCGCCTCCTGGTTCTCGATCACGTGCTCCACGAGGTACGCGTTGCGCTCGCGCGCGACCATCAGGAGATGGCGCGGAGCGACCTTGCGATCGCTCGTCACGTCGACGCGCTCGACCTCGACCTGCGTGGCGACCTTCCAGAACACGCGGGTCTGCCAGGGGCCGAGCAGGTGCGTGGGACGGCCGTCAAGGCTGACGATCGCAAGCTCGTCGGCGTGCGTCTCGACCGCCTCAAACAGGCCCGCGACGAGATCGGGCCGCGCCCCCTTGAGCACGGCGTAGCGCTCGGCCGGGAATTCGGCACGCACGACCTGATAGATGTCGGCCTTGAGCTGCCGCATCGGGTCGACGAGGCGGTGGCGGCCGGGCGCAAGCACGCGCTCGAGCCGGCCGTCGCGCGCGAGCAGCGCGCGCTCGCCGTCCTTCACGGTCACACGCAACGTCAAGAGGCCCGTCATGACATGTCTCCTTCATCCGCCTGCGGCCATGCCGCAGGCTTAAAGCTTCACTTCGAGGACATGGGAGCCGGGCGCGTCTTCCCGCGGAAACCGGCGGGCCGGGACTTCAGTCCCGCCTGCGGGGCGCGCGCGCCCCTCCGCCGTGCGCGAGCACGGCAGCACGACGGTTGCGCCCGCCATCGGCGGGACGGTATCCGTCCCGGCGCAAGGCCGGCTTCACGGTGTCTGGTGCGGAAGAAGAGCCTTTCGGCCGATCGACCGGACCGCGACTGAAGCGCGCGCCCGGTCCCCTTTCAGAGGCGGTTCAGCTTGGAAGGCTGCACCTGGGCGCTGGAGCGGGATTCGAACCCACGTCACGATGATTAAACGTCATCTGCTCTACCACTGAGCTATCCTCGTCCTTTTGATCGGTTGCTTTATCAGAGCAATGATCGCCTTCCGCTGGTGGAACACGGACGCGCAGAGCGCACCGCGCCGGCCGGGACCTCACGAGCCCGGACCCATGGCCCGGCGAAAGGACGCGCCTCATACGCGAATTGATTTGTTTGTGCAAGAGCAAAATCGCCCGGTTGGCGTACGCTTAATCAGATTTAATCTATTTCGCGAACATGGGCCGCTCTGCCGCCGGCGGCCTCGGCGCTAGCCGAACCTCGCGTAAAAGCTTGATCTAGATCAACTTTGGCCTGAGCTATTGTTTCATTCTTCCCTTCGAAAATCGAAGAGGATGCCGAAATCATCGCCGGAGGCGCATTGCTCCAGTGATCGGCCTTGATCGCATGATCGTTTCGTCCGCCATGAACAACGGCGATTCAATGCTGTTGGTTGACTCTCGCGAAGGTGTCGCTCAACCGCGCAGCATGCGCAGGTCGGCTGCCGCCGTCGCTCGCGGACCGGCATCCCGTCCATCAATCATAGACCTTGTCTATTAACACGCAGAACTGCTGCGCGAACGCGGTTTGTCAACCGCATCAGCCTGGCTTGGGGCCTTGAACCTTCCCGACTCCATCAACCAAAGGAGAAGCACCATGAACCCTCGTCGACACGGAAAGCTCCTCACCACGACCGCGGTCGTTGCGGCGTTCATCATGGTTCTGGAGCCGTACTCGTCCGCGCTGGCCATGCGGGGAGGCGCGGCGCGAGGCGGGCACCCGAACACCGGCGCCGGCCACAGCATGAGCGCGAACCGGAACGTCGGCGGCAATGCGGCCGCGAGCCGGAACGCGAACGTCAGTCGGAACGCGAACCGCAACGCGAACGTCAATCGGAACGTGAGCCGCAATGTGGACGTCAATCGCAATGTCAATCGCAATGCGGACGTCAATCGCAACGTCAATCGCAATGTGAACGCGAACCGCACGGTGGGAACCGGCGGCTGGGCCCGGCCCAGCGGCTACTGGTGGCGTCCGGGTGGCGCGGTCGCCGCCGGAGCCGCGGTCGGCTTTGTGACCGCCGCGACTGCGGCCGCCTGGGCGGGCCCGGCGCCCGCTCCCAACATGTGCTGGTACTACACCGACTCCGGCCGAACGCAGGGTTTCTGGGACGCGTGCCCGTAGCACGCGCCGAAGGAGGCCGAGTTCTTCCCTGAGGGCAAGGGCGGTGCGGCCTATGGCGCGCGCAAGCGGCAAGCACCGCCGGTGATCTACCAATGCCCCTTGCGGCGGTTCCACGCGTACAGCAAATCGGCAAACCGGTCATATCCGACGCGCGCGATCGGATGAATGAAGGGCAGGGAAAGCAGCCGACCCAGCCAGGCATGGCCCGGCGTCGCCAGCCAGATCGCGATCGCGCAATCGGCGCCGAGGTGCAGGCGGCCCTCGGCATCGACCGCATGAAGCCGCCGGCGGATGTCCTCTATGCCGGCACCGAAGCGGATAAGCGCATCGGGTTCCAGATTGATGTCGCGGAACTCGATCGTACCAGAGCGCGCCGCCCGCGCGAGCCGGGTGCGCTGCCATTCGATGCCGGTGTTACAGACCGGGCATCTGTTGTTGTACCAGACGGTTAGCTTCGGGCTCATGCGCAATGCTCCTGCCGAAGCTCAAAGCTTCCGGTGCATCACCAGCGCATCGACCAGGCCGAGCTGCGGATGGCGAAAGGCCTGCGGCAGCGTGCCGACGATCGCAAAGCCGAGGCTCTGCCATAGCCGCACGGCGCCCGTATTGCTGCTGACCACGAAGTTGAACTGCATGGCGAGAAAGTTTTGCGCGCGCGCCTGATCGAGCGAATGCAGGCACATGGCCTGCGCAACGCCCTGCCCGCGCGCGGCCTCGCCGGTGATGTAGCCGCAGTTGGCGACGTGGGCGCCGCCGCCCTGCTGGTTGGCCTTGAGGTAATAGGTGCCCACGACGCTGCCCTCGCATTCGGCGACGAACACCTGATGGGCGGGCGATTTCCAGTACGCGAGCGCATCGGTTGGGCTCATGTCGCGCGGCAGCGGGTAGGTTTCGCCTGCCGCAATCGTCGGCCCGATAATGTTCCAGATCGCCTCATCGTCGCGCGCCTGCGCGCCGCGGATGCGCAGCTCACGCATCATTCCGCCGGCGCGATGCGGGCGCTTTCCACGTCGCGGACCAGAGCTGCGATGGCGAGGCAGGCCGCCGCGAAGGCGAGCGCGACACCGGCCGTCGTCCACAGGATGAGATCAAAGCCGCCGCGGGCGTAGAAGAACGCAATCGCCGAGACCGCCGCTCCCGAGACGAGGAAAGTCAGGAAATAGCGCACCGCATAGACGCGGCCGCGCCAGGCGTCGGCCGTATAGCGGGCGATCACCAGATCGTTGACGGTCACCTGGGCATAGATCGCCGCCATGGTCAGCGCGAGCGCCACCACCAGCATCGGGCCGCGGGCGTTGGCCGCCCAGAGGAGGCCGCCCAATTGCAGGAGCGCCACCGCGGCAAGCAGGAGATGCGCCGGCCAGCGTTCGACGAGTCGTCCGACCGTGAGCTGCGCCAGAGCTCCGCACATGAACACAGCGGTCGCAAGCCCGCCGACCGCGAGCAGCGGGACATCGCCGCCCAGCCGCTCATCGACGATCTTCGGCAGCGCGACCGAGATCGTGTTGAACACGAGCCCGGCCGCGAGCGCCACCAGCACGAACAGGCCGAACAGCGCGGCCGCCCGCCATGGCGCGAGCGGAACATCGGCGGCATGACTGCGGGAGCCTGTCTCGATGCGGTCATCGGGCACCAGATACGCATAGATCGCGCCGGTCGCGAGCAACACCGCCGCCGGCGCCAGGAACGCGCCGCGCCAGCCGAGCCACTCGATCAGTGCCGCGGTGATACCGGCGGCGAGCGCGGCGCCGAGATTGCCGCATACGCCGTTGAACGCCACCGAGCGGCCGCGCCGCACCGCGGCGCCGAGCACCATCGTGGTCCCGACCGGATGATAGATCGCCGCGAACATGCCGAGCGCGCAGAGCGCAACGGTGAGCGCGACCAGGTTGGGCGCAAGCCCCGCGGCCAGGAGCGAAGCGCTGGAGCCCAGAAAGAAAAGGAGCATCATGTTGCGGCGGCTCCAGCGGTCGGCAAGCCAGCCCGCCGGCAGCGAGAAGACCCCGAAGGCCACGAACGAGCCGGTGCCGAGCGCAATCAGCTCCGCATAGTCGCGCTCGCCCCCAAGTGCGAGCGCGAGCACCACGGTCGGATAGATCAGCATCACGTAGTGATCGAGCGCATGCGCCCAGTTGAGGAAGCCGATGGAGAGGCGCCTCGCATCGATCGCGGATCGGGATAATGTCGCAAGCTCGGTCATGACCGGTCGATGGCACCCTGCCTTTACGGATGCGTCAAGAATGCCTTCACCCAGTCATCGACCGCCGGCAGGCTCTGGGCGACGAAATCGGCGTCGGTGAGGATCGTCTCCTCGGTGCGGGCAGACATCCGGCGCCCGCCCGCGGTTTCGTGCGCGGGCGCAAAGTTTGCAAGCTCCGCAGCGTGCTCCCGGTCGCTGAAGTTCCCCAACAGGTTCGCCGCAAAGCTGTCACGGAAGAACGGCCCCTGGCGCGCCCCCAACGCCGCAAAATTGACCTGCAGGAAGGCCCAGGCGAGGTCGCGATGCTCGCCGGCCACTCCGAAGATGAGCGTGCCGACCGAGCTTGGCGGCACCTCGTCGGTGAGCGAAAGCGCCAAGGTCTGGCGGGCAAGCTCGGGATCGAGCGCGGCGGCGAGCGCCGTGTAGTAGCGTACCCGCTCGTCCGTGTTGGTGGCCTTGCGGGCAAGCTCGCGCAGGAGGTCAGAGGTCGCGCGATCGGCGGTGCGTCCGGCGAGACGCGTGACCGGCTCGCGCAGCGCAGTGCGCAGTGAAGCCGGGTTGCGCAGGAACTCGGCGAAGCGCTCACGGGCGCCGGCCAGGATCACCTCGTCGCCAAAATCGCCCAGCACCCGGATCAGCCTGGTGCGCAAAAATTCCCGATCGTTCGCCTCCCCGACCACTTGGTCCCAGCCGAGCCGGTCGAACACCGGGCGAAGTTTGGCGCGCGCATAGGCCTGGAATGCCGCCCGCCCTGGCCGTTCCCGCTCCAGCTGATCGATCTTTGTGAACACCCGGATGATCTCGTCCCAGACCACGCGGTTGTCGCCTGGGTCGATCCCGTCGATCAGCGCGAAGAACGACCCCGGCGGAATCCGGCTGGCGTCGAGCTCCGCCCAGCTGTCGGCCAGGAAATTGACCCGGTCGGCCGCCGACATTTCGCCGATCGATTTCGCCAATGCGGCCTGGGTCGCCGCATCGTATTGTACCCGGTAATAGCCAAGGTCGCCGAGATTGAGCTTGAGCGGCTCGCTGCAAGGACCGGCATCGATTCGGGAATTTCCGTCGAGCAGCGCGGTCGCAGACGGCCGCAGCGCCCGCAGGGGGCCGAACGCAACCGGCACCCGCCAGTGCTCCGGCGGCGCATTCGGATCATGGATGGTGAAGCGCTCCTGGCGGAGCGCGATATGGCGCTCCCCGTCGTCGCAAGTCACCTCGGCAATGACCAGCGGCACGCCGGCCTGCTCGGTATAGGCCGACGCGATCGCGGCGACGTCCTGGCCCGAGACCATGGTCAGCGCCTGCCAGAGATCGGCAGTGGTCGCATTGCTATAGGCGTGCGCCGCCATGTAGCTGCGAATGGCGGCGCGGAATGTGTCCTCGCCGAGATAGCTCTCGAGCATGCGGATGAAGGCCTGCCCCTTGATGTAGGTGATGCCGTCGAAGGCGGCCATGGCCTCGCTTTCGTCGGCGATCGGATGCTGGATCGGATGCGAGGTGCGGCGCGCGTCCGCCGCCATGGTGGACTGCTTGGCCTCGCTCGCGCCGAGCCAGACCTGCCATTCCGGATGGAAATGATCGGCCGCCTTCTCCTGCATCCAGCTGGCAAAGCCTTCGTTGAGCCAGATGTTGTCCCACCACGCCATGGTGACGAGGTCGCCGAACCATTGGTGCGCCATCTCGTGCGCCAGCACGATGTAGAGGCTGCGCTGCGCGGTGGGCGACGTCGATTGCGGATCGAACAGGAGCCGGCTCTCGAAAAAGGTGATGCCGCCCCAGTTCTCCATGGCGCCGCCGAACCCGCCCGGCACCGCGATCAGGTCCAGTTTGGGCAGCGGATATTTCACGCCGAAATACTCGTTGTAGTATTTGAGGAGGGCGATCGCGCTGTCGAGGGCATAGCGCCCGTGCGCGACCTTGCCGCGCGTTGTCACCACGCCGACGGTGACGCCGTCGGCCTCGCCGGTTGCCCGCTCGAGATCGCCCGCAACCAGCACGAACAGGTAGCTCGACATTTTCGGGGTCGGCGCGAAGGCAACACGCTTACGCCCCTCGTCGGCCGGCTCCTCGCGCGCGACCGGCATGTTGGAGACCGCGAGAAACTCCTGCGGCACGGTCACCGTCAGCTCGAAACTTGCCTTGAAGGCGGGCTCGTCCCAGCACGGAAAGATGCGCCGCGCATCGGCGGGCTCGAGCTGGGTCGAGATCATCTTCTTGCGGCCCGCCTCGCTCGGATAATCAACATAATAAAGGCCGCGGCCGAACTTGTTGATCTGCGAGGTGAATTCGATTCGCAGCCGATGCGCCCCGGCGGCGATCGGGCGCGGGAAGGTCAACGTTGCGGTTTGCGCGCGCTGATCGAGCGCGACCGATGCCGCCTGCGCCGCATCGTCATCGATGCGGGCGGCCTCGATGGTCAGGTTGAGGGCATTGAGCGTAACAGTGTCGGTCGCCTTGCCGACCTCGATGTCCACGACCTCGGAGCCCGCGATCGAGAGCTTGTCCAGGTCTGGCTTGAGCTCGATCGCATAATGGCTTGGCACCACCGTCTTCGGCAGCTTGCCGGGCGTGGCCTCGAAGGAAAACAGCGGCTCGGCGCGCGCGCCAACGGCCGCTACCAGCGATAAGGCAAGGAGGACCAGCAGATTCATACGATTGCGTGGAGCGTTCATGGCGGCAGAAATAGCGCCCGAGATGGGTGTATTCAAGGCAGCACTCTCCGGGTCGTCCCGGCCAAGGCTGCGAAGCAGCCGCGCCAAGTCGGGCTTGCCCGACTTGGTCACTTAAAGAGGCGGTCGAAGTCGGGTAAACCCGACTTCGACTGCCGGGACCCATACGCCGTGCCCTAGCGATGCGGCACGGAGTATGGTCCCTGCTTTCGCAGGGACGACAGCGGAGAGCGTTCGCCAAGCTCACCTCAATCCAACGTGCGGCGGAAACGGGTGACCGCGATCGTCATGGCGACCAGCATCAGGCCGGCGAGCGCGATCGTATCGAACTGCAGGTCGGCGAGCGTTGATCCCTTGAGCATGATCGAGCGCACGATGCGCAGGTAATGGGTGAGCGGCAGAGCCTCGCCGATCCATTGCGCCCATGCGGGCATGCCGGCGAACGGAAACATGAAGCCGGAGAGCAGGATGTTGGGCAGAAAGAACATCATCGACATCTGCATGGCCTGCAGCTGGTTCTGCGCCAGCGTCGAGAAGGTGTAGCCGATCGACAGGTTGGTGGTGATGAACAGCGTGCTCAGAGCCGCGAGCAGCATGAGGTTGCCGACCACCGGAACGTCGAACAGGGCAACGCCGATGCCAATGATCAGGCTTGCCTGCACGAAGCCGACGATGATGTAGGGGATGATCTTGCCGAGCATGATCTCGATCGGCGTGATCGGCATCGAAAGCAGGCTCTCCATGGTGCCGCGCTCGATCTCGCGGGTGACCGAGAGCGCCGTGAAGATCAGCATGGTCATGGTGAGGATGGTGCCCACGAGCCCCGGCACGATGTTGAGCGCGGTGGTGCCGGCCGGGTTGTAGCGGGCATGGGTGCGGATCTCGAAGGCGGCCGCGCCCGCGTCGGGAATGTCGCGGTCGTGCTGGAGAGCGGTGGTGACGAGCTGGCTCAGCGCCGCCACGGCCGAACCCGCGGCGACCGGATCGGTCGCATCGGCGGCGACCAGAATCGCCGGCTTGTCGCCGCGCCGCACCGCGCGCTCGAAGTTCGCCGGAATTTCGATCGCGAAAAGCACCTTGCCGGAGGCCAGCACCTGGTCGAACTCAGCCTCGTCGCGCAGCAGCCGCGTGACCTCGAAGTAATCGGTGTTGCTGATCGCCTGCAGGATCGAGCGGCCGAGGTCGCTCTGCTCCTGCAACAACACCGCGGTCGGCAGGTGGCGCGGGTTGGTATTGATCGCGTAGCCGAACAGGAGCAGCTGCATCAACGGGATCATGATGATCATCGCAAACGAGATGCGATCGCGGCGCAGCTGGATGAACTCCTTGATCAGCATCGCGGCGCTGCGGCGCCAGAAGCCGCCGGAGATCGGCGCCGGCGGGGCGCCTGCCTGCGTGACACTCATGTGCGCGGCGGTCATTGGAAATTGTCCCGCGTTCTCGCCATCAGGTCGATGAAGACATCTTCGAGCGAAGGCTGCGAGCGCGTCCAGGTCAGCCCGCTCTGCTCGCGATAAGGCGCGATGGCGGCTTCGAGCGCCGCCGCGTCGCGACCGGAGACATGCAGGCTCGCTCCAAACGGCGCCACCATGTCGATGCCGGGACGCGCCGAAAGCTCATCGGCCAGTCGCGTGAGATTGTGGCCGTCGGCGACGGAGACCGAATAGGTGGTCAGATGCGAGGCGGCGATCACCTCTTCGACCGTGCCATGGACCAGCAGATCCCCGTAGGCGATGTAGGCGATTTCGTGGCAGCGCTCGGCTTCGTCCATGTAATGGGTCGAGACGAGGCAGGTGAGGCCTTCGCTCGCCAGCGCATGAATCTCGTTCCAGAACTCGCGGCGGGCCTTCGGATCGACGCCCGCGGTCGGCTCGTCGAGCAGCAAGAGCTGCGGGCTCGGCAGCGTGCAGGCACCGAGCGCGAGACGCTGCTTCCAGCCGCCCGAAAGCTCGCCCGCGAGCTGACCTTCGCGGCCGTTGAGTCCGAGCCGCCCGACCATGGCGCGCGCCGCGCCGCCCGGATTGCGCAATCCATAAAGCCGCGCGACGAATTCCAGATTCTCGCGCACCGACAGATCCTGATAGAGGCTGAAGCGCTGGGTCATGTAGCCGACGCGATATTTGATCTGGTCGGCCTGGGTCAGAATGTCGTAGCCGAGGCAGGTGCCATGGCCGGAATCGGGGGTCAGCAGGCCGCAGAGCATGCGGATCGTGGTGGTCTTGCCGGAGCCGTTGGGGCCGAGGAAACCGTAGATGCTGCCGCGCCGCACCCGCATGGAAAGGTTGCGCACCACCTGACGGCCGCCGAACGACTTGGTCAGGCCTTCCACATCGATCGCGATGTCGGGCGCCGTTGTCACTTCGCAGCCTCCTGCGCGGCCGGCGCGAGGGCGACGCTTACGGGCTGGCCTACGCGCAACATCTCGGGGCGTTGCGGACGCGCCTCGATCAGGAACACGAGCTTTCCGCGCTCTTCCTGGCTATAGATCACCGGCGGCGTGAACTCCGACGAGCGCGCAATGAAGCTGACCTTGGCGGTGAGATCGCCGGCGCAGCCGTCGCACTGGATCTTCACCGTTTCGCCAAGCTTGATCTGCGGCAAGGTGGCTTCGCCGACGAAGAAGCGCACCTTCAGGTTTCCGGGCGGCAGCAACGCCGCCACCGGCTTGCCGGCCGGCACCATCTCGCCGATGCGGAAATAGATTTGCTCGACGCTACCGGTGACCGGGCTTGCCACCTTGCGGCGGTCGAGGCGCGTCTGCGAGGAGTTCACCCGCGCCTGCGCGGTGCGCAACGCCGCCTCCGCATCCTCTAGCGCCTTGGCGGTGCCGGCATTCGTCTTCATCAGTTCCTTGGCGCGGTCATAGGCCTGCTGCGCGTTGGTCAGGGCCGCCTGCTGCATCTGCAGGTCGGCCTTCTGCAGATCGGCGTCGACGCTGAACAAGGGCGCGCCGGCCGCAACCTGATCGCCCTCCTGGACCGAGAGCGAGACGACCCTCCCCACCTCGTCGGGCGCCACGAAAATAAGATCGGCCTCGATCCAGCCCTGGAACAGCGGGTCCCTGGCCTGATCGCAGCCGGCAAGGGCGAGCGCGGACACGAGCGCGAATAGAACGGCGATACGGTTCCGGTTCATCCTGTCTTCCCCTCGCCGAACAGAAGATCGAGATGGGCGCGCATCAGGGCGCGCACGTCGAGCGGATCATGCCGGTCGAACATCGCGCCCCAGATGATTGCGACAATGCCGGGGGCGCCGATGAGCTGCGGGAACGCGATGACGGCATCGCTGCGCAGTTCGCCGCGCTCCTTGGCGCGTCGCAGTAGCGTGCGCACCGCGACCAGAATCTTGGACAGGACCTCGCGGTAGTAGAAGTCGGCGAGCTTGGGAAAGCGCGGCCCTTCGCTCAGCACCAGGCGGATGATGTCCTTGCGGCGGGTGCCATAGACGTCGCGCACGAACACCTCCACCGCCTGCTCGGCCACCGCCCGCACCGGAAGGTCGAGCGCCAGCGCATGTTCGAGGGTGGAGACGACCGGGCTCATCTCCGAGCGGATCAGGTCCTGGAACAGCGCCTCCTTGTCGCGGAAGTATAGATAGATCGTGCCCTTGGCGACGCGCGCCCTGGCGGCGACATCGTCAAGCCGCGCCGCCGCAAATCCGCAGGCGGAGAACTCCGCGAGCGCGGCCGCGAGGATCGCCTGGCGCCGCTCGGCGCGCCGCTCGGCCGTAGCCGCGGCCCTTACCGGGCGCCCTGCTCTGCCCTTCTGGCTCCTGACTGCCCGCGCGATCATCGGCGCGCTCCAAAAAATGACTGATCAGTCAGTCATTTTATAATACTGGGGCAGAGCGCGCGCAAGCCCTCGGTCGCATTGAACCTGATAGCTGCAGGCCGTCGCAATCGAGGCGGATGGAAGCGGGAAATCAGCCCTTGCCGTCGCACACCCAGGCGCGGATCACGCAGTCCTTGCCACCGTTGCGGTAGCAGTAGAGGAGCGCGGTGTTCTGGGCCTGGCCGAGCCTCGGCGCGGCCGCATAGCCGAAGGCCCCGCAGGCATTGTGGCCGTCGATCGCCAGCGCCGCGCAGGTCTTTTGCATCGCGGCGGCGACCTTGCATTCGCCCGAGCATTGGCCGAGCGCCGCCGCGCCTGCCTTTCCGGTCTCGCCATAGTCGTACGAGAGCCCATAGGCGCCGCAGGCGCCGATCGCGAGGGCGCCCGCCGCCCGCGCGGTTTCGATGCCCAAGCAACTCGCCGTCAACAGGCCCGTCAACAGGCCCGCGACAAATGCCGCGCGCGCAACCCGTCCCAAACCGGTCATGAAGCCCCTCCCCCGAGGAACGGTCACGATCCTATCAGCCAACGGTTGCCACTTGGTGAATCGGAGCTACTCGTAGAATTCCGGGGCGTGGCGGCGAGCATCGCTCGAGGGCTTGTCGTGATTGATCCAGAGCTTGGCCTGCTCCTTGGCCAAAAAATCGGCGATGCGCTGCATGGAGGCGAGCGTTTGATCCTTGTCGGTGTTGAAGCGGGGCACGCGCCGGTTCTCCCAGTTGTCCTGGAAATGGACGGCGTCGCCCGTCAGCAGCACAGTGCCGGTCTTCGGCAGCCTCACTTTTAACGATTGGTGGCCGGGCGTGTGCCCTGGCGTCGAGAAGAGCACCACGCTGCCGTCGCCGAACAGGTCCTTGTCGCCCTCAATCAATTGCGACTTGCGGGCTGCGTTGAAGGGCTTTTGCGGCAGTGTCATCGCGTAGTCCCATTCCGCCTTCTGGATGAGCAAGGTGGCCTCGGGAAATTCGTCCACATTGCCGGCATGGTCGGGATGGACGTGGGAGATCGCAACGTAGCGCACGTCCGCTCCCCCGACGCCGAGCGCCGCGAGCAAAGCCGTGAGCGTCTGGGTGCGGTGCCAGGTCTGGCCGAGCGAGGGGACGTTCACGCCCTCGGGCAGCGCTGCCAGACGATCAGTAATCCCGGTGTCCCAAAGGAGATAACCTTCGCTGCCGTGATGAATGAGATAGCAATTGTTGGAGAATTCGATGGGCACGCCGGCATTGACGCCGGGCGACCAGAGCGACTGGTCGGTGGCGCGGGCAAAGCCGCAATCGATGACATAGAGCCGGTCGGCGGTGCCCGCCTGAGCGCTCGCCACGCTGGCGAGCAAGCCCGCGGCCAGCAACAAGCTTTGCACGAATCTGCGCATCGTTGCCTCCTATCGACCCTGGTAGACGGGCAGGCGGTTCTCCCGCCCCGCGCGAAGACGCTCCTGGAAGTCCTCGGTGCGAAACAGCTTTCCGAACTCCGGCAGCAGGGCCGCGAAGGCCGCGGTTTCGCCTTCGGCCTGGGCGCGGTGCGCCGAGGCGAGCGTGGCGCGCACGCCAAGCGGCGCCGCGGCCGCGATCTTCTTTGCGAAGTCGACCGCGCGATCGAGCTCCTGGCCGGGCGGTGCCACCGCTTGGGTCAAGCCGAGACGATAGGATTCCTCCGCCCCCCATTCGTCACCGGTGAGCATGTAGCGCATGGCACTGCCCCAGCCGGCTTCGCGCACGAAACGAACGGTGCCGCCGCCGGCGGGAAACAGCGCGCGCGTCACCTCGCCCTGGCTGAAAACGGTGTCGGCCGCGGCGACCCGCAGGTCGCAGGCCAGGAACAGCTCGTGTCCGAAGTATTTGGTCGCGCCATGGGCGCCGGCAACGACCGGCTTTGATCGCAGCGGCGGGACGGTGCCGAGCGGATTGACGAAGTCCGACACGTTCGGATTGAACGGCCCCGCGCTCAACGCCGCGGCCCAGGCCGGCACATCGATGCCGGGCGTGAAATTCTCCCCGCGCCCGTAAAGGACCGCGACCCGCAGGCTGTCGTCGTTGTCGAGCCGGTAAAGAGCCTGGCCAAGCGCCACGAAGGTCGGCGGATCGACGAAATTCTGCGGCGGGCGATCGAGCCCGATCAGCAGCACGCCGCCCGCGATGGCCTCGACCACGACGGTGCTGCGCGACTCCTTCTGCGGCGCAGGCTTGGGCTCGCCCTGGGCGAGCACTATCCCGCCGGAACCGAGCCCGACCGCGGCCGCGGCGCTGGCCGCCAGGAACTCGCGGCGCGCGAGATCTTGTGATCGATCTTCATCGCCAGGCTTCATGTTTCCTCTCCCGGGTTGGCGCTCCCGCACAGGGGTCAGCGGCTCTGTGGTATTGACTTCTTATATTATAGTCAATACGTTTTATGCAGTCAGTGGCCGCGCTCGCGCATTCGTGAGAGGATTGGCTGCCGTCGTCATCAGTGCGCGAGCAGACGCGCGCGTCCGTTTGGTTTAAGGATGTCCACACTCTACGATCCCAGGTGCCCGGTCGCCCGAACGCTCGAGATCATCGGCGAGCGGTGGACGATCCTCATCTTGCGCGACCTGATCATCGAAGGGCCCCGCAAGTTTCAGGACCTTCTTGTCTCGCTGTCGGGTATCAGCCCGAACACCTTGTCGGCGCGGCTCAAGACGCTGGAGGACAGCGGGATCATCGAGCGGCGTTTTTACGAGGATCACCCGCCCCGCGCCGAATATGTGCTGACTGAGAAGGGCCGCGAGCTGCGGCCGGTCCTGCGCACGCTCAGGGATTGGGGGCAGAAGCACACGAGCGCCCCCGCCTCGCGTTGACCTACTTCGCTCGGATCATCCGGTTTTCTCTCCGGCCGGAACTTGCGGAGCCTCGGGTGCGCCGTGCTCGACCTCGGCCTTGAGGCCCGCGAGCGCTTCCGGAGTGTCGACGTCCGCGAAGGCGGCCTTGCCGCTGACCGCCACCTCGACCACCGCCTCGCCATAGCGGCCGATCAGACGGCGCGCGCCGATATCGCCCTCGATCGCCATCAGGTCGGGGAAGAAGCGGCGCGACCACAGCACCGGGTTGCCGCGCTCGCCGTCCACCGTCGGCACCACCGCAAGCGCGCCCTTTTCCGGATCGAAGGCGCCGATCAGGCGGTCGATCAGCGCCGCATCGACCTGCGGCATGTCGGCCAGGCAGATCACCGCGCCGTCCGATTCCGCCGGCACGGAGACGATCCCGGTCCTGACCGAGGTGCCCAGCCCCTGGGCAAAATCGGGATTGTGCACGAGCTTGACCGGAAGGTCGGCAAGCGCCGTTTCCACGCGCTCGTGCTGATGGCCGGTCACCACGATCACGGGCTTGGCCCGCGAGGCGAGCGCCTCCTCGACCGCGATGCGCACGAGCGGCTTGCCGGAAATTTCGGCGATGAGCTTGTTCGGCCCGCCCATGCGAGTCGAGCGGCCGGCCGCCAACACCACGGCCGCAACCGAGCGGATGCCGGCGGCCGCGGGTTCCTCGCGCGGCTGCGGGCGGGTGACGATCTCCATCAAGAGGCCGCCCACCCCCATGCCGGCGATGGCCTCGCGCGTCACCTCAAGGCCCGCCAGCAAGCGCATGAGAACCCAATCGAACCCGTT
>Ga0126381_100003853_pt1 | contig 16254 bp, 17 predicted proteins | sample PanSoiMetPlot_28_FD_96465 | JGI IMG/M metagenome (GOLD analysis project Ga0126381, IMG submission 96465) | Tropical forest soil microbial communities from Panama - MetaG Plot_28 | ecosystem: Environmental > Terrestrial > Soil > Tropical forest > Bulk soil | place: Panama | collected 2016-02-17 | reverse complement strand
GGCGACGTCACTGCGCATGGCTCTCGCCGGATACGAGCATGCGGCGTAGTTTCCGCGGAAGCGGCTTGTGCACGATTTCACAAAGCGCTTCCGCGGAAACCGCGGTATCCGCGGAGACGTCCGGTTATGCCACGAATAGGTCGGTAGTGGCCGGGGTCACCCTGGTCAGAGCAGGCTGTCCACTTGATGTACATCGCCGCAGGGAACGTCCAGCGCCGCATGATGCCTGCGGACCGCCTCTTCGTCCGGTGCCTCCAAGAGGCAGTAGACCTTGCCGTCGGCGTTGTGATACAGCTCAATCTGCCGTACGCCGAACTCATCGCTGACGCCGTCCCGCGTTCCCTGGGCTATCTGCTCGATGGCTTCCGCCGGGAGCTTCAAGTCGTCGTGGTAATCCATGAACCTGGGCATCGCAATCCCCTCCTGATCGGCCTCACCTGCAACTTTGCTCTCACGCGCGCCACTTTGTCCATACGTCGCACGCAGTCCCCGGCTGCTCGGGCGGGGCACCAGCTCCCAACTGGAACCGCGAGCCCGGCTGACGGCCATCAGTGTACTCACCAGCCAGATATAACCAGCCGGACAGGCCTGGGCCCTGCGTTCACGAGGGCTGGCCGCTGCCGCCGAACAACATGACGGCGATGATAGCGAGAGTGGCGAGCAGCACGACGACGATGCACGCGCGACCGTACCAGCTCCACGGTGACCACTCGGCAGCGGCCGGGAGGCGTGGAGCATCGCCTGGAAGTGCCTGCCCCGGCGTCATAGCGATGTAACCGCTTGGCGTGAAGTCCCGTTCGCCTGTCACGCCGGCCGGCATCTCATAGGTGGAGGACGGCGGCTCGTCATAGCTGTCGATCGGCCCATCCCGGACGAGCCTGGTCGGGCGGCCCGCGGAAAAGTAGCGCTTCTCGTGCAACCCGAACGGGTCCCGGTACCACCCCTGCAGTTCCCCGCCAGTCATGGCCTCAGCCCCTTTCCAGCCATGCCCGCCGCCACAGATGACGGCCCTGCCGGAACACCCGGATCAGCAGCACGCCGACCGCGATCAACACGACGACGGGCAGCCACTGCACCTGGTCACTCACTACGCCCGGCGCCGTCGTCTGGTGAACGAACGCCGACGACATCATGCAGTCGGTCACGTATACGAGCACGGCCGGCGCCCATGCCGCACTAATCGTGATCGCGCGAACCTGCCTGAACCGGAGCAGGTCGTCCCAGCCGAGCTCGAGCGCGTCGCTGGCACTGGACGGCCGGTTCATCAAGCTGGCGGCTGCGTAGCGCCAGGCCGCGAACCCGGCGGCCAGGGCGGCCGCGTACGCGACCCACCAGGCGGCTGGTGCCGCCACGTGCCACAGTCCCCAGCCACCCAGTGCCGCGCTGAGGACCGCGCCGGTAACCACGGCGGTAAATTCGGCCGTGGTGAATGCCTGATGTACGGGCAGGCTGCCCAGGTGCGTGACCCGGTATCCGCCGGACGCCTTCCAGCGTGGCCACAGGGATATCACGAAGCAGACGATGACCCAGTACAGCGGCAGGCCGGCCAGGATCCAGGGAAACCACACCGCCCAGTTCCGGTTCATTCCGGCATCGACGATCACAGCGGACAGAGGCGGCGTGGCCAGCACGGTCACGAGCTGCCCGAACAAGAACTCGTCCCGGAGGAAACGAGCGACCCGGCCGGCCAGCGGTCCGGGCAGCGCGATGTCGGACCGCGCGGCCAGCTTGTGCGCGCGCTGGATCCACATGCGCTTGCGAACCATCGCGATGACCGCGTAGATGACGAATACGGTGACATACCCCATCAGATAGCCGACGAATTCGTGCAGGCTCATGACTGCGGCACCCAGCCCGGCTCAACGGCCCGCTCCGCCTCATGGCGGACAATCGCCATGGCCTCGGCGCGGTCGAAGCCCAGCTCGCGCATGCGCCGCAAAAACACATGCGCGGCCTGGACGGCCAGCTGCCGTGTCTGCGACTGGGGGCCGGCCACGAAGGTGCCCTGCCGCCCCCGGGTCTCCACGAGGCCGGCGAGCTCGAGCTCGCGATAGGCGCGCGCGACCGTGTTGACCGCGAGCCCCAGATCGCCCGCCAGCCGTCGGACAGTGGGCAGCCGCGCAGCCGGGTGCAGCGTGCCGCTCCCGATGGCGGCAGCGATCTGCGATCGGACCTGCTCGTAGGGCGGCGTCGACGACTGCGGGTCGAGAACCAGCAGCGTCATGACAGCTTTGTACCACGGTTTGTACCAACCAGCAATGCCGGCGGCGCTCCGGAAAGTTCGCGGACGTTTTACCCCGGAAAGGCCAGGTCGCATCCTCGTGCTGAAGCTGCGGAAATAGCCCTGCCCGGGCCTAGCGCGGGCCCGGGCAGGGTTTACTGAAGCAGCGTTGCCGGCTAGGAGGCCGGGTTGATCGAGCCGATAAGCCCGTTAGCCTGGCCGTTCGGGCCCGAGCTGAACAGCAGCGTGTTCGTGCCGCCGGTCGACGCGGTACCGAACTTCAGGCCCCACAGGCCGTCGATGGCGACGGGCTTGCCCTTGTCACTGAGCATGGAGCCCTCGAAGCGGCCGGTGATCGGGTTGAACGCGTTGATCCACCCGTTGCCGAAGTTGCCGACGAGGAGGTCGCCACCGAGCGAGCCGAAGCTCGCCGGCGCCTGGGCCAGGCCCCACGGGGCGTTCAGGACACCGCGCGACGCCAGCCGCTTCACCAGCAGGCCGTTCGTGGTGTAGATGTCGACGAACCCGCGGCCCTGACCGGCCACGTCGTCATGCTTCGCGGCATCTTGCAGGGCGTAGGTCACGTAGAGCAGCCCGTTGAGCTCCTGGATGCCGAACGGGGCGTAGTCCGGCGGCAGGAAGGGATCGTGGAAGTCGCCGAGGAGGTTCACCTGCTGGAAACTGCTGTTGAACACGTCGACCGTGCCGGCGTTGAAGTTCGCGGCGTACAGGAACGTGCCCTCGTCAGTGGTGGCTATGGCCAGGCCCTTGTACACCGCTGTCGGGGAACTGAACTGCACGAGGGCATTGGTGGGATCGGCCCTGGGACTCCACGCGGAGATCTGCCCGGACTCGGAGTCAAAGATAAAGAGGGCGGGACCGCTGCCCGCCGTACCGGTGACGACGAAGCCGGTGGTCGAGTTGAACACCTGCCCGGTCGGGCTTGAGCCGTCATTTGTCGAGGTCCGGCCGCCCTGCACCGTGACGGTGAGGCCAGCCTTGGTGACGCTGGTTCCGCCCGCGGGGATGGAGTAGATCGTGGCCAGGCCCGAGTTGTTGTCCGACACCCACAGCGGACTGGTCGCGCTGAAGGCCAGGCCCCACGGGTTGAGCATGCTCGGGTCCACCAGCTGCGCGCCACCCGCGCTGGTGTCGGCGATCAGGTTGGTCTGGTGGTACATCGTGACGGCCTTTGGAGACGATGCCGCTCCGGCCGGCACCGCGATGGCAGCCACCGTGACAGTGGCTATAGCACCCGCTGTGAGCGTGGCGAGTGCCCCCCATCGGAGCGATCGTGACGTCAATGTCTTTCGCACGGTTCCGCCTTCCCTATCCGCATCCCGTAACCGGGCGCGCGCCGAAAAAAATAGCTCCAGTGCGGATACGGGCCGGAGCGCCATACGGTTCAACATAGTCGCGCAGCCCGATGTTGAAATCTGGGGGGCGGGTCAAGCTCCAGCGCGCGCTGCCGCACCGGCAGCCGCGCCTTTCCTCAGGTCACACGCGTGACACGCCGGTCCCGTCGCACGAGATCGCCACGTCCCTCACGCCGCGTGGCGGCGTGAAATTCTCATGCCAGGGCGGCGCCGCGCGCCTTGGCCATCATCTCCGAGTTGACGGCCATGACCGTCTCGGACAGCGCCGCCAGCAGCGTGCCAAGCTCCACGAGATCGTCCAGGTCGGGGGCGGCATCCCCGTCCTCGAGACGGTGCCGGGCTTCCCTCGCCGAGTTGAGTGCTTCGTGCAGAGCGCGATGCACGCCGATCGTCGTCGGGTCGGGGCTGCTCATTTCGCTCCTCAGCTGGTCGGCTAGCTCAGATGCATATTAACGGTGCACATCTTCTCGATAGCCATCGGATCAGGCACCCCGACCAGCGGCTAAGCCGGGCGTGTTCCGGCAGGCTCACGGCGTCGTCGCGGCGATGCCATGTCCGGAACGTCATCCACGAATTTGCTCAACGGCCGCCAGAACGGGCGGTCGGTTATGGTTCGCTGACCATATGCCAGCCGTAAGCTTCCGTTCCCGGCTCGTTGCCCGTGAGCCCTTGTATGGTGCCTGGTCGGTGATCGCGTCGGCGCTGAACGTGCGGCTGCTGGCCGCCACGGGCCTGGACTATGTGGTGATCGATCTGCAGCACGGCGAGGCGACCGAGGCGCACCTGCCCGCACTGACCAACGCGGTCAGGCTGGCGGGGGCGACGCCGGTCGGCCGGGTCCGGCACGCGCATACCGCCGATATCGGGCGAGCGCTCGACCTGGGCTGCGAGGGCGTTATCGTGCCCAATATCGACTCCGCCGCCCAGGCCCGCCAGATCACTGGCGCGGTAAGGTACCCGCCCGCCGGGTACCGGTCCGCGGGCGGCGTGCTGGCGGCGGCCGAGCCGTTCTGCCTGGTGATGGCCGAGTCGGCCGCCGCTGTCGCCGAGCTGATCGGCACCGTGGCCGTCGATGGCGTCGACGGCCTTTACGTCGGACCCGGGGACCTGTCGCTGTCGCTGGGCTGCGCGCCGAGCCCGGACGACCCGGTGCTGGACGAGGCCCTGCGGCGCGTCTGGTCGGCCTGCGCCGCCGCGGGTAAACCCGTCGGCGTGCACGCCACCGACGGGGCCGTCGCCCGCCGGTACCGCGAGGCCGGATGTACCCTCATCACGACCGTCAGCGACGCGACCGCGCTCACCCGGGATACCGCCGCCCAGCTCAGTGCCGCCCAGCTCACTGCCGCCCGGTAGCGTGGCGAGGTGACGCTGCTGGTGGTGTTCGCCGGGCTCCCCGGTTCGGGGAAGTCGGTGCTGGCGCGCGGAGTAGCCAGCGCAATCGGCGCGACGTACCTGCGCATCGACACCATCGAATCGGCCATCGTCGCGACGCTCATGCCCTACCGGGACAACCCGGTGGGTTATGTCGTGGCCGAGCGGGTCGCCGCTGACCAGCTCGTCGCTGGCCGGGACGTGGTAGCCGACGCCGTGAACGGCGTCGCCGCGGCGCGCGCCGGGTGGGTGGCGCTGGCGGAAGAGACCGGCGCGGCGCTGCGGTTCGTCGAGGTGCGGTGCCGTGACAGCGCCGAACACCGCCGCCGGGTGGAAACGCGCGTGGCGGAGATGGCGGGCCAGGGCGTGCCTACCTGGGAGCAGGTGCAGCGGCGCCGCTACGAGCCATGGCCGCCAGAGCTGCCGGACCGGCTTGTCGTCGACAACATCGGCGACCCGGCGGGACACGTCGCGGACATTGTCACCAAGCTGTGAGCCCGGCGCCGGGTCAGCCTCAGGGTAGCGACGTGACCGCGGTCACGGTCAGCGAGCTGGCGTAGTCGCCGGCCGGGGCGGTGGCCGGGATCACGAGTGTCAGGCCCGCGCCCAGCGTGCTGGTCCCGAATCCGGCGCCGGCCTGCGCCGACGCCAGGACGGCCGCCGTGCTGCCCAGGCCCGGGCCGGCCGGGGTCACCGTGCCGCCGAGGATAACGCCGGTGCCGAGGGGCGTGCCGGCCGGCGTCCAGCCGAGCTGGTTGCCCGAGATGACCGACCCGGCCGCGGTGCCGCTGCCGGCGAAGTCGGCCGCCTGGCCCGACACCGACCAGCCCGGATGGGAGTTCCGGGTATCTGACACCGTGACCGGGTTCAGCGCACCGGTGGCGTCGGACCCGGAGACGGCCAGCGTCACCGTGCCGGACGCCACCGTGAGGGTGAAGCTGCCCGACGCGGGGATGGTCACGGCCAGCGGCTCGTTCGCGGCGCCGGTGCCGGGCCCGGTTGCGGCGCACTGCGTCGGCCCCTGCTTGTCGCACGCGGCGGGCATCGGGTCGTTGGTGGCCAGGGTGTTAGTGCCGTCGGGAGAAAACGTGGGGTTGTTGCAGCTCGCGATGAACGCGCTGGTCGTCGTCGGCACAGTGTTCCCGGGGATCTTCTGCAGCTGCGCGAAGCCGGCTTGGACCAGGTTGATCGGCAACGCCGAGTAGCCCAGGGCGTCCACCTGCTGCTGCCCCTGACACAGCAGGTAGGAGCCGAAGGCGCCCAGGGTATTGCCCTTGTCGCTGCTGAACCCGAAAGAGGTGTCGGTCGGCACGATCAGGTAGGAGTAGGAGGACAGCTCGTAGGTGCGCGGGTCGGTGTCGGTGTACACCTGGGACAGCTCCTCGCTCAGGTAGAGCGGATCGCTGGGGTTATTGTCGATCTGCGCGTTGAGCAGCGACACCCCGACGTTCCCGGCGGTCGGCGCGGTGTAGTAACCGGCCGCGTTGAGCACCTTGGCGACCGGGAAGCCGGCCTGGAGCGCGGCGGAGTACGGGACGTAGCCGATCGCGCCCTCGGCCTGGGCCTGCGAAACGTAGCCGGACACGCCCAGGTCGCCGGCCTGGCCGATCATCGCGGTGCCCGGCTGTACCGGGTAGGCGGAGGTCGCGGTGCACGGGCTGCGGCCGACCACGGCGCAGTAGGCGGTCCAGTCAGCGCCTTCGGTCGCGACCATCCACTGGGTGAACTGCGCGGTGTCCCCCGAGCCATCGGAGCGCACGACCGGGGTGATCTGCTCGGCCGGCAGCGCCAGACCGGGGTTGTCAGCCGCGATCGCGGGATCGTTCCACATGGTGATCTTGTTAGTGAAGATGCCCGCGATGACCGCCCCGGACAACCGCAGGTTGGTGACCTGCTGACCGCCGATCGTCAGGTGATAAATGAACGCCGTTCCGCCGGCCGTGTCCGGAATGTAGGCATAGCCGCGGGTCGGCGGCGGATCGAAGTTGCTGCCGTCCTGCACGCCGTAGGGAATGTCCGAGGCGCCGAAGTCCACCGTGCCTTGCGCGAATTGCGCACGGCCGGTGGTTGACCCTACGGCGGCGTAGTTGACCGTCATCCCCTGCTGGGCGACGCTGGTGGTCCAGGCGCGGATCGCGTTGGACGACCACGTCGAGCCAGCGCCGGAGATCGGCACGAAAGTAGCCGCGGAGGCCGGCTGTACGGGGGCGAGAATGCCGCCGCACAGTGCGGTCACCGCCGCGGCCGCGACCCCCATCAGCCGCACCCGCGTCCCACGCATTCTGATCATGGCCCCTCCCCGGCGGCGCCGTGTTCACCCCTACCTAGGTGCCTAGGTAGGGGTCACACTACGCCGGACAGCATGGCCGTTCCATCCCCTCGCCGAGTGTTCACCTGCTGTATCCCTCGGGCTCAAATGACCGGCGGGACATCAGGGATCACCCCGGCATCCCACGGCGGCATACCAGGGTCTGAACAGGGCTGATCCCGATCGACGGCGCCCGCCATCCAAGGCAGCCTTGAATCATGAGCGCGGCCCCGGAGACGGCGGAACCCGCCGGCCGCCGGGACCGCTCCCGCCAGACCCTGACACATGGAGACCATCATGCCCGCGATCCTCGTCCTCGCCCTCATCGTCATCCTGGCGCTGGCCGTGGCCGGCACCGTCCTGCACTTCCTGTTCTCGCCCTGGCTGCTGGTCGTCATCGCCATCCTGGCCTGGGTCAAATTCCGGCATGCCGGTAAGCAGCGTTAAATAGTGATATGTCATGATTTTCGCGGGCCGGGGAAGCCGCCCGAAATAAAGATCGCGGACATTTATCCCCCCATTTCGGAGCGGTAAATATCCGCGATAATTGTCCCGCAGTTTATAGCGCAGCGAGGTGGGCGCGCGCTAAGCGCCTCAGCCCGTCACGGCGAGGTTGGAATTCACCGGCGTCGGCGACGGGGCGGGCGACGCCAGGCCCGGGCTCGCGGGGCTCGCCTGAGTCGCCTGCGGCGCCGTGGCGCCTGGCGACGGCGAGCCGGAAGCAGAGCCCGTGCCACCAGGGGACGTCGACGAGCCGCCGGGCGACGCGGAGGCCCCGCCTCGGCTGGTGTACGAGCTGCCGCTGGCCGAGTAGGTGATGAACGTGCTCATCTCCGGATGCGAGGTTCCGGTGAGGCTCGGCCCGGAGAAGCAGATGATGACGAGTTCCTGAGTGCCGCCGTCACGGATGCCGCCGGCCGCCTGGATCGCGGCGATGGGCGCCTGCAGCGTCCCGCCGAACGGTGCGGTCACCGTATTCGTGGCCTTGGAGATGCTGTTGGTCGTGGCCCCGTCGGCGTGGACCTCGCGGAACACCGCGGATCCCCGGAAGCCGGCCGGGCACGCCGTACTGGTTGACCAGGTGGGCTTGCCGCCCGTCACCCCGTTGGCCGGGTTCAGCGTTACCGCACCCGGCTGCGTGCCCAGGCCGGCCTGGGCGGCCGGGGCGGCACGCACGCCGAGCAGCAGCCCGCCCAGCACGATGGCACCTGCCGCCAGCCTGCCCATGGAGCGCCCATTCGTGCTGCTCAGCACGTCTTCCCCTCCCTTGACCCCAGCCAGCCGGATCTTCGCTCATCATGCCGCAATTCGGCGGTACCGGGATTACGCGGACACGACGATTGTTCGAACGGAAGGTTTACTAAGGTCGCGGGGCCACCAAGTTCTGAGCCGAGGGTCCGAGCGGGACGAACAGCACAGGCAGCACGAACAGCACGCCGGCCAGGGCGCAGATGGCACCCGCGGTGTGCCTGATGAACGCGCCGGCGCCGAGCCCGATGAGGAGCTTGCGCCACTCCATCCGCGCGACCGCGCGAAACCCGTAGCTGGTGATCATGACAGGCTCCCTGGATAGTTGGTGACGTGACCGGTCAGCTGGAAGAACGCTTCTTCCAGCGAGCCGCCGCGGGCCGATAGCCGGGCGACCGTGGTCTGCGCGAGCAGCCGGCCCCGGCCGATCACGATGAGCGCGTCAGCGGTGTGCGCCATCTCGCTGATCAGGTGGCTGGAGACCAGCACCGTGCGGCCCTGCCGGTGATGGCGAGCACCTTCTGGACCCGGCGCTGGCCGACCGCGTTGCTGTCGGCCAGCGCGGTCAGGTGGGCGCGCGCGGTGCGGCCCGGGTGGAAACGCCTTGGCCTCGAGCAGCGCGCCCACCTCGCGGAGCGGCCAGCGCAGGTCGGCGTAGCGCTGGCCGCCGATCCTGATCTGCCCCGCGTCCGGCCGGTCCAGGCCCATGATCATGCGCATCGTGGTGGACTTGCCCGCGCCGTTCGGGCCGAGGAAACCGGTCACCGTACCGGGGCGCACGTCGAAGCTGAGGTTGTCCACCGCGGGCGTTGACCGGTAGTGCTTGACGAGGCCGCGTGCCTCGATCAACGGTGCTGTCATGGCGACCACTGTTCCGCGGCGGCGCCGGCCAGGTCACCGGAGCAGACCGGCCGTGTTGGAGTGCCCTTCGGCCATCAGGGCCAGGAGCTCTCGTTCCCGCGCGGTCAGCGCCTCCAGGGGGTTACCCCGTCGCTGCCCGGCCAGCAGCTGGGCGATGACCTGAGGGTCGAGCACCGTCGCGCCATGGGCGACCCGGTCCAGGGCGTCAAGGAATTCCTCGATCCGGGCGACCCGGTCCTTCAGCAGGTACCCGACCGCCCCGGATCCGTCCGTGGCCGTCCTCGGTGAGCAGCCGGACCAGGCCCTCGCGCAGCACTCCCAGGCACAGGCCGCCGAGCACCAGCAGCAGACCAGCCGCGGCGATCACCGGAGCGGTGAGCAGGTACAGCGACTCTATGAGCGTGCGACGCCCCACGCGGAACAGGAACCTGGCACCCAGGCTCCGCCGTCCCTGGACCGCGGAGCCCAGCGACCCGGTCATGGCCCCCAGGATAATCTCGATCGGCGAGCCGCTGGACGCCACGGGGCCATTGGCCGTCTGTTAGCTGTCGGTTGGCCTTCTGTTGGCTGGTGTGGCGACACTGGGCGGAAACTCACGCTCAAGCGAGCAATGAGTATCACACTATCCGCCCGGAGGGAATTCTCGATGAGAAGGAAGATTTACGGCGTTGTTCTTTCTGTTATGCTTACGGTCTTGGCTGTCCTGGCGGTTCCTGGCGCCGCTCATGCCGCGTCCACGACCAAACCGGCCGTTAGTTCAATGTCTGTGTCGCCTTCAGCGTCGATTTCCCGAGCGCCAGCCGTCACGCCCGATACGTTCGTCTGGCTGCTCTATGGGTATTATCCCGTGCTTCAGGCGTGCGAGTCCGTCGGCGATCAGCTGGTAGGGATGGGCCTTGCGGCTACCTACTCCTGCCGATATGGCGGACCGGCCCCGTTCAAGAACTTCTGGGGACTGTACATATTCACGAGCGTTACCTGAAGCCGCCGGCGGTGCGATAGTCAAGGGCGATGGCGGGCCAGGGCAGGTCACTCGGGCCGGCCACGCTGCCGCGAACGACGTGGAGCAACGCCGAATCCCGGCGGTCGTGTGCGTGCTGTGGCACGCACCCTCCGCGTCGGCGTCTGACAGGTCCGCGGTCTGCGCCTCGATCACCGTGCCGGGCGCTCCCTGGCCCTTGACGATTCCCAAAGATTCTCTAAAGCGGTGTGCTTCACGGTGATGCCATGAAATTCTCCACGCGTGTCAGGAAACCGCTGGTCAAGTGTTCAGCCGGGGCTGTTCTGCTGGCCGGGGCCGGGTTGCTGAACGTCATGCCGGCGGCAGCCTCGGTCAGCGCCCACGGCGCCGCGGGCCTTAGGTACTGGGGTTACCAGATCGCTTACGAGTCCAACACGTCCTCGCTGTGGTCGACCGGGAATGACGGCACGGGAAATCTCGGCCAAGGCATGTGGACCACCACTAACCCCTCCATCGCCAACGTGAGCACCGGCAACCAGATCGCCTATCAGGCCAACACCTCGGCACTGTGGACTACCGGGCAGGACGGAACCGGGAATCTGGGCCTGGGAATGATGCCAGGCACCAGCCCGAGCATTGCCTACCTGCCGAGCTCGGGCCGATATGAAATCGTGTTCCAGGCCAATACCGGTGACCTATGGGAATACTTGTCCGGTAGCGGCGGCGGCGCCTTTAACCTGGGTCTGGCCATGAACCACTCGAGTAGTCCGAGCATTACCGCGCTGGCTACCGGCGGGGTTGAGATCGCCTATGAGGACCCCGCCAATACCCTCTCGGTGATCGGCGCGGACGGTACCGGAAGCCTGAGCCTGGGCATGTGGGGCGGGACCAGCCCGAGCATCACCGGGTTGACGGGCGGCGGTTACCAGATCGCTTTCCAGGCCAACACTTCGGCCCTGTGGACCACCGGATCGGACGGCACAGGGAATCTGGGCCTGGGCATGTGGCCGGGGTCGAGCCCGAGTATCTCCGCGCTGCCGGGCGGCGGTTACCAGGCCGCCATCGAAGCCAATACCGGGGTGTTGTGGACCGCGGGCACTGGCGGTACCGCGAATCTCGGCCTGAGCATGTGGCAGGGAACGAGCCCGAGCATCGTCGGCCTCGGTGGCGGTGGTTACGAGATCGCTTTCGAGGGCAGTAACGGGAGCTTGTGGATAGACGGGAAGGACGGTACCGGCGATCTGCACCAGAGCATGTGGGAAGGGTCGAGTCCGAGCATCACCGGCCTGCCCGTGGTCGTGGACTGCATAAACCCGTCCTGCTAGCAGTCAGGGGCACATCGGGGTAAAAGCCGGGGGGCCGGGCAGGGGGACAGGCCGCGGAGGCATCCGAGTGCCTCCGCGGCCTGCTTGTCCACGGCAGGGCGTCAGCGCCGTCCGGTAACTCCGGCTCTGGCTGCTGCATCACGTTGTCGTCCGCGGTGAAGACCATGCTGTGAACCGGGGCAAGCTGCTGGAGGCGCGCCGCGTCGGCGGCGGTGGCGCGCCCCTCGGGGGAGGCGAACGCGGCGCGCAGCTCGTCCAGCGTGTCCCACTCCAGCTCGGCTACCATGTAGTACGGCGTGTCACCGCGGACTGCCGCGACGTCACGGCCGACCGTGTACCGGCGCAGTCCCGGCAGCCGGGAGCCAAGCGGAATGTGGACCTCACGGTAGTGCCGGTCGAACGCCGCAGGATCGGCCGGCGTTTCGTACAGGGCGAGGAACCGAGCCGTCATCACGCTGCCCTTCCGTACCGGGCGGGGACGGTCCCGCCGAGGGTGATGAACTCGATGACGATGACGCTCATGATGAGTTTCCTTTCAGGCCGGTGCTCACGAGTACATACCGGCGGCACCGCCCCGACTCATCGCGCGCGCTGGAAACGGACGGCGTTGGCGGCGCGTCGTGGTCCCAGGACCGGATGCACCGGGGGCTGTGGCCCACCGCCCCCGCAAGAGCGTGGGTGGTGGGGCACAACCCCCGGTCACGCCGGGCGGCAGCCACCGACCAGGCTCGGCAAAGTGGCATAAAACGGGCGCGCCGTTGCGCGGCACATCGCGGAATCACCTCAATGTGAAACGTTGCCCTAGTGCGTGTTCTGGCGCGCACGCGCGCACCCCGCGCGGGGCGCCACGGGCGAGCCGCTTGTCCAGCGTTGTCCAGCGCTGTCCAGGATCTGGCCGGATCCGGGCCGGCGCCACGGATGATGTCCGGCAGGGCCGGGTGCGCCGCAGGCGACACCACCACACCCGGCCCGGCCAGACGCAGCGGGCCCGGTACGCAGGCGGGCCCACATCGAAAGGGTCCTCTGCCATGAAGGTGAAACAGATTGCGCAACGGCGCAGACGGCTCGGGACGGCGCTGTCCCTGGCCGCGCTGTGCCTGGGAGCGCTGTCGCTGGGAGCGCAGTCGCTGGCGCCGTCCGCCGCGCTGGCGGATTCGCCGCTGCCCGCGCCCACCGGCCTGCAGGCGCAGCACGTGTCGGACACCGCCGCCGACCTCAGCTGGTCGAGCAACGGAGCCAGCGGCGGTGACGTGGTGCAGCTCCTGGTCCACGGATCGTGGCAGCAGTACCCCACGGCTAACCCGGTGTTCGGCTTCCTGCATCTGACGAACCTCACGCACGGCACCACCTATACGTTCCGGGTGTACTCGGTCCCGGTCGCGGGCCTCGGCTACACCACCAGCCCCCCGTCCGCCCCGGTGACGTTCACCACGCTGTCCGCGCCCGACAACGTGCCGCCGACGCAACCGCCAGCGCCGGTGGCCAGCGGCACCACCACGACGATGACGACCTTGTCGTGGGGCTCGTCCACGGACAACGTGCAGGTCACCGGGTACGACCTGCAGGAGCTTGAAAACGGGACGTGGACCACCATCGACACGCTGACCCCCGGTGACCAGGTCCAGGAGGTCTTCGGGCTCACCCCGGCGACGTCCTACCAGTTCGCCGTCGTCGCCTTCGATGCCCAGGGCAACCGCTCAGCCAGGTCGAACCCGACCACGGTCACGACCCTGACCCCCAGCCAGTTCCCCTCCTGCCAGTTCTTCCTGACCACCTACATGCCCGGCTTCACCGCCTACGCGGAAATCATCAACAACACCGCGACTCCGCTCACCAACTGGTCGGTCACGGTCACGATGCCGTCGAACACCACCGTCTCGGTCACCTTCGGCGGCACCTTGACCCGCACCGCGACCGGGGGCACCCTCACCGCGGCCTCGTATAACGCCACGATCGGGTCCGGCACGGAAACTTTCGTCGGCTTCGAGGGCTCGGTCAGCCCGTTCAGCCCGCCGTCGGGCTTTGCCCTGAACGGCCAGCCCTGCACGTCCAGCTAACCAGGGGGGCCGGGCGCGGGACCGTCGGCGCACGGGTCCCGCGCCCGCGCCGCGGTGGTCCGTACCCAGTTGCCGCGCCCGCGGTTATCCTGCCCCCATCGACAGGTGGGGACGCGAAGATGTGCGGCACGCCGCACCCGGACTGGCGCAGCGCGCCGCCGGGGTACGGACGCTGCCCGAGCTGGCCGCGCTGCTGCGCGAGCTGCGCCGCCGGCACGCGAGGCAGCAGGGCGGCACCGAGCTCACCTACCGCGACCTGGCCGCGGCCACCGGCTGGTCACACGGGATCATCGGGGAGTACCTGTCCGGCCGGGTGCTGCCCCCGACCGGCCGGTTCGACACCCTGATCGCCCTGCTCGGCGCCAGCGCCGCCGAGCAGGGCACGTTCGCCACCGCCCGCGACCGGGTCGAGGAAAACCGGCGCCAGGCCCAGCGGGTCAGCGCGGGCTGGCCGGTGCCCCGCCAGCTGCCGATGGACGTGCGCGGCTTCACCGGCCGGGCTGGTCAGCTGGCCGGCCTGGACGCCCTGCTGGGCGGGCCGGGCCAGCGGCCAGCGGTGCTGATCTCCGCGGTGGCCGGTACCGCCGGAGTCGGCAAGACCGCGCTCGCTGTGCACTGGGCCCACCAGGTCGCTGACCGGTTCCCTGACGGGCAGCTCTATGTGGACCTGCGCGGGTACGACCCGCAGCGGCCGCTGGCACCCGCCGAGGCACTCGCCCGGTTCCTGCGCGAAATGGGGGCGGACGGCGACCAGATCCCGGCCGACGAGGCCGAGCTGGCGGCCCGCTACCGCACGATGCTGGCCGGCCGGCGGATGCTCGTCGTGCTGGACAACGCCCACCGCGCCGACCAGGTGCGCCCGCTGCTCCCCGGCTCCCCGTCCTGCTTCGTGCTGATCACCAGCCGGGACGACCTGGCCGGCCTGGTCGCCAGGGACGGCGCGTGCCGGATCGACCTGGATCTGCTCACCACCGCCGAGGCGGTCACCCTGCTCCGGGCGCTGATCGGGTCCCGGGTGGATGCCGAGCCGGAGTCGGCCGCCGCCCTCGCCGAACGCTGCACCCGGCTCCCGCTGGCGCTGCGGATCGCCGCCGAACTGGCCGCCGCGCGCCCGGACATGCCGCTCGCCGACGTGCTGGAGGGGCTGCAGGACGAGCAGGACCGCCTCGACCTGCTGGAGATCGCCCAGGACCCGCGGACGGCCGTCCGGTCGGTGTTCTCCTGGTCCTGCCAGCACCTGACCAGCGACGCGGCGCACGCGTTCAGCCTGCTGGGACTGCACCCGGGGCCGGACGCCGACGGCTACGCGCTGGCGGCACTGGCCGGGCTCCCGCTGCGGCAGGCCCGGGCGCTGCTGGGCGAACTGGCCCGCGCGCACCTGGTCGCCGCCGCCTGCGACGGCAGGTACTCAATGCACGACCTGCTGCGCGTCTACGCCGCCGAGCGGGCCGCGGAGACCATCGCCGCGGCGGAGCGGGACGCGGCTCGGGCCCGCTTGCTCGGCTACTTCCTGAGTACCGCGGCCACGGCGATGGACACCCTGTTCCCGCACGAACACCGCCTCCGGCCGCATCCGCCGCCCTCCCCCTCCCCCGCCCCGCCGGTCACCGAGGCGATCGCGGCCGCGCACTGGCTCGACCAGCAGCGCCCGGCGCTGACCGCGGCCGCGGTCAGCGCGGCCCGGCACGGCTGGCCCGGGCACAGCGTCGGGCTGTCCCGTGTCCTGTGGCGGGCGCTGGAGGTCGGCGGTCACTACACCGAGGCGCTCGCCATCCATTCCGCCGCCGTGCAGGCGGCGGCGGAACACGGCGGGCAAGCGGACGTGCTGGCCAACCTGGGCAGCACCCACTGGTGGCTGGGCAACCACCGCACCGCCCAGGAATGTTTCGAGCAGTCCCTGGCCGGCCACCGCGCGGCCGGAGAGGCGGAAGGGGAGGCCAGGGCGCTGGGCCGGCTCGGCCTGGTCTACGAACGGCTCGGTGACTACCCGGCCGCGCTGTCCCGCATGCAGGAGGCGCTGGCCATCTGCCAGCGGACCGGCAACCGGTACGGCGAGGGCACGCACCTGATCAACCTGGGCACGCTGCACCGCAGGCTGGGACACTACGCTGAGGCGGCTGAGCATCAGCGGGCGGCCGCCGCGGTCTTCGTCGGGCTCGGTGAGAAACGGCTGGAGGGTTACGCGCTGGGAAACCTGGGCGCCACCGACAGCCTGCTAGGCCGGCACGCCGAGGCGCTGGCTCATCTGGACCGGGCGCTGGTGAACTGCCGGCGTGCCGCCGACCGGGGCGGTGAGGGCAGTGCGCTGGGCACGATCGGCGCGGTGCACCAGCGGCTGCGGCACTACCCCGAGGCGCTCGACTACCTGCACCGGGCGCTGGCGATCAGCCGGGAGACCGGCGACCGCAGCCTGGAAACCGAGACGCTCAGCACCATCGGGGACACGCTGCATCAGATGCGGCGGGCCGGGACGGCGCTCGCCCGGTTCCGTGCCGCGCTGGCCCTGGCCAGCGCGGCGGGCGACCG
>Ga0126381_100003852_pt1 | contig 16257 bp, 9 predicted proteins | sample PanSoiMetPlot_28_FD_96465 | JGI IMG/M metagenome (GOLD analysis project Ga0126381, IMG submission 96465) | Tropical forest soil microbial communities from Panama - MetaG Plot_28 | ecosystem: Environmental > Terrestrial > Soil > Tropical forest > Bulk soil | place: Panama | collected 2016-02-17 | reverse complement strand
GTGCGAGAAGTATGAAAAGGCGCGCACCACGTCAAGCGCCTGGCCGATGGGCAGGTCGTTGAGCAGCGCCTCCAGTTCGGCTTTGACCGCGGGCGCTTCCTTCGCTCCGGCACGGCGAAAACGAATCGCGGTTTGCCGGATCGCCTCGATGCGCGCGAAGCCCGTTTCGCCGGTCTGTGCGCGCAGCACGTTACCCAGCAGCCGCCCGAGCAGTCGCGTGTCCTCCTTGAGCGGAAGGTCCTTGTCGAGTGCGGCGTCCATCAGGAAGGTCGTGACCGATCGATTCTAGCGAGGTAACCGGCGCGGCAGGCGAAGCAACGCTCCGTTCACCGCGCAGGCGCTTTTTCAGCGCCGGTGCCGTGCGTGTCTAACGGCGTTTGCCGTTCGGCCCAGTGCTGCCAGGCGCTTCGAGTGGTTGATCGGGTCGCCTCTTTCCGAGCCCCAGCGGAGCAAATCCGATGTGCGACGAATCGAGCAGATCGGCCTCCGTCTCCAGCGGGAAGGGGCCGGCATGTCTCGAAGCGTTCCAGCTTCGCCAGCGCCTGAAGCGCACCACGGCCAGTGCGACCGCTGCGAGCACCACGACGGGCACCCAGAACAGTGCCGTGCTCCAGATGTCCTTCAGGATCTCCATGTCGGCATCTCACCCGCGACTGGAAGCTGCGACCAGGCGCGTTCCATCGCGGGGCATGCGAATTCTGCGCCAACATCGCGATGGAGACAATCGTGACTATTCACGAGGTTTGGTTGCGGCGGCGTCAACGCTCAGCCGACCGCTTGATCGCCTGCGCCAGCGATTGCACCGCGGAGGCATAGAGTCGGCTTCGATTGTAGCGCGTGAGCACGTACCAGTTGTTGAAAGCGAGCCAATAGGTCGGAGCGTCCACTTCCTCGAGCATCACCAGTCCGACCGGGTCTGCCGCAACGTTGGCCGGAATGACGAATCCGGTGACGCCAAGGCGAACCCACTCGGCGAGAGAGCGGCGTTCCGCGACTCCGTCGCTCAGCAACGAAGACATGTCGTTTTCCTTTTCCGGCTCGATCCGCACCGCACCCATCACCGGTTGGTCAGCCTGCCATCCGTGCTGCGCCAGGAAGTTGCCGACGCTGCCGACGGCGTCGGCGACGTCGTGCTCAAGATCGATCGCACCGTCACCGTCGAAGTCCACCGCGTAAGCGCGGATGCTTCCGGGCATGAACTGCGGAATGCCGATGGCGCCTGCGTACGATCCGCTGGACTGCAAAGGCGAGACTCTTTGTTCGCGCGACAACAGCAGGAACTGCTTGAGTTGGTCGCGGAAGAATTCGGCGCGCCTGGGATAATCGAAGGCCAGCGTCGTCAGCGCGTCGAGCACGCGGTACGACCCGGTGTTTCGCCCGTAGTTGGTCTCCACGCCAACGATCGCGACGATCACTTCTGCAGGAACGCCGAACTGGCGCTGCGCGCGCTCGAGCGCGTCGGCGTTGTCCCGCCAGAAGGCTACCCCGGCTTCGATGCGAGCTGGGTTGACGAAGCGCGGCGCGTACTCGTACCACTGCGGCGGAGCGATCAGCGGTCTGGACATCGCGGCGATGATCGCCGGCTGAAAGCGCGCCTGGGCGAAAACGCGCCGGAGCGACCTGGCGTCGAAGCCTTCAGTCGCTACCAGCTCGGCGATGAATTGGCGAACCTCCGTTCGCGCGGCGTAGCCGCCGGTCGACGCAGCCGACTCCGGCGCCTGCAACAGAATCAGGAGCGAGACCACAGCAGCGAAGCTTGCCGCTGTCAACCCGCGTCGCATGCGTGTTCGATTCTCGGGCTCATCGTCGCATGGAATGCTATCATCCGCCCGCGCTCCACCGGCGCTCGCCATTCTCGCGGATGCTCTACCCGCTGTTTCGCCCGCTTTTGTTCGCGCTCGATCCGGAGACCGCACACGACCTCGTGCTGACAGGTCTCGATGCCGCTGCCAAGTCGGGGATCGCTCGCCTCGCTCTGCCGCGCTTGCCGCCGTCTCCGGTCGAAGCAATGGGCCTCGCATTTCCGAACCGCCTCGGCGTCGCCGCGGGGCTCGACAAGGACGCCGAGCACATCGACGGTCTTGCAACACTGGGCTTCGGCTTCATCGAATGCGGCACCGTGACGCCACGCCCGCAGCGCGGCAACCCCAAACCGCGACTGTTCCGGCTTGCCGAAGGCGAGGCGCTGATCAATCGCCTCGGCTTCAACAACCAAGGCATCGACCACTTCATTGGCAATGTCGAGCGCGCCAAGTTCGGCCCGAAGCATGGACGCATCCTCGGGCTCAACATCGGCAGAAATTTCGATACGCCGAATGCGCGAGCGATCGACGACTATCGCGCGTGCTTCGCGGCGGTCTACACCCACGCGAGCTACGTGACCGTCAACATTTCTTCGCCGAACACGCCTGGCTTGCGCGCGTTGCATGAAAACAGCGCTCTGGAAGGGCTTCTTTCCGGACTGAAGGTCGAGCAGGCGAGGCTCGCCCAAAAGCACGGCAAGTACACGCCTCTGGTGGTCAAGCTCTCTCCTGATCTGGCAGCTGGCGATTTGGCGCGAGTTGCACGGTCGCTGATCGCCCATCGCATCGACGGCGTCATCGCAACCAATACGACTGTCGATCGAAGCGCGGTCAAGGGAATGCCAGGCGCCGACGAAGCAGGCGGGCTCTCGGGACGCCCGCTCATGGAGAAGTCGACCGCGGTCATCCGCGTATTGGCAAGACAGCTCGATGGCGCACTGCCGATCATCGGAACCGGCGGCATTATGTCGGGCGCGGACGCCAAAGCGAAAATCGACGCCGGCGCAACGCTGGTGCAGATCTACACCGGACTCGTGTACCGGGGACCCGCCCTGATTGCGGAAATCGCCAAGACGCTGGTGCAGGTGTGCCCGGCGTGAAAGACTTGCGCTCGTAACCTCAGGCGGGTTGCGCCGCGCGCGCGGGTTCGCCGCTGAACTTCTCTTCGATCGACGCCATCATGCTGACGAATGCGCGATCGACCAGCGGCTCCGCCTCGACCAGGCGAGCGCGGTCGTTGCGAAAACGTTCGGCCAGCTCGTCGGCGGTCAGCGAGACAGCCTTCTGACCTTGGCGGTTGGTGAACAGATAGGTGCCGCGTAACGGGCTTACCCAGGCGAGCTTGGCGAAGGCGAGCTGCCCGTCCTCGCCTTCGAACTCGACCCACATGCCGCGTTCGAGACTGCCCGCGATCTCGGCGAATCGATCCTGCGGGATCTCCACTTCGGCCTCGGGCTCGGGTGGAGGAGGCGCCGGCGCCATGGCCTCGGCGAGAGCGCGCGCTTTGGCGGCTGCGTCAACATCGCCGCTCGCACTGGCAGCTTCCGCCGCCGCAGCCGCTGCCTCGGCCACGGCAGTGGTCGGCACCGGTGCGGAGGCGAGACCGGACTTGACTGCGGCCGCATGCGCGGCGACGAGATTAGCCATGAACTGCTCGCGCTCGCCTGCTTCCCAGGCAACATTGTGCAGGCCGCCATGCAGGCGGCGCAGCAGGTTGCGCAGCATCGCCACCAGTTTCTTGCGATCCTCGTTGGCGCGCTTGGGTTGCACGCTCCACACCAGGTCATCGAGCGTAGACAGTGCGGAGGTCCATGCCTCGCTTTCTTCCCCCTCCTGCAGGTAGAGCTGGGTGAGCGTTGCAACCCACTTGTCGCGAAGAAAGCTGGCGAGGAAGTTGGGCGCCGGCTGCTCTCGCAGACGGCGCTCGATCTCGGATCGCGCGACCATCGTCGCGATTTCCTGGCGATCGCGCTGGTCGATCTCCTCGGCGCTCGATTTGACATTGATCTCCGCCGCCTTTTCCTCGGTGGCGAGAAACGTCTCGAGCTCTTCGCGCAGCGTGTCGAACAGGCCGATGTCGTCGGCGAACTCGTCGAGCACGCGATGAACGATGGCCTCGATCTTCCTGTACAGCGGATCATCGTGGCCCATCGTCGGCGACCAGCCGATGCCGGCGTGAGCGAGCGCATTGACCAGCAGCCGTGAAGGATGTGACTTCTTGGAAAAGAACGCGCCGTCGAGCATCGCCGCCTTGAGCACAGGTATCTGCAGGCGGCCGATCAGCGCCTTGATGCTGTCGGGAAGATCCTTGGTTTCGAATATGAAATCGAACAGCATCGCCACCAGCTCGATGGTCATCGCCTCGAGTTGGTTGGCGCGCGCACCGAGGGGAGACTCCTGCAGATCGCGCAGGACGTTGTGCATGTCCTGCTGCAGCCCCGAGAACTGAACTGGAACACCGCCAAAGTCGAATCCAGTTTCCCCGTGCTGCAGCCGCCCGAGCGCATCTCCGAGCTCAGGCGTGACCAGGATGCGAGGGCCGCCGAAGGGACCGATCGCCGGAATCGCGGGCGCTTCGCCGCTCGCGCCGTAGCTTCCGGAAGGTATGCCCAATGGAGTCGTGCCTGCCCCCCACCCTGGTGACAGCGCATAGCCAGCCGCAGCGGCGGCACTGCCAAGAGACGGAACCTGAACGCCGCCGGGGGGAAGACCCGAGGGCATGCCTGCCGGTGGCGCTGCTCGCACCAAGCCCGCTCCCGCGAGGCGCCGCAACAAAGCAAGCAGGTCGATCTCCCCACCGGGGGGCGGCCCGGGTGGCGCGACTCCCGGCACGGCTGAAGCCGGCTTGGCATCGGCTCCGGGGCGATCTCCGCCCCCGCGATGGCCGAGGTAAGCCGGACGCAGCTTGGGAATAATCTTCAAATTCTCGAGATGCCGGTTCAAGTCGGCATAGATCGTGGCGATGTCGGTGAGCGAAGTCTGATTGAGCTCCTTCAGAATGATCAACTTGACCCGCTGCTCGCCGTCGATTCCGTGCAACGCCTCTGTAAACGCTTCGATGATGGTCGTCGGCGCGAGCGGATTGGTGGTCGTCTCCAGATCGGGGCGCCCGAGCAAGTACCCCAATGCCTGATTGAGCTCGCGCAGCTCGGATTCGCACAGGTTCTCGACGACGCGAACGATGTTGCCGGAGAGCACCGATTCGTCCATCGCCGTTGTGTCGACCAGGGTGAGCTTTCCCCCATCGACCGAAGAGAAGTCGGGCTTGGCGTCGGTCGTGCCGGCGAACCGCTCGTTGACGCGCTTGCGAAGCGCTCTTTCAAAATCGGCCATCAGCAGCGCGCGCTGTTCATGCAACAGCCCGCGCGCATCAAGGCAAAGGGCCTGCTCCTCGCGTACGTCGGAGCGCTCGGCGCGCGCCATCAGCAGCTCACCCACGCGATCGAGCATCGCTGTGAACGACAGCAGCAGGCGATGGATCACCAGATCGCGGCAGTCGCCGAGAATCCTGGCTGAGTCCTTGGGCGGCGGACGGCGAGCTGCGCCGCGGTCGCCGGGTACGGTTGTCGCGCTCACTCCATCGGTCCCTTGCTTGCCCTGCCGGGCAGGTCCACAGCGGCCCGCTATGGCCCCACCTTGAGCCTTCGAATTCGGCAAGTTACTGTATCACGCGTGGTTTCGGCAAGCCAACGCACAAAAGTACCGCTTAGCGCCGAGAAAGCTCCGTCCAGGCCTTCTCCAGGCGTTTATATGATACGGGCAGCGCTGTTTTGAGCTCCTGGGCGAACAGCGAGACCTTGAGCTCCTCGATGAGCCAGCGGTACGCCTCGAGCGCGGGCTCCACGCGCTGCGCGGCGCGGTTGGCCTCTACGCGGGCTTTATAGCGCTCCCAAAGTGCGATGATCGACTCGGTGTGCTTGGCATCGCGTGCCGGATCGTCCGGGTACTTCGCGATACGCCGCTGCAAAGCCCGCAGATACCGCGGGAGGTGCGAGAGCTGGGTCCATGGCGTGGCCGAAAAGAATCCTGCATGAACCAGCGCATCGCGCTGCGAAGCGATGTCCCTAGCCAGACGCGAGAAGGATCGCGGCAGAGAGGCGATCTGCTGCGAAAGCTTCTGAAACTCCGTCGCGATGGTTCCGAGCATGCGAAAGGCGCCCTCGGCGACCGCTGGGAGGCGAGTGCGGGCCCGCTTGAGCTGCTCGGCATATGCACGTTCCGACCGCGGCAGCGGATCTTCGCCGATAAAGGCCCGGTCGCAGATCGCGTCGACAACATCGTCTAGAAGCCGATCGGTGGCGATCGCTGGTTTGAGCTGCAGCGCAGCGGTGACGAATCCGGGCGGGTCGCGCTCCCAGCGACGAAGCGCATCCTTGAGCTGAAGTCGGATCAGACGCACCAGCGCCGCTCGCGTGGCGGCCTCAGCCGCTGCCCGAGTGTCGTAAAGCAGGAGGGCGACGCTGTCTCCTTCATCGACCAGCGCTGGATAGCCGGTAACTTGCCGGCCGTCGCGGGCAAAGCTCAGCGACTCCGGGAGGTCGCCCAAGTCCCAGCTCCTGATGCCGCTTCGCTCGAAGGCGGGGCCGGCAGCAGCGAAGGAGAGCTGCGCTGCCTCGCCGAGCTGGGCGCGCAAGCGAGCAAGATCGCGGCCTTGGGCGAGCTCGTTACCCGCGGCATCGACGACACGTACGTTCATTTTCAGATGCGGCGGAGGATCGCTGGTGCTCCATGTTTTCTGAGGCAGAGTCTCGCCCAGGCGGCTTTCGCAAAACGCTCGCAGCGCCTCCGCGAAAGTCAGCGAGCGATACTTGGCCTCGCGATCGGCTGCTTGCAGGAAGCTGGTCACGACCTCCGGCACAGGCAGCAAACGGTTGCGCCAAGTCTTGGGCAGCGCTTTCAGGTACCACGCGGTTTTTTCGCGAACCATACCTGGCACTAGCCACGACAAGCGCGCCTCGTCGATCTGATTGAGCAGCGCAAGCGGCACGGTGAGGGTGAGCCCATCCAGAGGATGATCCGGCGCGAAGCGGTACTTGAGCTTGAGCCGCGTGCCCGCCATTTCCATGAACTCGGGGTACTGCTCCTCGGTGATGTTGACGGCCGCATGGCGCATCAGCGCTTCGCGGGTCATGAACAATCGTTTTGGATCCTTCGCCTCGGCCAATCGCCGCCAGCGTTCGAAGGTCGACGCAGAATGCACCTCGGGCGGCACGCGCTCAGCATAGAAAGCGACCATCGACTCCTCGTCGACCAGCACGTCCTGGCGGCGCGCCTTGTGCTCGAGTTGTGAGACCTCCGCGACCAGCTTGCGGTTGTGGCTCAAAAAGGGCGCACTCGAGTCAAGCTGATTGCCCACCAGCCCTTCGCGCAAGAACACTTCATGTGCCGCGAGTGGGTCGGCTGCCGCGTAGGAAATGCGACGGCGAGGGACTAGCGTGAGCCCGTAGAGCGAGACGCGCTCGGCGCCCACGACTTCGCCGCCGACCTTGTCCCAGTGTGGATCGAAGAACGAACGCTCGACTCGCTCACCGGCCACCGATTCGATCCATTCCGGTTCCACCTTAGCTGCGCAACGAGCGTAAAGCCGCGTCGTCTCGGTGAGCTCGGCGGCGAGCACCCATTTGGCCGCGGCGCGCTTGACGCCCGACGCGGGATGGAGGAAGAACTTGAGCCCGCGCGCGCCCAGGTAATGCTCGTCCTCTTCTGCTCGCAGGCCGATGTTAGACAGCAATCCGCCCAACAGTGCGCGATGAATCGCCGTGTAGCGCGCGTCGTCGACTTTTGCCGGGAGTTTCGTGCTCCACTTCCAACCCTGCTCCTCGAGCTGTTCGCAAAGCTGATGATGCACATCGCGCCACTCGGTGAGTCGAAGGTATGACACAAAATGAGCGCGGCATCGATCGACGAGCGCTCGATGCGAGAGTTTCTCGGCAACGGCGTCGTCGAAGAACTGCCACAGCGCGAGCAGGCTTAGGAAATCCGAGCGCTGATCGCGAAAGCGCAGATGTGCCTGGTCGGCGGCCTGACGCTGCTCCAGCGGGCGCTCCCGTGGATCGGGAACCGCGAGCGCGCTGGCGATGACCAGCATTTCGGCAAGACAATGCTCGTCCCTGCCGGCGAGAATCATGCGTCCAATGCGCGGATCGAGCGGGAGCTTGGCAAGCTCGCGCCCTAGCGAAGTCAGACGGCGCTGCGTGTCGACCGCGCCAAGTTCCTGCAGGAGCTGATAACCATCGGCAATCGTCCGCTGCCCCGGTGCTTCCAGAAAGGGAAACTCCTCGACGGCTCCTAGATCGAGTGCCGCCATGCGCAGGATCACCGCTGCGAGCGAGCTGCGCAGGATTTCCGGATCGGTGTAGGCGGGGCGCGATGCGAAATCGTCCTCGGCGTAGAGTCTAACGCACACGCCAGCGGATACGCGGCCGCAGCGGCCCGCGCGCTGCGTCGCCGCGGCTTGCGCGATCTTTTCGATCTGGAGCAGCGTCACCTTGTTGCGCAATGAATAGCGTCTGACCCTGGCAAGCCCGCTGTCGATCACGCGACGCACGCCGGGCACGGTTAGGGAGCTCTCCGCGACGTTAGTCGCGAGCACGATGCGCCGCCCGTTGCTTGGCGCGAACACCCGCTGCTGCTTCTCGACCGAGAGGCGCGCGAACAGCGGCAGAATTTCCACGCTGGATGCGTAAGGGCGACGCGCGAGTGCGCGGGTCAGGAGTTCGGCGATTTCTCGGATCTCCCGTTCGCCGGGAAGGAAGACAAGGATGTCGCCGGGCCCTTCGCGCCAGAGATCCTCAGTCGATGCGACGATCGCTTCTTCGAGCTTCTCCTCGTCGTCATCCTCGTTCTGTGCGAGAGGCCGGTAGTGGACCTCGACTGGATAGGTTCGTCCCGACACGTCGATCACGGGTGCGGGCTTGCCGCCATGCCCGAAATGCTGCGCGAAGCGCCCGGCATCGAGCGTTGCGGAAGTCACTACCACCTTCAGATCGCGCCGCTCGCGTTGCAGGCGCTTCAAATACCCGAGCAGAAAATCGATATTGAGGCTCCGTTCGTGCGCCTCGTCGACGATGATGGTGTCGTAGGCGGAGAGGCGGCGGTCGCTCAGTGTCTCGGCAAGCAGGATTCCATCGGTCATCAGCTTGATGTAGGCGTCGGGACGGGTCCGGTCTGTAAAGCGGACCTTGTAGCCGACGAACTCTCCAACCCTGGTGCCCAGCTCTTGAGCGATGCGAGAGGCGACACTTCGCGCTGCAATCCGGCGCGGCTGGGTATGACCGATCAGACCGCGCACGCCGCGTCCGCTCTCGAGGCATATCTTGGGCAGCTGAGTGGTCTTGCCCGAGCCGGTCTCGCCGCAAACGATGATCACCGGATGAGTGCCAATGGCCTTGGCGATCTCGTCGTGACACTGCGCGACTGGAAGCTCCGGCGGATAGTCGATCCGTGGAACAGCGGCGGCACGCCTCAGCGCACGCTCTTTCGATGCAGCAACGGCACGCGTCACACGCTCGATCTCGGCCGGCGAAACACCCGCTCGCGCAAGCCGGGAGATGCGTCCCGACAGCGCTGCCCAATCGGTGGCCATGGCGGTGGCCAACTCGGCCTGTAGGCGTTCGGCGATCGACGCGTTCATGGGAGCAGCGGGGAGCCGCATTTTAGGCCTGTTCTCTTCGGGTTGCGTTTGTATCCATAGCGTTAACAGGCGCTAGCGCCGTCCATCACGCGCCGTTGCTGCCGGGTTATGATGTGTGTTCTAGCACTCCAAGGAGGAGACATCATGCTCCGCGTAATCACACTGGCGCTTTGCCTGACCGCGCTTGCAGCCGTCGCGGTCGACGCCAAGACCCTGCGCTGGGCCGGTCGTGGCGACATGCAGACCACCGACCCGCATTCGCAAAACGAAAATCTGACCAACAACATCAACTCGTTGGTCTACGACACGCTGGTTCAGCGCGACAAGGATTTGAAGCTCGAGCCGGCGCTGGCCGTGTCGTGGCAGCAGGTCAACCCGACGACGTGGAGCGTGAAGCTTCGCCCCGGAGTGAAATTCCACGACGGAACGCCGTTCACTGCCGACGACGTGGTGTTCAGCTTCGAGCGCGCGCGTTCCGAAACGTCGCAATTGCGCGTCTATGCCAACGCGTCCGGAATACCCAAGAAGATCGACGACTTGACGGTCGAGTTCACAACCAACGGTCCGAACCCGATCGAGCTCGAGCACTGGGCGACGATCTACATCATGAGCAAGGCGTGGTGCGAGAAGAACCGCGCTACCAAGCCGCAGAACTATACGCAAAAGGAGGACATGATCACGGCGCACCAGGCGAACGGCACTGGTGCGTACATGCTCAAGTCCCGTGAGCCCGACATAAAGACGGTGCTTGCGAAGAACCCCAACTGGTGGGGAATCAAGGAAGGCATGTTCACCGGCAACGCCGACGAGGTGATCTACCTGCCGATTGTCAACGACGGCACGCGGCTCGCTGCATTGGTTTCCGGCGAGGTCGACCTGGTCAACGATCCGCCGCCGCAGGACGTGCCTCGCTTGAAACAGGACCCCAACATCAAGGTGCTCGAGGGAACCGAGAATCGCATCGTGTTCATCGGCATGGACCAGGGTCGCGACGAGCTTCTGTATTCGAGTGTGAAGGGCAAGAACCCGTTCAAGGACAAGCGGGTGCGGCAGGCGCTGTATCAGGCGATCGACATCGAGGCGCTCAAGAGCTCGATCATGCGCGGTCTGTCGGCGCCCTCCGGAGCGATGCTGCCGTCGCCGGCGCAATCGACCCCCGAGCTGGAGAAGCGTCTTCCCTACGATAAGGCCAAGGCGAAGCAGCTGCTCACCGAAGCGGGATATCCCAACGGCTTCGACGTAACACTCGACTGTCCGAACAACCGTTACGTCAACGACGAGAAGATCTGCCAGGCGCTTGCCGCGATGTGGGCTCAGATCGGCGTTACGGTGAAAGTGAACGCCATGCCGCGCGCCAACTACTTCCCCAAGCTCGAAAAGACCGACACGAGCATGTACATGCTGGGCTGGGGCGGCGGCTCGACGGACGGCGTCTTCATACTGCAGCCGGTGTTGTCGACTTACAACGGCAAGGGCGACGGCGACTACAACTACGGCCGCTATTCGAACCCGAAGCTCGACGAGCTCACGGCCAAGGTGAAAGTCGACATGCTTCCCGAGCAGCGAGTGAAGGAGATCCGGGAAGCGCTGGCGACGCAAAAGGAGGAGATCAACCACATCCCGCTGCACCGGCAGGTGATTCCGTGGGCGACGCGCAGCAACGTGAGCGCCCCGCATCGCGCCGACAACCAGGTGATTCCCTACCGTGTTTCAGTGCAGGATGGGAACGTCAAGCCGTAGCAGCGGAAGGCCTCGTCGCCCCTGCGCGGTCTCCTCGGAGGTTCCTAGGCCGTAGGAAGCGGCTGAGCCGGCGCGGCGTGCGCCGGCTCAGCCGATCGCACCAGGTAGCGGACCATGAACCACGACACCAGGAGCGTCACGACGATCTGCAACACGGCGTAAGTTGCGCCGCCGCGCGTCTGCTGCAAGACCGCCTGGACGACCAGAGCAACGACGGCTTGCGCCGCCACAAAACCGGGAACCAGGCGAAAGTCGAAACGCATCAGCGTGGCGAAGAGCAGTGTGTAGAGAACGCCGCCGGCAATTCCAGCGACGGCAACCCCTGTCCAGTCTTCCGCAGCAAGCGCCGCCTGGGCAGCAGAGGCGAGCGCCAGCAGCAGGAAAGCCGCGACGCGATGGCGGTGCCAGCCTTGAGTCAGGCGATCGATCCAATATAAAACGATTACCGTCACCGCCGCGGTCGTGATCGTGGCGCCGATGGGAGCGGCAAGCGCCGCCAGCCATGGTACCCATGCGACCTCGGCACCGGAGCGTGGCCAATGCGGAAGAGTCTGCGGCGCGCCCGCCGAGGCCAGCGTCTTGACGCCTGCGACGAACAGGCCCGCGGCGGCGCCGCGCAACCAGAGCGTGGTAGCGTCGATCGGCGACGAAGCATGCGAACGCGCCGCCCACGATGCGACGCCGGCGAGCAACGCGGTGAGCAGCGTCACCAGAATCACCGAGAAGCCGGCACCGGCCGCCCATAGCAGAACCTGCCATGCGTAAGGCTCGGTTGTGTTGAGCGTCATCGCAATGACGGGCCACTGGTTCGCTCCGCCGATCACCGAAGTCGCTGCCACGATACCGACGGCAAGCCAGAAAGCACGACGATCGAATCGGCCGCGACTCCAGGCGATGATCGCGGCAATCAAAGCGGCAATCGCAACGATGACCAGCGCGAGCGCCACCGACATCCTGACAATGTTCAGACGCGCCGCGCGCTCGCGCTCGGCCCGCTGCCAATCCTCGGGTATGAATATGTAGCGGCCGGAGGCGATGATCTCGTCGCCAGCGATCGCGATCCGCACGCGTGCCTCGCCGCCCTTGCCGACATCCACACGGGGATCGGCGTAGGTGAATTGCCAGTCGGAGCGCGCCGGCCGCTGTTCCTCTTCCGCCGACACCTCGCGCAGCGCAGATGGGTCGAGTCCGAAGCGCTGCTGGATCTCGCGTTGCGCGAGCGCTCGCGCTTCGTCTCGAGTCAGACGGGCGCCGGGCCGCTTCTCGGGCAGGCGATGCTGCACTTGGCGTATCTTGCCTTCGCCGTCGATGGTGACACGCCATTCTTCTGCGCGATCGGCGACATTGCCTTCGTCGAATCGGGCGTAGCGCACTTCCCACAGCGGAGGTGCAAGCCAGTTGCCCATCAATCGCTTGTACGCTTCGCGTCCCGCTTCACGCCACACGAATTTGTTCCACGCCCACGACGCACCGTCGGATTCCTGCGGCGCAAGGCGCGTAGACGACATCCGCGTCCAGTCGAGGCCGAGCGTCACGCCGCGACTTTTGAGCGCCGCATCGGCTGCAGCCTCGGCCTCGCCTCGACTCAAGCCCTGCGGCAAGGCGTCGCTGCGATAGTCGCCGGCCAGCACGACGGCGGCGAGTCCGAGCACCGCCAGCAAGGGAAGACCGCGCTGGACCCGAGCAGTCCAGGCACCCGCCGCGGCACGCAGGCCGGCAACAGCTTCCGCCGCTTGAGCTGCGCTGGGCTCCCATCCGCCGTTGCGCATGCTTGCGCCCAGCACGAACCACGCGCCGGCGCGGACACGGCGCAGCAGCACCACGGCCAGGGGCACAAAGCAGGCGACGATCACCAAAGCCTGATTCGCTTGGGCAAGAGAACCCTCGACCAGGAATACAGGGATCGACATCAGAATCAGATCGAAAACCGCGTGCAGAATCACCGTCGGCAGCAGGCCGAATCGAAGGAAGATGAGCCCCCAGATAAAGGCCGGGCCGATCAATTCGACCAGGCGCGAATACGCGGGGAAACCCGGGTAGTTGGCGTGCGCGGCGCCGAAGACGACTGCCTGCAGTACAAGCGCAAGAGCGATAGCGAGCCGCCGATGACCCAATCGTTCGCCGATCAGCGCTGCGAGAGACAACGGCACCGCCCGGAACAAACACTCTTCCATGAAGCCCGCCTGCAGAGCCATGCCGATCGGAGCTAGTGCCGGAAGTGCGCTTCCCAGAATGTTGGGATCGGACAGCGACTCGGACGGCTGCCACCATCCGAAGTAGCGGTTGGTAACAAAATAGAATCCGGCGATGAAAGCCAGCTCGATGGGCACGAACAGATAGCCGCCGACGGTTCGTCCCAGCACTGATAAAGTTGGTGCCGCGGCGGGCGACCACAGGTGCCAAAGCTGGGGGTGATCCGGGAATGCACGACGTGAAAGGCTCTCCGCCGCCATGAACACTAGCGCAAGCAGCAACGAGCTACCGACGAAGACGACCAGGGCAAGGCCGATCTGCTGTCCCCAGAATACCCAAGCAGATTGCGCCGTATCGAAGGTGTACCAGGCCTGCGGTGCATTCGCCAGCACCGCCGCCGCATTGAGGCCGGCGACTACGGCACCGGCGGCGAGCGCGGGTCGCCAGAGGAGTGAGCGCCGCCGCAGCAGCCACAACGTGCCCAATATGCAGCCGCCCAAGCCGTAGAGCAGTCCCGCGACGAGTCCGGCGACGCGGGCGATCGCATTGTTGGCGGCGCGCATTTCGGCGAAGCGACGCTCGAAGGCTTCCGGCACGAAGACAAAGTGGATGAGCCCGCTGAACTGATCGCCCGCGACCGATAGACGCAGCCGATAGCGCCCGTCGCCGAGGTTTTCCTGCATTCTCTCGTAAACGAACTGATGATCGACACGGCCATTGGGGCGTTGGACCTGCGATTGCTCGAGAAGCCTGTAGGGAGCCAGGTCGACACCCCAGTCCTCGTGGGCGCGCTGCTCGGCGATCGAGCGCGCCGCCGAGGCGTCGAGAGCAGGACCGGGCGCGCTCTCGGGAAATACGCGAACGAATCCATACGGCGTTCCGTCGGGCTTGAAGCGAATGTGCGCCTCCGCCGTCTCGCGCGGCTTGAACAGCCGTGTCTCCCACCAGTATGGCGAATACAGTTCGCCGCGCAGCATCTCGGTGAACTTCGGCCTCCCGCCAGCCTCGAGCTCGACGAAGTTCTGCGTTTCTCCGTCGTGAGTGAAGATCGCCGCTGAGCGCGCGTCGGAAGCTGCAAGGTTGAGCTTTTGCGCGAGCGCCGCAGCGCTGGACAGCGCTTCCGCGCGCGTCATCTTCACATCCAGGTGAATGAGCGGCAGCGCCTCGGGAAACAGGCGCCATGCGAGCACGGCTGAGCCCGCTGAGATCAGCGCAAAAGCAATCCAGAACGCTGCTCTGCGGGTAATGGTCATTGCCATCGTGCGAAGTTCAGCATTGGATGCGCTGCGGTTTGTTTAATTCCTCGGCACCGAAAAAACAAACCCCGGCGCCGAAGCGCCGGGGTTGTCGATTAATAAAGCCGTCTGTCGTGCTTTACGCGCGGTTGCGGCGATACATCCAAGCGCCGGCGCCGAGCAGCAGCACTGCCAGGGCGATCAGCATCGCGGGATCAAGAGTCGGGATGTCGAGGAAGACCGCAGGGCCGTTGTTGATCGCAAACTCGCCAACCGCGAAACCCGTTGGATCAGCCGTCGTCACTTTAACCGTATTCAGTGTCTCGTTCGCTGTTGTGTAGAAGGCGTAACCGTTGGCGCCGCCCTGTCCGTTGACTGTCACCGAAATGGGTGCACCGACAGAGGGCGTGACAGTGATATTGAAGTTCTGAAACTGTTGCGGCTCGGCATAGAGGTAGAAGGCATGGCTCCCCGCCGGCAGCGTGAGAGTCGCAGTCGTCCCCGTGTACACAAAGACTGCGCCCGTATAGCCATTACTCCACGTTGCCCAGCCTGCGCCGATCGTCTGTTTGGTCGCGTTCGGCGAGGTTCCCACAGATGTCCCGCCCGCGAAACCTGGAATGCTAGCTACCGAAGTGCCGTTGGCAGGTTGTGCGGTCTGATCGAACTTGTTCATGAAATACGGCCCAACCGAAACCGGAGGCACCGCGGTTCCGAGATCCTTGCTGACGACGGATGCGCTGGCGACGCCAGCGAACATCGACAGCACTACTGCCCCCAACAGCATTGCATTACGCTTCATGAGAACTCCCCTTCGTTGGTCAAGCGTCGTATTGGTAGTTGGCCCAGGACTGGCGCCTTCTCCGCCTGCATTTACTTTCTGCAAGCGTACACGCAACCTTGTAAAGCGTACAACAACGCTACGGCCATTTACGGACTTTATATGCCGAGGAATGTCGCGGAAATACAACGATCGTATGGCAAAGGCCCGCAGAACGGCAAACCAAGCCGCGCTTCCTTGCGAAGCGGAAAAATAACCCAGGCGGCCTTCGCCGGGGTTTCGAATGACGTCGGACTCTATTAGCTGCGGCGGCGACGGAACATCCAAGTGCCTGCGCCAAGTAGCAACGCGGCCAAGGCGACGAGCATCGCTGGGCTCAGCGTCGGTATTTGCACGATTGTCAGCAGCAACGGATCCTTCGACGCGATTACTGGCCCGCCGGTTGGCGCCGCAGACGACGTTGCGTCGTTGATCAGCAAGCCAACTCCAGCCGCCAGTTGACCAATGGGTCCGCTCCAATTCAGAGTGAACGTCAGAGTCGAAGTAGATCCGACCGCCACGCTCTTACACTGCGCGGTCTTGTGAACGCCATCATCCCAGATGTTTGCGCACACCACGTCCTGTCCGCCGCCATCATCGGTCGTTCCAGTCACGGCGATGGATGCAACCACCTGATTGGCCAGATTGGACGGATCCTGCGTCGCCGAAATAATGGTCAGTGGGCCCGCGACTGTTGCGCTCGGAACAACGACTTGACTTGAGTTCGGTACTGCTGACGCGGTGCCAGCGAACAACAGTGCCATGGTTGCTATCGCAAGCGCTTCACGTTTCATTTTGGACTCCCCTTCGCTGGAATGGCGTCGTAGCGACGAC
>Ga0126381_100003851_pt1 | contig 16257 bp, 14 predicted proteins | sample PanSoiMetPlot_28_FD_96465 | JGI IMG/M metagenome (GOLD analysis project Ga0126381, IMG submission 96465) | Tropical forest soil microbial communities from Panama - MetaG Plot_28 | ecosystem: Environmental > Terrestrial > Soil > Tropical forest > Bulk soil | place: Panama | collected 2016-02-17 | reverse complement strand
GATGGTTCCAGGCCAGATGGCTTTTGGCCACGCCTCTGCGTTGGCGGGAGCTCCCAGCATGACCGGAGGAATTTTGATCATCGACTCGTCGTCTTTGGGGAATTTGAAACCTGCGTCCTTGAACGCCTTGCCGAAGTCGTTAAGCTTGGGGAAATCGAGATGGCATGTAGCGCAACTGGTGCCGTATAAGCGGGAAAATGCCGGAATTGCCTTAGCTGAGTTGGAGCACGAGAGCAGAACAATGAACAAGAAGAAGACACCCAAAAGTCTGCTGCGGGAAATCGTTTGCATCGCCGCCATCCTCTCCTTCCGGGCGTAACGTCAAAACCGCCGTTGCAACCCGATTCAGATTAGGTAAAGATGGCTCGCAGTATCACTGCTGGCGTCACGCACATACAGTGACGTATGTCACAATCGCTGGTGACGACGCGCACGCAGCAGAACCGCCCGGCAATCCGCTGATTGAGCGCACCAAAGGCAAAATTCCCTTGCCTCCCGAGGGCCGGTCGCAGAAATTCCAGGATGGCCGTAAGTGCCACTCTGTGACCGGCGTCACCGCAAGGCCCGTTTCCATCCCGCTGCGTCGTCCACCAACCGGCAAGTTGGCCTGTGCAGTGAACTTTGGCGTGGTCACAATCTCGAGGTTACCTTCGGGTTTCGTAACGCCTCTTTGTCATTGACGGCGATTTCCAGTAAGCGGATCGTTGATACTGACCTTTGAGGTCGCCCGCAGAGGCTGTCGGAGGAAGGGCCTAGAGAACCATCTGGCGGACTCCGACATGCTCCTGCGGGCTTTTTCTTCAACCGACCACTCAAAGCAAAATCCGAGATCTTCTGAATCCACTCCTCATGGCGCTGGCGGCTCGCCGGTCCCTGCGCCCCGTGATTCGTCTGCGCTCGTCAGAGAAGGGGTAGGGGGTAGCGCGGGCGTTATCACGCCGCAATTCCTCGACTATTCTTCGTGCGATTGACTGCAAACAAGTTGCTGGCTTCGTTTCGCGAAAATTTGGTTCTTTACTAGCGTTCAAACGTGCAAGGCGCCGCAAGCGATTGGCGGCGCGCCCCCTTTCGACTAACCTACCAACATGTCCGCCGCTGTAGAGCAGGCATTGGCTTTAATTCGCGACCGTCGCCCCGACTCGATCGACAAGGCGTTGGCTCTGCTACAGAACACCGTCTATTCGTTCAGTATGAAGGTCTGCGGCCACCCCGAAGATGCAGAAGACACGATGCAAGAGGTACTACTGAAGTCCATTCCCCACCTGCCGAAATTTGAGAGCCCTCGCGCGCTGGCCGTCTGGCTGTACAAGGTGGCGCGCAACCGATGCATCAGCAGTCGCCGCGGCGAAAAGAACTCTGTGGGGAAAAATATCTCGCTCGACGAACTGATGCCCGACAGTCGCGAGTTGTCCGAGCTGCTGAGCAAAACACCCAGCCCCGAAGCCGCTGCGCTCAACCGCGAAAGCGGCGAGCACGTGCGTCAGGCCGTATTAGCCATCCCCCCGGCCTACCGCATGGTGCTTGTCCTGCACGATATGGAAGAACTGAGCACCGCCGAGGTCGCGCAAATCACCGGCTTGCGCGAAGGTACGGTGCGGGTGCGCCTGCATCGCGCGCGATTGCTGGTCCGCCGATATCTAACCAACCTCGCCAAGGGCACTGCTCCCGGCAGCCTCGAACTTCATGCTGCCATCGAGGGCGCGCGTCCCCAGCGCTGCCGCCGGCTGTTCGCTCTACTCTCGGACTACATGGACGGAGTGGTGGACGATGCCGTTTGCGATGAGATGGATCGCCACATCAACCAGTGCGAGCCCTGTCAAGTCTTTCTCGCCAGTTTGAAGGGGGCAGTAGAACGATGCCGTTCGTACACACCTGCCTGGGATTCGCAGCGCGCCAAGGAGCTACGTCAGGAGTTGATGGGACAGTATCAGCAGGCAATCGAGGCATTAGAGAAAGCCCGAACTCAGACGATCCCCGGCTAGAGCGGAGGCCCGCCGGCATCGTAGAGGTGCAGATAGGGCGGCCTTTCGCAGTCACGCAGTAAGGCGCTGATTGCGATTCCCATTTTGGGAACCTCCTTCTTGGCAGCCACAAAATCCCTGTAACACGGTAACGCGTCACTGCGTTTCTCCATGTGGTCCGATGTAATGGCCTTTTCGAGCCAGACTCAGCCACACGGAGAATGGAATGATTTCCGCAACGGTCACTCTCACTCAACCGCAAAGCAATCATCGACAATTTGTAGCTACCAGCGGTACCGGGCACCATCTGGTCATTGACGATCCAGCCGGCAATACCGGCGCCAAGCCGATCGAATTGGTCGCCATTGCCCTGGCCGGATGTACGGCCTTCGACGTCATCAATATCCTGCGCAAGAAACGTCAGCAGGTCACCGGCTATGAAGTGAAGGTCGAAGCCGATCAGGCGCCGAATCCGCCGCAGGTCTTTACCGACGTGCGCATTCACCACATCGTGACCGGCGGCGACGTCTCATCGCAGGCGGTGGAAGATGCCATCCGACTTTCCGAGGAGAAGTACTGCTCCGTCGGTGTGATGCTGCGGCAGAGCGCTGAACTGCACACGAGTTTCGAGATCGTACCGGCCAGCGAAGCGGTCCTGGTCGAGGCATAATGCGATGCAGCCGTCTCGCTCAATTCAACGTAGTGGCGCGAGCACGGCGTCCGTCGCGCTCCTGCTGCTTGTCATCATCGCAGCGCCAGCTAGATTTGCCGTGGCACAGGCTCCTCTGACTCTTGCTCAAGCCGTCAGCATGGCGCTGGATCGGAATCCTCTCCACAAAGCCGCCCTGGCGGAAACCCGCATCGGAGCCGCTGCCGTTCGCCAGGCGCAGTCGCCGCTCATGCCCAAGATCACATTCAGCGAGAGCGCGCTGCGCGGCAACGATCCCGTATTTGTCTTCGGCTCGCGCCTTCGCCAGCAGAACTTTACCGCCGCCGACTTTGCCCTCAACCAGCTCAACACGCCGACGCCCATCAGCAACTTTTCCAGCCGTTTCTCCGGCCAGTGGAACCTGTTCGACGGTTTGCAGAGCTGGTACGGCGTCACCCGCGCCAAGTACATGAAGCAGGCGGCCGAGCAGCAATTGGATCGCGCCGACCAGGAATTGGTCTACCAGGCGGTGCAGGCTTACTACGGCACACTTCTGGCGCAGCGACAGGTTCAGGTGGCAGAAGCCGGGGTTGAAACCGCGCAGGCCATTGAGGCCAGCAGCCGCGTGCGAGTCGAAAGCGGAATGGTGGTCGAATCCGATTTGCTGAGCGCGCAGGTCGCGACCGCATCGCGCAAGCAGGAACTCATTGCTGCGCAGAATGCGCTCTCGCTGGCGCGTACTCAGTTGGCGCTGGCGGTGGGTGCTTCATCCGATGCGTTGTTCGAGCCGCAGGAGGTGTTGACCGATCGCGCGTTCTCCCCGCTCCCTGTCGCCGAACTTGAGCAGCTTGCCATCGAAAAGCGTCCAGACCTGAAGCGTATGGAGTCGGAGCACCGTGCTCAGGACAAGAACATCTCGGCGGCCAAAGGAGCCTTCGCTCCCCGGCTCAACGTTTTCGGTTCGTGGGAGACCGACAGCCCCTCGCCGGGATGGAATGGCGGCAACAACTGGATCGCTGGAGCGGAGCTGCAATTCGACCTGTTTGACGGCGATAGTAAGCGGGCGAACCTGGCGATGCAGAAAGCGGTACAGGAGAAGGAAACTGCCATGCGCGACGCCTTTCGTGATCAGATTCGACTCCAGGTTCGGAAGGCCTATTACGATTTCGATACCGCACAACAACAGGTACGCGTGGCACGCTCCGCGATTGCTCAGGCGGATGAGAGCCTGCGCATCAACCAGAACCGCTACGACGGCGGCCTCACGACCATTAGTGACCTGCTCCGCGTGCAGGAGGCAGCGCAGCGCGCCAAGAACGACTACTGGCAGGCCGTCTACCGCGTGCAAACCAGTTATGCAGGGGTCGAGTTGGCAGCAGGAACACTCAACGCAAGCTCTCCCGTGGTGACGCAATGAATCTTCGCAACTCTTACCACAGTGTCATCCTGAGCGAGCCCGCGCCCGTTCGCAGAACCGGCGGGCCGAGTCGAAGGACCCCTATACTGACGACACTCTCTCTCGTACTCGCACTCCTGCTCCTCACCGCCTGTTCCAGCGAAAGGCGCGCAACCGCTCCCGCAACCGAAACCGTCCCCGGAATCGCCCTCTTTACCGCGCAACGCACCACCATCCCCGACTACATCGAAGCCACAGGCAGTGTCCGCGCCGCGCAATCGGCGCAGCTAGCCAGCCAGGTGATGGGCACTATCACCCGCGTGAACGTCCACGAGGGCGATCGCGTCCATCGCGGACAGGTTCTGATCGCCATCGACGAAGCCCAGCCGCGCGCCGCCTATCAGAGCGCTACCGCCGGCCTTCAGGCTTCGCAGCAGGCCATCGCTGCGGCCGACGCCGACTACACCCTCGCCGAATCCACCATGCAGCGCTACCAGGTGCTCTATGACAAAAAGTCGGTCAGCCCGCACGAATACGACGAGGTGAAAGCGAAGCTTGTGGCGGCCAAGGCGCGACGTGACGCCGCCCATGCCAATAGCGCGCAAGCGGAAGCCAACGTTGCCGAGGCCAATACCGCCGTGGGCTTCACGAGGATTCGCGCACCGTTCGACGGTCTGGTCACAGCCAAGCTCGTCGACGCCGGTGCGATGGCCGCACCCGGCATTCCGCTGCTGGTTGTCGAAGATCCCAGCCGCTTCCGCCTCGAAGCTGTTGTGGATGAAAGTCAGATCGCCGCAGTTCAGCTGGGCGCGAGCGTTCCTGTCGTACTGGACTCGCTCGGTACGCAAACGATCACTGGCAAGGTCGTGCAGATCGTCCCCGCCGCCGATTCCACCACTCGCACCTTCACCGTGAAGATCGACCTGCCGGCCAATCCGCAGATCCGATCGGGGTTGTTTGGCCGCGCCCGCTTTCCGCGCGGAGAACGCGAATCGATCCTTGTTCCCCAGACCGCGCTGCTTCGTCGCGGCCAACTCGACGCCATCTACGTCGTCGGGCAGGACGAGGTCGCCGGCCTGCGCTACGTCACCCTTGGCAAGCCCAACGGCAGCGATGTCGAAGTCCTCTCCGGCCTCGACAACGGCGAGCGCATCGTCGCCCAGCCCGCCGATCGCGACCTCTCCGGCAAACGTGTAGGAGCGCAGTGATGATGGCGTCCTCCGCCAAATCTCCGCTGCGCATCGCCGGCCTGGTGGCCCAAGCCTTCATCAACTCCAAGCTGACGCCGCTCTTCATCGCCGGCGCTCTGCTTGCCGGCGCCTTCGCCGTGCTCATGACACCGCGCGAAGAAGAGCCGCAGATCATCGTCCCCATGCTCGACGTCATCGTGCAGATGCCCGGCGCTTCGCCCGCCGAAGTCGAGGAGCGCGCCACCATCCCGATGGAGCGCCTGCTGCGCGAAGTCCCCGGCGTCGAATACGTTTACTCCATCTCACAGCCTGGCATGAGCATGCTCGTCGTCCGCTTCTACGTCGGCACCAGGGAAGAGGATGCGATCGTCAAGACCTACAACAAGCTCTACTCCAACTTCGATCGCATCCCGCAAGGCGTCTCGCAGCCGCTTATCAAGGTCCGATCGATTGACGACGTGCCCATCCTCGCCCTCACGCTCTGGGGGGCGCACTATGACAGCTATCAACTGCGCCAGATCGCCGGCGAGCTCGAACACCAGCTCAAGCAAATCGACGACGTCTCCGAGACAACCCTCATCGGCGGCTTGCCGCGCCAGGTGCGGGTCGTGCTCGACACGCAACGTCTCGCCGCCTATGGCATGACCGCCGGCGCCGTCACCGCGCAGTTGCAGCAGGCGAATGCCCGCAGCACATCCGGCAACTTCGCGCAGGACAATCAGGAGTTCCAGGTCGAGGCCGGACGCTTCCTCGGGCGCGCTGACGATTTGAAGCAGGTCGTCGTCGGCGTCTATCAGGGCAAGCCGGTCTACCTGGGCGATGTCGCAGCAGAAATCGTCGACGGCCCCGCCGAGCCTGAGAACTACGTCCTCTACGCCAACGCCGCCGGCGCCCCGAAGTCAGAACTCCGCGGCGAATTCCCGGCCGTGACCATCACGCTGGCCAAGCGCAAGGGAACGAACGCCACCATCATCAGCGAAGAGGCTCTGCAGAAAGTCGCCAACCTCCGCGGCTATCTCCTGCCGCAAGACCTGAACGTCACCGTCACCCGCAACTATGGCGAGACCGCCAAGGACAAATCCGACGAACTGCTGAAGCACCTATTCCTCGCGACGCTCTCCGTCACGCTGCTCATCGCCCTCGCCCTCGGCTGGCGCGAGTCCGGCGTCGTGCTCATCGCCATCCCCGTCACGCTGGCGCTCACGCTCTTCATCTTCTACTTCTTCGGCTACACCCTGAATCGCGTCACCCTCTTCGCGCTGATCTTCTCCATCGGCATCCTCGTTGACGACGCCATCGTCGTCGTCGAAAACGTCGTCCGCCACTTCCGCCTGCCATCGAGCCGCGGGCGCTCGCTCTCCGACGTTGCCGTCGAGGCGGTGGACGAAGTCGGCAACCCGACCATCCTCGCTACTTTCGCCGTCATCGCCGCCATCCTGCCCATGGCCTTTGTTCGCGGCCTGATGGGGCCTTACATGCGTCCCATTCCCGTCGGCGCATCGGCGGCCATGTTGTTTTCGCTGATCGTCGCCTTCGTCGTCTCGCCCTGGGCGGCGCTGCGGCTGCTGCGTCATTACGCCACGAGCGACGGCCACAAGCACGAAAGCGAAGGCTGGACCACGCGTTTCTATCGTCGCGTCATGAATCCCTTGATCGCCAGTGCCCGCCGACGCCGGCTCTTTCTCGGCAGTGTTGTCGTCCTGCTCCTGTTCGCCTGCTCGCTCGTCGCGTTCAAGCTGGTGAAGGTCAAGATGCTGCCCTTCGACAACAAGAGCGAGTTCCAGGTCATCGTCGACATGCCCAACGGCACCACGCTGGAGCAGACGACGCGCGTCGCCCAGGAACTGGGCCAGTATCTCGGCCGGCAGCCTGAAGTCCTGAACTACGAGATTTATTCCGGCGCCTCAGGCCCCTACAATTTCAACGGGCTCGTGCGCCATTACTTCCTGCGCCACGGCGCCAACCAGGCAGACATCCAAGTCAATCTGCTCAACCGCCACGAGCGCAGCGCGCAGAGCCACGACATTGCCAAGCGTCTGCGTCCCGGACTTGTCGATATCGGCAACCGCTACGGCGCGCGCATCAAGGTTGCCGAGGTCCCGCCCGGCCCGCCGGTGCTGGAGACGCTCGTCGCCGAAGTCTACGGCCCCGATTACCAGCAGCAGATCGCGCTTGCCAAACAGATCAGGCACATCTTCCAGACCACGCCCGCCGTCGTCGATGTCGACTGGTACGTGGAAGATCCGCAGATAAAGTATGACTTGAAGGTTGACCTCGATAAGGCGGCTTTACATGGGGTTTCTGCCGCTGACATAAGCAAGACCATGCGGATCGGCTTGGATGGCGCCAGCGCCGGTCTTCTCCACGTTCCTGAGTCCCGCGAGGACATCCCCATCCGCGTTCAGCTAAGCCGTCCCGACCGCTCCAGCATCGCGTCGTTGGAAGAGCTTCGCCTCCCTTCAGCCGGCAACGGCCAGGTCTCCATCGGGGAACTGACAAACCTCGAGCAGAAGACCATCGACACCACGCTGTATCGCAAGAACCTCCTGCCGGTGGTTTATGTCCTCGGCGATGTGGCCGGCCAGGAAGAGAGCCCTGTTTACGCCATCGGCAAGATGAACCAGGCAATCGACCAGCTGCGCGCCCCCGGCGGCTATCCGATCAAGGTGTATAACGCCACGCTGCCCACTCAAACCGATCGTCTCTCCATGAAATGGGATGGCGAGTGGCACATCACCATCGAAGTCTTCCGCGACCTCGGCCTCGCCTTCGCGGCCGTGCTCGTCTTGATCTATATGCTGGTGGTCGGATGGTTCCGCTCGTTCGTCATCCCGCTGGTGATCATGGCGCCGATCCCGCTGACGCTGGTCGGTATTCTTCCTGCGCATGCGCTGATGGGCGCATTCTTCACCGCCACTTCGATGATCGGCTTCATCGCTGGCGCAGGGATCATCGTGCGCAACTCGATTATCCTTGTCGACTTCATCGAGCTGCGCCGCTCGCAGGGTATGCCGCTGGAAGACGCCGTGGTCGATGCCGGAGCGGTTCGCTTCCGTCCCATGCTGCTTACGGCCGCGGCCGTAGTCGTCGGCGCCAGCGTTATTCTCTTCGATCCAATCTTCCAGGGCCTGGCAATTTCGTTGATGGCCGGCGAAGTCGCGTCCACGCTGCTGTCACGTATGACGGTGCCGGTCCTCTACTACATGTTGGAAAAACACAAATCGCATGCTACCGGCGGAGACGCAACCGCGGTGCACTCAGAGGAGGTATTCGCATGACGGTCGAACGTGGTCTACGATTAATGGCGGGTAGCTTCGTCCTGCTTTCGCTGGCGCTGGGCTATTGGGTGAGTCCTTACTGGTATTGGTTCACCGCATTTGTGGGACTGAATCTTCTGCAGTCCGGCTTCACCAATTGGTGTCCTGCAATGTGGATGCTGCGAAAGGCCGGACTGAAATCCACCGATGAGATGTCGCGTGCCACGGCGGCGCGTTAGCAACGCGCTTCTGCGAAGTGCGAGAACTGCTCGCTTGCGCACCCGTAATCTCCGTTCAGGGAGTGTCGTCAGCAAAGGGTGTCGACCTTTCAACGGCGTCGCCCGGCGTCTTCATCATCGGGCGTCGTACGCCTCGAAGCGATCGCCGAGGCCGCATCACGTACTTTCGCAGAATTGCTTGCGGCGTTTCCATTCAGCGACCATGACCACCAACCGACTGGGAGCTACGTCGGAGCGAGATTTGGGTCCGAAACCAAAATAGTCACCGCCAGGCGTGTAACTTCCTCTAAAGCTCTTTTTCTGGTCAACCTCCGATAGCTCAGAGACAATCATCTTCCAACCACAGGCTCGTAAACAATCATTCGGGCAACTCCGTGGCCATCCTCTTCTTCTTCCGGCGCGTAGACTTTGTGAGTCTCTTCATCCACAGCCAGGCTGTGCACCTTCCGCTGCACAGGAAAATCTTCCAGCTTGCGATAGTGGTCCGGGTCATCCATTTGAAACACCGATATCGCACCGCTGTAGCATGCCACGTAGATCCGCTTGAGCCCGGAATCGAACTTGATCACATCGGGACCCGCCGCCATGGGCAAGAAAGCAATCGCTTGATGCGTGTCCAGGTTGAATACCGTCATCAGGTCGTTGCCTTCGCATGACAGGAACGCGCGATGATGTTCAGGGTCAAGGGCCATGCCATGATTACCTTCGCAGCGCCCGACAGGGTACTTGGCAACAACCTCATCCGTCGCGGGATCAATCACGGCCAGCAGATTCTGGTCCTGCAGGTTCACATAAACCTTCTTCGCTACGGGATCGTATTGCGGCATGCCCGTTTCGCTCTCGAAGTGAATGGTCTTCACAATGGTGTCGGTGCGCACGTCGACAATCGCTTCCGCCTTCCCGCGCTCATCTGAAACGTACAGCTTGTGGAATGGCGCAGCGTAGGCACTGCCGTCAGGCTTGGCCGCGGTCGGAATCTTCTTTATGACCTTCATCTGCCGAAGATCGACAACTCCGATGGTGTTGTCATACGCGTTCGAGGTGTACGCCTTCTTTAACTCCGGCACGTACTCCACGCCCTCCACTCCGGGAGTGTCGGTTATCGTGGCAACTACCTTATTCGTTCGCAGATCGATCACGTACGTCTGCTTGGCCGCCAGATGTGCCGACAGCAGGTAGTGCTCGTCGGGCGCGATGGTGAGATAGTCGAAGCGCTTTCCCGGTGGTCCCGGCAGGTCGAACTCGGCCACCTTCTTCAACACGTGCGAAGTGGAGTTCGAACCAGCTTTCGCGTTTGGCGCGAAGAGGATGAGTGTGGCAAGAAGCAATCGATTTATCTGCATCGGTTTTCTCCGTACTGGGAATGCGTGGTATCACCGGTTTGTGAGCAGCAATCCTGCGATACCCGCGCCAACAATTAGAAATGGTTCCGGAACCTTCTTGAGCATAAGCAGGACCAGCGCCAGCACCGCGATCGCCGCAGTCGGCAGGTCAATAATGGAACGGCGGCCGAGAATGAAAGCCGCGCCCACGATTGCGCCAAATGCGGCGGCCGTGACGCCCTGCACGAAGGCTTTCATCTGCCGATTTTGTGCGAAGCGCCGATAGTGCGGCGCTCCCACGATCACGATCAAATACGGCGGAGCGAAAACCGCCAGCGAAGCCAGTAGCGCTCCGGCAAAGCCGGAAACAACGTATCCGATGAATGCGGCGGTTATGACGACGGGCCCGGGTGTGATCATCGCTACCGCAATAGCGTCGAGGAACTGCTTTTCCGTCAGCCAATGGAACTTCTGCACGACTCCACCATAGAGAAAAGGAACAATCGCCAGACCACTGCCGAAGACGAATGCGCCCGCCTTCAGGAAAAAGAGAAACAGTGGTCCCATCCGCGCCGTGCTGTACGGAACCGCCATGGACCCGACAAGCTTGCCCACGGCTGTCAGCTGGGACATCCCAAAGCGCAGTTGGGGCAGACGGAGCGGAGCTTTGATCGCCATCGAGATGAAGCCGCAAAGCAAGAACAGCCAGATGATTTCGGACTCCTCGTAGGCAGTGGTAAGCGCCAACGCTGCAAACAGAATCCAGAGTAGCCGGTCCTTTTTCAAAGTCGAGCGCACAAGTCTGTAAGCGCTGGCGACAATGATGGCGACGACACAAGCGCCGATACCGTAAAACGTTCCTCGAATCCATGACAGTTGCCCATAATGGACATAGAGGAGCGAGAGAAGGATAACCAAGAGGAAAGATGGAAGGATGAAGACAATACCGGCGAGTGTGGCGCCCAATGCTCCCGCTCGAATCCAACCGAGATACATCGCCAACTGAGCGGCCAGCGGGCCGGGCGACAGCTGAGCAAACGCCAGGCCCTCGGCATAATCCTGACTCGATATCCACCGCCTCTGTTCCACCAGGTCCCTTTGCATATGTGCCGCCAGGGCAATCGGCCCACCGAACCCGAGGCTCCCAAGCTTCAAAAAGTACAGCAGAAAGCTGCGTAGCTCTGGCGTGGCATTTGGATCGGGAGCGATGGCGGGCTGCGGTTTCATGACGCCGAAATGAGTTGCCGATATTGTGTTACACATATAACATATTTGCAATGGCACTAACTTCACCGCCCTGGCTGCTGCTGGTCTTCTCGCTGCCCGCAAAGAGCGCCAGCCAGCGAGTAGAAGTTTGGCGGAAGTTGAAACGTTACGGAATGCTGCCGCTGAGAAGCGCCGGCTATGTCCTGCCAAACTCGGCGATGAATCAGGAGCGCATGGAATGGCTCGCGTCCGCCATCCGCAGCTACAAAGGACAGGCGTCGGTGGTGCAAGTGCAGAGCATTGACGATCTGCCGGCGGCGCGTCTGCGGCAACTGTTCACCTCCGCACGTTCACAGGATTACCAGAAGCTCTTGCATGAGTTGAAGAAGTTCATGTCCTTGTCTCCCTCAAGACGGCCTCCCGGACGTCTTAACCGCATTCGGCGCCGTTTCGGGGAACTGGCGGAGATCGACTTCTTCGAAAACCCTCTTCGTGCCCGGGTAGAAAAGCTGCTGGCGCAGGCCGACGGCGCTACATCGATGAAATCAGCGCAGAGGCAGAAGGCGAGCCAGTACCACAATCGCCTGTGGATCACGCGCCCTCGTCCCGGAATCGATCGCGTCTCTTCAGCATGGCTGATTCGCCGGTATATCGACGCAAAGGCGCGATTCACCTTTGCAGGCGATCCCAGCACCCATCCCGAAGCGGTTCCTTTCGACATGTTCTGCCCGCAGGGATTCGGGCATCGTGGCGAGGATTGCACCTTCGAAACGCTGAGCAAGCAGTTCGCAATTCGCGACCGCAAGGTCAAGCGCATCGCGCAGATCATTCACGACGCCGATCTGGGCGATGAGAAATTCGGCCGCACCGAAGGCGAAGGCCTGGATCGCGTACTCAGCGGATGGGCGAAACAGGATCTGCCTGATGACGAGCTCCTGAAACGGGGAATGGAATTGATCGAGGGTCTGTATGAGTCGATGGCGTGAACCACAGGAGACGCCATGAGCGTGATGGATCGTGCGAAAAAGCTGCTGCTCGTCAGCAATTCTACCCTGCATGGCCGAGGCTATCTCGACCATGTGGAGATGGAGATCCGCGATTTGTTGGGAAGCGCATCGCAGGTTGTGTTCATCCCGTTTGCGCTGTACGAGCGGGGAAAATATGCGCAGAACGCGGCGGCGCGTTTTGCTGAGATGGGCTTCACCCTCACATCAATCCACGACGTCTCCAACGCGCGGCGGACGATCGAGCAGGCCGACGCCATCTTCGTCGGCGGAGGCAATACGTTTCGATTGCTCAAAGGTCTTCATGATCACGCGCTGATCGCTCCCATTCGCGCGAGAGTGGCCGCAGGAGCGCCTTATATCGGATCGAGCGCAGGCTCGATTGTCGCCTGCCCCTCACTGAAAACGACCAAGGATATGCCCGTGGTGCAGCCACCATCGTTCGAGGCGTTAGACCTCGTCCCATTCCAGATCAGTCCGCACTACCTGGATCCCGACCCTGCCTCCACGCACATGGGCGAGACGCAGGAGGAACGGATCATGCAATTCCTCGAAGAGAACGATCAGGCCGTCGTTGGATTACGCGAGGGCTCGTACTTGAGGGTCGAATATGGAAGCGTGATTCTGAAGGGTCCGAATATGGCGCGTATCTTCCGCCGTGGCGAGCGGCCCAGCGAACTTGCGCCGGGCATGGACCTCGCCGCGCTTCTCACCGAGCCGGTCGCGGCGATCGGAGCACGGGCATGAGCGCTGAAGATGTTCTGCTGCTCACCGCAGAGGACGTTCGCAAACTGCTGACGATGGACGAGTGCATTGCCGCAGTTGAGCGGGCGTTCCGGCTCTATGGCGAAGGGAAAGCTTGTCCGCCGGCGGTATTGAGCATGCACGCGCCGAATGGCACCTTTCATGTGAAGAGCGGGATGTTGAGCTTGAGCAGGCCGTACTTCGCGGCCAAGGTGAACGGCAACTTTCCCGACAATCGCACTCGCTTCGGCCTGCCCACCATTCAAGGCATGATCGTCCTGTGCGACGCTGAAAGAGGCATTCCACTGGCCGTCATGGATTCACGCGAGATCACCTCGCTGCGGACAGGCGCCGCGACGGCCGTAGCCGCCAGGTATCTGGCGCGGCCCGATTCGCACATTGCTACGATCTGCGGTTGCGGAGAACAAGGGCGTGTGCAGCTCAAGATGCTTGCCCGTGTCAGCCGGCTGCAAGCAGTGTTTGCCCACGATCTCGACCAGGGGCGGGCCGCGGCTTTTGCAGAGGAACTTTCAGAAGACCTAGGGATAAGCGTCACCCGAACCGCAGATCTCTCCTCAGCGGTCCGGCAAAGCGATATCTGCGTCACCTGCACCACTTCGCGCCGGCCTTTGTTGAACGCGAATGACGTCCTCCCTGGGGCGTTCATCGCTGCAGTCGGGGCGGACAATCCCGAAAAACAGGAGCTTCACCCCGACCTGATGGCTAAAAGCAAGGTCGTCGCCGACACACTCGATCAATGCGCCGCCATGGGAGATCTGCATCACGCATTGGAGGCAGGCGCGGTATCGCGCGCCGAAATTTTTGCGGAGCTGGGCGAAGTGGTGGCCGGCAAGAAGCCCGGCCGTGAATCCGACGCCGAAATCATTGTCTTCGACAGCACCGGTATGGCACTACAGGACGTCGCCGCCGCCGCTGTGGTTTATGAGAACTTCACTCGAGCAGGAGGGCACTCGGCGATCAGAGCTCTGGGCGAAGTTGCATCCTGACGGCGACAATAATGTTTCCCGCAAATTTTTGTGACCAACTGACATTGCATTAACGCTTTCAACCATTCGGAGGTCAAGGATGAAGCTACGAATCTCACTCGCCACATGGTTTCTCTTACTAGCTTCGCCGGTCATCGCCCAGGAGATGCCCTCCGACTACCAGCAAGTCCTGAAGATCGTCGGCAAGAGTGGCGATTACAAAGCGAACGTTCTCAAGGTGAACATTCCGCGCAATGATCTTCACGTCACCGTCGACAAGCTGTCGCTGCCCACTCCCTTCGGCTTTGGTGGTTGGTTCGCCATGACCAAGGGAGACGGCAACGAAGATGTCATGATGGGCGACCTAGTGCTGCTGCAAGAAGAAGTGAACCCCGTGATGTCAGCGCTGCTGGAGCACGGCTTGGAAGTGACTGCGCTGCATAATCACTTCTTCTGGGAGGACCCGCGCATCTTCTACATGCATCTGCACGGTCACGGCAAAGCTACCGATTTGGCCGAGCGCATCAAGCCTGCCCTTGACCTGATTGGCAAAGGGAATCCACCGCAGACGCCCGCAGGCGCAGCCAGCACCAGGACATCGCTCGACACTGCTCAGATCGCCAAGATTGTCGGACACGAAGGCGAGCAGAATGGCGCTGTTTACAAAATCACCGTGGGACGCGACGATCTCAAGCTGAAGGACATGGGAGCGGTAATCAATTCCCGCATGGGATTGAACACATGGGCGGCCTTCTACGGCAGCAACGAAGATGCCGCAGTTGCGGGCGATGTTGCCATGCTGGGGAACGAGGTCACTCCCACGCTGAAAGCTCTCCGCCAGCATGGATTGGATGTAGTTGCGATCCACAATCACATGATCGGCGTACAGCCGGCAGTAATCTTTCTCCACTACTGGGGACGTGGTCCCGCCGACAAGCTGGCCGCCGCCTTCAAAGCTGCGCTCGATCAGCTGGGAAAAGGTGGACAATAGCGGCTAAGCAACAAACCTCATTCGCAAGGGCGGATGATCTGCAAAAACCGCACAAGCCTGGGGCACAGCATGGGTTGCGGACAGTGCATGCAGCCGCGTAGACCAAGCGCCTGCGATGGATGGCGCCCTGAACAATCGCTCTGACGGCAGGCAACGCCGATCAGCAACTTCCTGCAACGCGAACCTTTCCTAAGAAGATCGTCGCCACCCAATTGCGGCGCGATACGAGCCAGCATCTCGACGACTGGGGGAGGCTGGTCCAGTCGAAACGAGGGAGCAAGTCTGGGCTAGTCGACCGCCAGCCATTTCCAAATCCAAACTGAGCTGTCCGAAACCACTACTTCTGGCAGGTTCTGTTGCGACTGGCGGCCTTGCGGTAGCAAGCAAATTCCTGCTTGACTGCCCTGGCACTGCCAGTGATTTAATGGCAGGACGATAGAGGATGTCATCTTCGGCAGCGCACTCAATAAAGGGTCTTGGCCTTGGCCCGGGGAACTAAATTCAAACAGTACAGGACGCGCACATGTCTACCTCCAGACGCGACTTCCTTAAGGTCAGCACTATCGGAGGCGTTGCCGCTTCCGTTCTCGGTTTTGACCTGAGCTCCGCTTACGCAGAAGTGCGGGAGATGAAGATCGCCCGCACCACCGAGACGCGCTCCACCTGCCCTTATTGCGCGGTCGGCTGCGGCGTCATCATCCACACGCTGGGCGACAAGTCCGGGAACGTGAAGTCGGCCATCGTTCACATCGAAGGCGACGCTGACCATCCGACGAACCGTGGGGCACTGTGCTCCAAGGGCATCACGCTGAAGCAGGACGTGATCAATGATCGGCGCCTGACCACCGTCAAGTACCGAGCGCCCGGCAGCACCCAATGGGAAAACAAATCCTGGGAGTTCGCGATCGACCGCATCGCCCACTTGCTGAAACAGACGCGCGACGAAAAGCTGGTCACAACAGACGCTCAGGGGCATACGCTCAACGCGTTGACCGCGGTAGGCGTCATCGGCGGCTGCACCGATACGAACGAAATCAACTATCTGCTGGTTAAAGCGTTCCGTGCGGGATTAGGGGTTATCCCCATGGAACAACAGGCCCGAATATGACACGGCCCGACGGTGGCCAGTTTGGCCGCCACGTTCGGACGCGGGGCCATGACCAACGGCTGGACTGACATCGCCAATTCCGACGTCATTCTGGCGATGGGCGGCAATCCCGCCGAGAACCATCCTGTGGGCTTCCGCTTCGCCATGGAAGCCAAGCGTAATCGCAACGCGAAGCTTGTCGTCGTCGATCCGCGCTATCAGCGG
>Ga0126381_100003850_pt1 | contig 16261 bp, 14 predicted proteins | sample PanSoiMetPlot_28_FD_96465 | JGI IMG/M metagenome (GOLD analysis project Ga0126381, IMG submission 96465) | Tropical forest soil microbial communities from Panama - MetaG Plot_28 | ecosystem: Environmental > Terrestrial > Soil > Tropical forest > Bulk soil | place: Panama | collected 2016-02-17 | reverse complement strand
TCCGCCGCCGCTTCGGAATGCATCCAGTGGAAAGCGTAACGAAAGATTGGCGTTTTCATCCTTTCGTACAGCACCCGAAATGCGCTCTCGTTTCCTCCCAGGGAAAGTTCCAGCAGGTCTCGATCGGGGCGGGTTTCGAGGCTATCCATCACAACCACCGGTTCCTGGCTTTGACGTTTGAACGGTTCATATTGACTTGGTTTATTTTGGGCAAAAGGTTCCAAAACAATCTTCGACCATGGTGACAAAAATCGCGAGGGCACCACAACTCAGGTCCCCGCGGCAAGCCGCTTGCGTTTCCCCGGAATTCCTGCAACTCTAACCAGTCCATGCGCCGTCGAGACCTTTTGAAGTCCGGCTTTTACGCCGCTACCGCGGCCGCTTCTCCCCAATCTCCGCTCGCACCTAGGGCTCCCGTCTCCCGCCACCCCGACGGCTATCCGGATCTGCGCACGACGCACGAGGGTGAGGACCGCGTCGGATCGGCCTTCCATTTCGCGCTTGGCGACCTGTTCTCCAATATCCGCTACTACAAGAGCGGGTTGTTGAGAACCGAACAGCCCCTCCTATGTGCGGGGGCGGACTACAAGGATCCGTGGACGCGAGATACTGCCATCAACACCTGGAACGGCTTTGGTCTACTGTTTCCTGAGATAGCGAAATCCACGTTGCTTTCCTGCCTCGAACGGGCCGGACACGGACCCAGGATTACGGGCCAGTACTGGGACAAGATCATCTGGGCCCTGGGAGCGTGGAACCAGTATCTCTACACCGGCGATCGAGAGTTTCTGGCGCTTGCCTTTGAGGCCTCCCGAAACAGCCTGCGCGAGTTGGAAGAGGACGAGTTTGATTTCCATCTGGGCCTGTTCCGCGGGCCCGCGGTTTATGGCGATGGCGTCGGCGCATATCCTCCCATTTACACGAAAACCGGGGTTTATAGCGGAGGGGAATGGGTCAGCACGATCACCAAATGGGTGGCCGAGAATCCTAGTTTGCGCACCCCGCAAGGCTTCGGCTTGCCAATGCACGCGCTCTCGACGAACTGTCTTTATCGCGCCGCCTATTTGACCCTGGCCGAAATGGCGCGCGAGTTGAAGGTCGCAGCAGATCCTTCGTGGCTCGAGAACGCAGACAGACTCCGCGCCGCCATCCATCGCGAATTCTGGATGGAGCAACCAGCAACCTATCGCTATCTTGTTGACCCCAATGGCAACTGCGATCGCCAGGAGGGCCTGGGCCTGGCGTTCGCCTTGCTCTTCGATGTCTCGAGTCCGGAACAGCGAGCGGCAATCTATCGCAACACCTACATCAGTTCTGGGGGTATTCCATGCCTCTATCCCTCGTTTGAGCGGTACGTAAACCCGGAGCGAACCAGTTACGGCCGCCACAGCGGAACCGTGTGGCCGCACATCGAGGCCTTTTGGGGACATGCTGCAGCGCGCGACGGAGAGATCGAGATTTTCGCGAACGAACTCGAGAAACTTACCGCGCACGCCTGGCGCGACAAGCAATTCGTGGAGGTCTATCATCCCGACACCGGGTTGCCCTACGGCGGGATCCAGGAATCGAATTCCGATCCATTTTGGCAGCCCTGGCCGGTCTGTAATCGGCAATCCTGGTCGGCTTCGGGCTACGTGCGGCTCATCCTTATGGGCATGTTTGGCGCGAGCTTTCATCCCGACGGCATTCGTTTTCGCCCGTCGATGCCGCTCGCGTCGGGATGGGCCGAATTGAAGGGGCTGCGCTATCGCGAAGCGACTTTGGACATCGAAATCACGGGCCGCGGCACGCGCCTCTCCGGGTTTCAGGTCAACGCGGTCGCGAGGTCCCACCCGTTTCTGGCGGCGTCGGCGCGCGGCATTCAAAACATAAAAATCGAAATGACCCAAGAGGACCGGTCCGCGACCGCTCCTGCCTGAGGTGCGTCAAACCCTATCCCGAAGGCCTTCGTGCACAGGGAGCCGACTTAGGAGTAGCATGTTCGTCCAAGTGAGGAGCTCGACCATGAGCGTTCCTAAAACTTTGCTTGCCGCCGCAATCTTTAGCGCGCTCTTTTCTAGCGTGGCGCTATCGGAAGATCAATCCGCAACCGCTGGTTCCGCCAAGCCGTTTCTGGGGCGCTGGAATTTGACCCTCAAAGCTCCGGACCGCGAATACCCGTCGTGGCTGGAACTGTCGATGGACAATGGGCAACTCAAGGCGGAGATGGTCGGCCGCTGGGGCAACGCCCGCCCCCTTCCGCAGGTTGAGCTGGCGAAGGGCGAGCTTACCTTCGTTTCTCCCAAAGAGGAAGAGGGCCGCAAGGATGACATGGTTTTTCATGCCAAGCTGGTCGGCGCACGCCTCGAAGGCAGCACCACCGGGCCGGACGGTACTCCCTGGCCCTTCACCGGAGTGCGCGCGCCCTCGCTCACGCGGACGGGAACTCCCAAGTGGGGCAAGCCGGTCGAGTTGTTTAGCGGGAAGGATCTCGAGGGATGGAAACCGGACAGAAATGATCCCTCGAAGCCATGGACCGTCGAAAATGGAACGCTAGTCAGTCCCGGGCACGGGCCAGAGCTGATCAACCAGCACCCATGGGAGGATTTCAAGCTGCACATCGAATTTAACTGCGGTCCAGGAGCGAATAGCGGCATCTATCTGCGCGGCCGCTACGAAGTGCAGGTGGAAGATAACTCGATTCAGGAGCCGCCCAGCCATCACACCGGCGGCATTTATGGCTTCATCGCTCCGTCTCCAGAGCAGCCGCGCCGGCCCGGCGAATGGCAGAGCTTTGATATCACGCTGATCGGGCGCCATGTCACGGTCGTGCAAAACGGCGTGACCATCATCAACCATCAGGAGATCCCCGGCATCACCGGTGGCGCTCTGAACAGCCACGAAGGAGAGCCGGGACCGATCTATCTTCAGGGAAGCGAGGACGGCCACGTCGCCTTCCGCAATATCGTCGTCACCCCGGCAAGGTGGTAAGTCTCCGCCACTCGCGAAGAACACTCGAACCTTTCGGGAACCGATTTCGTAAACCATCCGAGGGTGCTTGCGCCTTCGACTGGCATAGAGGAGAATTGTCGCTGCTCCCAACCTTCGTCGCTGCTCGCGCTCCAAGGAGTTCTTGTGGCCAACCCCGCGATGGCCTGGAAAGGAATCATCCTATGAAACTCTCATCCGCCTTGGCGTCTCTTCTCCTCGTTGTTTCTGCCGCGGTTGCTCAGACAAATCACCCTGCGGCTCCACCGCTGATCGACCGTGACATCATCTTTGGCAATCCAGAAATTGCGGCCGCGCAGCTTTCTCCGGATGGAAAATACATTGCGTTTCTCAAGCCCTGGCACGACACCCGCAATGTTTACGTGAAGGCTGTCGATGAACCATTCAGCGGGGCGCGACTGCTGACCACGGAAAAGAAGCGCCCCGTCGCCGGATATCTCTGGAGCCGGGACAGCAAGTACATCATCTATGCCAAGGATAACGACGGAGATGAAAACTTCAATGCTTATGCCGTTGACCCTTCGGCCAAACCCGCGGCCGGTGCGGAGGCGCCGCCGTCCCGCGATCTGACCGGTCTCAAGGGCGTGCGGCTGATTTTGTACGAAGTGCCGAAAAGCGATCCTGATACCGTCTACATTGGTCTGAACGATCGCGACAAAGCCTGGCACGATCTTTACAAGCTGAGCATTTCCACGGGGCAGAAGACGCTCGTTCGCAAGAACACCGAGCGCATCACGGGCTGGGTGTTCGATCTGAAAGGCCAGTTGCGTCTTGCCACCCGCAGCGCCGAGAACGGCGACACGGAATTCCTTCGCGTCGATCCTGAGGGATTTACCAAGATTTACTCCTGCTCGGTATTCGAGACTTGCGGTCCGCTGCATTTCCAGCCCGGAGATCAGAAGCTGTACATCGAGACCAATAAAGACGCGGAACTGGTCTCGCTCGACCTGATGGATCCGAAGACCGGCGCCGTCGAAAAAGTTGAGTCGGATCCCTTGGCCAAGGTCGATCTAGGCGGCGCACTGTTCTCTGAGGCCACCGACGAACTGGTCGAAACCTGGTATATCGACGCCCGCGCCCGGACCTATTACCAAAACAAGAAATTTGGCGATGATGTGCACTGGATCGAGCACAAATTCAACTATCCCCAGAACGAGGTCATGGTCGTCTCGCGCACCAGAGATGACGAACGCTGGCTGGTGAGGGTGAATAGCGACATCGAGCCGGGGCAGAATTTTCTTTTCGATCGCCGCACGCACAAACTCACGCCACAATTCAAAATTTGGGAAAAATTGCCGCGCCAGGACCTGGCGAAGATGACGGCTGTTTCGTACCCCTCCTCCGATGGACTGGAAATCCCGGCCTATCTCACCCTGCCAAAGGGAGTCGAGGGAAAGAATCTGCCGGCGTTGATCATTCCCCATGGCGGGCCGTGGGGACGCGATGAGTGGGGCTACAACCCGCTGGCGCAGTTCTTTGCCAATCGCGGTTATGCCGTACTTATGCCCAATTTCCGCGGATCGACGGGATATGGACGGAAGTTTCTCGACGCCGGCAATCTCGAGTGGGGCCGCAAAATGCAGGACGACCTCACCTGGGGCGTCAAGTATCTGGTGGCGCAGGGCATCGCCGATCCCAAACGCGTGGGCATTCTGGGCGGTTCCTACGGCGGGTACGCCACCCTGGCCGGGGTGACGTTTACTCCCGATTTGTACGCGGCCGCCGTCGACATTGTGGGGCCTTCAAACCTGATCACGCTGCTCGATTCGATCCCTCCGTACTGGGAGCAGATTCGCAAACTCTTTTACGAGCGCATGGGCGATCCCACCACCGAAGCCGGCAAAAAGATGTTGATCGAGGAATCGCCGCTGAATTCGGCCGACAAAATCAAAACCCCGCTGTTGGTCGCCCAAGGAGCGAATGATCCTCGGGTGAATCGTCGAGAAGCGGAGCAGATCGTGATCGCTCTGCGGGATCGGAATTTCCCGGTCGAGTACGTCCTTGCCCCCGATGAGGGGCACGGATTCGCTCGCCCCATCAATAATCTCGCGTTATTTATGGAGGCGGAAAAATTCCTGGCCCAGCACCTTGGAGGCAGATATCAGGAAGGTGGGACGACGGAGGAAATCGCCCGGCTGAAGGAGGTCAGTGTCGATCCGAAGACCGTGGTTCTCGCCAAGAAGATCGATCCCAACGCGGTCAGCGCTCCCAAGCCGGCAGTGGACCTTGCGGCGGGCACCTATAAATACCGGGTGACGATTGAGGTCGGCGGACAACAGATGAACCTCAAAGTCGCCACCGCGATCGCCGAGGTGGGAGGATCCTGGGTTGCGACCGATCAGATGGACACGCCACAGGGTACCGCTACCGACACGGCAACGCTCGAGAAGGGCAGTCTGCTGCTGCGCAAAAGAAACATCAAGCAAGGCCCGGTGATCATCGACCTCGATTTTGCCGGGAACAAAGCGGTCGGCAAGATGAGCATGAACGGGCAAGATCACGCGATCGATGTTGATCTCGGCGGCCCTATCTTCGCCGATGCCGCCGGCAGCAGTCAGGTGATCTCTTGCCTGCCCCTGGCAGAAGGTTACAGCACGACTTTCCGCAATTTCGATGTGCAAACGCAAAAGGTTCGACTGCTGAAACTGACGGTTGCGGGCGTAGAACAAGTGACCGTGCCTGCGGGTACGTTCGCAGCCTACAAGGTGCTGATCGACTCCGCCGATGGCGGAGCCGACAAAAGGACGGTGTGGGTGGCGAGCGATTCGCATAAAGTGGTGAAGGTCACTGCCGTCATCGCCTCTATGGGGGGAGCCACTTTAACTCAGGAACTGACGGAATAAGAGCAACCCCGGTTCGAACTGCGAGCGCGACGCGCAGGCTTTCGGCGAGCCTGCGCCCGCTCGGCCGCAAAATTTCTCGAAACCATTCCCGCCTTTCGTCGCTTAGCCCTCGCGATGTCGCCATTATTCCTTGGGGGCCGCAACCGAGCGCGATATAATTTCGTTCTTCAAAACTCACGTCCTGGGGTCAATTCATGTCTGCCAATAGAAAAACGTTATGTCCGCAGCGCGGACTCGCTCTTAACCAGCTTGCTCCCTACGCGAGCTTACCGCGATGCGGACATCTGGTGGGTTTGCTGGTCGCGCTGGCATCGATCCTCTCGTTCTCATTATCCGCCGCGGCTCAATTGAAGACGAAGGTGACCGTTGATCCCAGTCAGGCCAAGGCCGTCGTGTATACAACATCATTTGGCATAGTGGCCGAACGGTGGGATAAGGTCGCTTACGACGAAGCCACGATGAAGTTGCTCGAGGACGCCGGCATTACCAACCTGCGTTTGCCGGGCGGAGGCGGCGTGGATGCCCTTTATCACTGGTCCACCGGCACCATCATCAATCCCTACACCGACGACCGGGCTCCCGCATTTCCCAAAGAGCGGATGTTTCCCGCCGCGGTGCCGACTATCGATCAGTTGGGCTCGGCTCTGGTGACCGTGAATTATGGCACCAACCCCGACGGCAGTGGCGGCGGGGAGCCGGCGGAGGCCGCCGCATGGGTCGCCTACGCCAATGGCAGCCCGTCCAGCACGCAAGCGATCGGCAAAGATTCCAAGGGCAATGACTGGAAAACGGTGGGCTTCTGGGCGAGCTTGCGCGCGGCGACTCCCTTAGCCACCGATGATGGCTACAATCAGCTTCGCATTGGGCATCCCGCTCCTATCGGGATTCCGCTGTGGACGATCGGCAGCGATCCCTGGAACAACGGCTTTTACGGTCAGGCGCGGACGGTTGGATCCGACGCCGACAACGAGGGTAAATACGGCCAGAGTCCGCCGCCCGAGCCAGATCTGCATGCCGGCAAGGTGCCAGGTTCAAAAGAATGGGGCCGTCATCAGGGAAATGAACGCGTCGGGCCGGCGACTTACGGTGCCGCGGTGGTGGAGTTTTCGAAGGCAATGAAAGCGGTGGATCCGAACGTCATGATCGGGGCTTACGTCATTAAACCCCCCTTCACCAGCGATCAGTATCAGACGGGAAGAAAATGGAACTCTCAGATGCTGAAAGCGGCCTGCGGCAGCGTAGATTTCGTTGCCACCAGCTTCTGGGAAGGGAGATCGCGCCTCCACGGCGCCACCGACGTTGTCGACGAACAGGATCTGCTGAGTAGTGCTGTCGACCCAGTCGATCCGAGCCGCAGCCGCTTCCCACAGAATGCCCTCGACTATGACTTTTCCCAACTGGGGCATGACCTTCTCGACAATTACAAGAAATATTGTCCTCCCAACCATCGCCCGCCTCTGGCGGTGACCGGCTTGGGCCTAGGGTCATGGCTGAATGCGGATAATCCCGCCGTGTACGCCATGTTTGCCGCCCATTCCCTGGCTACCCTGATTGAGAAGGGGGCGTATACCGTCGAATGGGAGCCGGTTCACGCTTTAAGCCCGAGTTTCCTCGATTACAAAAACCAACCTCAGCCCGGTTACTACGGCATCAAGCTGCTGCATCAGATCGCGCAAACCGGCGACACGTTTGTTGATGCCAATTCGGGGACGGATACGCTGCTGGTGCACGCGGTCAAACGACGCAATGGCGGGTTCGGCCTGCTGCTGATTAATGAGGACTTGTCACGCGATATGAACGTCGCGGTTTCCGTGAATGGTTACAACTACGCTACCAAGGGCCTGCGATACGACTACGGCAAGTCGACCATCGAGGCGGGTAAGGGGATTACGGAGGCGCCCATTGAAAACCTGGGTCCCACCTTTACGGTGCAAGTGCCTCGATACAGCATGACCGCGATTGTGATTCCCAAAGCGGAATAACATCGCATCCCGGTGCTCAAGGAAAGCGCGCGGAACCTACTGCTTTTGTCTGGGTAATCCGGAACCAGTCGCAGGCATGAGCTTCGGGCGATTGCGGGCAGAATGTTGGAGGTAGCGATAAAAGCGTGCACGCCCGCGCGTTTTCCAGTAGGGCGATGTCCAATCATCGATTCCGGGCCCGGAGCGCAGGAAGCTGAAAAAGATGTGGCCGGACGGCTTGACCACAATGCCTACGTGGCCGCGCCATGCGATCAGATCTCCCGGTTGCGGCTGCGCAACTCGCTCGAAATCCTTCACGCCGTCGTACAGGTCCGTAGAGCTGGCGTAGGTGTAGGGAAACCCTGCGCGCTCATAAATGGCATGTGCGAGATGGGAGCAGTCGTTGGTGGAACGAAGGTGCGCTCTTCGATCAAGCGCGGCAGCGAGGATCGAGAGCCCGTCATCTCGACTGAGGGTGCGCTGGGGTTCGGTGGGAACGACGAGCTTCGGGTGTTGCGGGGTGTTCGCGGTCTGATCCTGTGCTATAGATCGGTACGATGCGAGGGCACAGCTTGCCAGGATGGCGCATTGTGCGACTCGCCGCATCGTTCCATTCTTGTCGAGGAGTCGCACGCCGTGGAGATTACCTACGTTCTAGCGTCACGGTTCCCGAGCGGACTCTCTCGAACCGGGTCTTTCGATGTTCGAGCTTCTTTGCGCGTTTTCCGCAGGATGTGGAATTCTTTGCTTGGCTATCCGGTCTATAATGCAAGCCGCCACGTTCGTCGATCTGTTTCCCCCGGGAGGTTGTATGTCCTCTTCAGATTGGCAGGCACTCTATAGCGCAGCTCTGGTCGAATCCGATCCGCAAAAGCTGAGCGGTCGCATAGAAGTCGCCAGGCGCGCCATTCACGAACGTCTCAAAGAGGTTGATCACGGATCTCGCGAGCACGAGCAACTGGACCGCGCACTGCATGCGTTGTTCACGCTACCCACGAGGAGACGAACCGCGTAGCGAGCGAGAGTCAAACAGCCGCACCACAGTCAACCTTCCGTCGCTTATCGTAATGACAGGTCTGCGTATTCGGTTTTGCTGAAGCCGGGCTTTGTTGGTGAGGCCTGCGACCAGTACACGCTCATTGCACTCTTCGGGTTTCGGAATCTGTGGCAAGGCTGGGTTCGAAGGTATGCTTGACCGACAGCGAACGAGCGATCAGACAGAGTTCCTGCGCCTTGTGCAGCAAATGAAGAGCAATGCGTTGATCGTCTTCGCGAAGCAGCGCCAGGTGCGGGCGTGTGGCAATCTCTTTGAAACTGTATCCCGATTCAACCTTCTGAACCGTCCCCGCCACCTCGACTTCCAGATCCTTATACGAGAGTTTGGAGTAATCGGCCAGGGCGCGGAAGGTAGTGGCAAAGCAACTCCCGACGGCTGTGAGCAGTAGATCCTCCGGCGTCCATCGACCTTCCAGCCCGCCAAATTGAGGTGGAGCTGTGAAATGCAATGCATTCGGAGCCGAGTCGCAATTGGCGATTCCGGTGCGTCCGAATGTCCACCACGCCTTGATGCGGTACTTGTGAAATTCCGCCATATTTTCCTCCGGGGAGACAGCCAACGAAAAAAACTTCCACGTACCATACTTCATCGCTGCCTTCAGAAATGTGATTGCGGTCACAAAGCAACGTGCCGGTTGGCACACAAAGCCGCGAGTAATTAACTGGTGACGACCGCGATCTCGCGCTGGCCTCAACACCTCTGATACACCGCCGCCATGCTCGATGCGGCTGCCTGAAGCTAACCTCGCGATGGGATCGATTGGATTGATCCGAACTGGGATGGAAGTCGACCACCCCTGTTGGCACTTTGCTGCCAAGAGGAGAACGATTCCTCTTATAATCAGACGGTGAGTTCGTCGCCGTGTCCTGTCCAAATGGCAATTTTGGCGCCCTGCTGCGGCACTGGCGCAATGTTCGGCGCGTCAGCCAACTGGACCTGGCTCTCGAGGCGGATATCTCGACCCGTCATCTGAGCTGCATCGAGACGGGCCGCTCCCAGCCGAGCCGGGACATGGTCGTGCGTCTTACTGAGGCGCTGCAGATTCCACTCCGCGAGCGCAATACGCTGCTGCTCGCGGCTGGCTTTGCGCCGCTATATCCTCACACCGGTCTCGAGACGCCAGAACTGGAAGCCGCGCGCCGTGCCGTGGAGCTTCTCATGGCGCAACTGGAGCCCTATCCCGTACTCGCCCTCGATCGACATTGGAATACCTTGAAGATGAATGCCGGCGCGAAGCGCTTTCTGGCTCTGTTCCCCGGCTGCGATTCGGGGACGCCTCACAATGGAGTCCGCCTGGTATTCCAGCCCCAGGGGCTGCGGCCCTTCATCGAAAATTGGGAACTGGTGGCGGCACGCATTATTCGTCGCTTGCAGCGTGAAGCTCGCGACAACCCATCCGACGAGACCTTGAAGCGTTTCCTGGACGAGTTGCTCAGCTATCCAGACGTGCCCAATCGCTGGCGCATGCTCGATTTGGATGGCCATCCTTCAGCGTTCTTGACCATCAATTACAGGTGGAAGAACTCGACGCTTCGCCTGTTTTCCACGCTCACCACCTTGGGCACGGCGCTCGACGTTGAACTGCAGGAACTCCGCATTGAAAGTTTTTTCCCCGCAGATGAAGCCACCCGCACGGTGCTGCATCGCTTGACGGAGGAGTCTTTCGCATCCGAACCCGCCCTGGCTGCAACGCTCTAGTCGGTTCTCCTTTTCTGCCGGACCTCCAAGGTCCTGGACGGAGGTCTTCCGCTTCTCGGATACTCCGGGTACCAATCCTTTGTCTTTGCTCACCGGCGAGACAAGAAGCGATCTGTCTCCTAATGGTTATATATTTGTCTCCCGAGGTGGATCTCATGGCGAACTCAGGCAAACTGTTTCTTTCTAGAAAACCTGGTGTTTGGCTCACGTCGCTTCTGTGTCTGACTTGGATTGTGGTTTCAGCGCCCGTAGCATTTGCAGCGGAACCCATCCGCATTATCGCCTTCGGTGCACATCCTGACGACTGCGATCTCGGCGCCGGTGGCCTTGCGGCCAAGTATGCAGCCCGCGGGGATAGAGTGAAATTCGTGTCGTTAACCAATGGTGACGCCGGGCATCAATCGCAGCACGGGGACGAACTCGCAAAACGCCGTCGGGCGGAGGCGCAAGAAGCCGGGCGACGCATTGGAATCGAATACGAAGTGCTCGATAACCACGACGGCAAGCTCCTGCCCACCCTGGAAGTGCGCGAGCAAGTCATCCGGGAGATTCGACAATGGAAGGCGGACATCGTCATCGCACCCCGCCCCAATGACTATCACCCGGATCATCGCTACACCGGAGTATTAGTGCAAGATGCCTCCTACATGGTGATTGTTCCAAACTTGGTGCCAGATACGCCGCCATTGTCGCGGAATCCCGTCTTTCTCTACTACAGCGATCGGTTCATGAGACCGCAGCCCTTTCGTGCGGACATCGTGATATCGATTGACGATGTGTTTGACAAGAAGATCAACATGCTCGACGCACACGTGTCGCAGTTCTACGAGTGGCTGCCATGGACGGAAGGAAAGCTGGAGCAGGTGCCGAAGGATGCCGCGGAGCGGAAGCAATGGCTGGCGACCTCGACGCGTGGCGCGAGAGAACTGGAACCGGGGTGGCAGCAAGCCTTGCGTAAACGCTATGGGGCACAAGCTGAGCACATTCAACACGCAGAGGCTTTTGAAATCACGGAATACGGCCACCAGCCTGGCGAGCAGGAGATTCGCGATCTGTTTCCGTTCTTTCCCGAGGTGGCAAAATCCAGTCGCTAGTGAGTGAAATTCAGCTCATCCGAGGTCTCGGCGCCAAAATGCCACATCGACGCTCCCGGACGAGCAATTGCGCCCGCTCGGGATGCGCCAGGCCGTTGGCGTGTTGGCCGGCGCGGAGGAGTTCTGAGTCTATACTCATTTCCGGCGGAGACGCGGTATAGGAGGGATGTTTTATGAGCAAGTCTTCCGGACCCATCGATCGGCGAGCTTTCATCCACAAATCGGCAGCGGTTTTGGCTGCGAGCGCCATCCTGCCTCGCACCGCCCGTTCCTACAGCAAGACTCTGGGAGCGAACGACCGGATTTCTCTGGCCCACATTGGCATCGGAAGCCGCGGCACGGAGCTGGATGAGATTGCGTCGAAGCTGAAATCCCGCCACAACGTAGAGATGATTGCCGTCTGCGACTTGTGGAACAGAAATCGCGAAAAGGCTGTCGCCACCAACACCGGCTACTACGGCCGGGCTCCGCGGGCGGTTCAGCATGTCGAGGACTTGCTGGCAATGCAAGATGTTGACGGCGTGCTGATCTCCACTCCAGAACATTCCCACTCGCCAATCCTCAAAATGGCGGCCGAAGCGGGCAAGGACGCTTACGTGGAGAAGCCAATGGGCAATGTTCTCGCCGAAGCCAAGGCGGCGCGTCAAGCGGTGCGCGAAGCCAAGACAGTTGTGCAGGTAGGCACGCAGCATCGCAGTGAACCGTATCAGGTGGCTGCGCAAGAACTGGTTCACAGCGGAGCTCTCGGGGACATCAGCAAAGTCGAAATCGTGTGGAACTACCACGGCCCGCGCTGGCGGGGCCGCAAGGAGGTCCAGCAAATCCGTGAGCAAGACACGGATTGGAACAAGTGGCTGATGACCAAACCGGCGCGACCGTTCGATCCCCGACTGTATTTCGAGTTCCGCCTGTACAGGGAATTCTCAAGTGGAATTCCTGATCAGTGGATGAGCCATGCCATTGATCTGGTGCACTGGTTCATGAACGACAGCTTCCCCAGGTCCGTCGTCTCGCATGGGGGAGTGTTCGCCTGGCACGACGGCCGCGAGAATGCCGACACGTTTCAAACTTTGCTCGAGTATCCCAAAGGGTTCTTGGTCAGCTATTCGACCAGTTTTGGCAACGACGCACCGAGTTTCACCCGATACATGGGCAAGAAAGCCACCCTGATCAACATCGGTGGCGAAGGCAGCCCCCGCTATCAGTGGGTCGAGGAGAAAGGTACCCACGAAGAGGACGTCGACATCGACGAGAAGCGGCAGTCAAAGTTCATTCTCTTGCCGGGGCAAAGCAAAATCCCGCCCATGGGAATTGACGACTTGTCGCTCGAACACATGGCGAATTGGTTTGAGTGCATGCGGTCACGGCAAACGCCACACGCATCGGTCGATGACGGCTTTGCCCATTCCGTCGCCTGCATGATGGCGGCGCAAGCGTATTGGTCGAGCCGAAAAGTCTACTGGGACGCGTCCCGAGAGGAGATAACGGACGCAGCCTAAGATAAAGATAGAGGACCAGAAATGGCGACATCCAGTTACCTGAGTGACTGAGAATTGCCGTCATTCCCCTCGGAAGTCGCGGATCTTGCGACGATCTCGCTTGGATGGCCGGTTCTTCGGGGCTGGGCTAAATAGGACGCCGGCACGGCGTTCTTCCGCGAGCTTCCGTCGGTTGTCGCAACTGGATTGAGTCTCCTCATAGAGTGCCCGGGCGATAGCTGCCGGGCCGCGGATCTCGCTGAGGCCGAGGACTTGTACTTCGTACTCGCTGCTCTCGGTTCGAACCTCGAGGATTTGCCCAATGTGGACGCCGTGCGCAGGTTTTACCGGCTGCTGGTTCGACCGGACGCGGCCGAGCTCACAGGCACGGGCGGCCAAGCTGCGCGTCTTGAAGAACCGCGCCGCCCAAAGCCATTTGTCTAAGCGAACGGTGTCCATCAGTTGGTTAGGAAAAAACCTTGAACGCAATCGCAATGATTAATGATAAGGAATGCCGTGGGTGTTGCGGTCGAGTTTCGCGGCCCCTGGCCGCACGCACAGAGAGAGACCGTCGGGCCAAGCCTTAAATGGATCGCCGGCGGCTAAGTAATTGAAAAATGGTGGGCGCGGAGGGAACCCTTAACCTACTGAAAAGCCTCGTTCAACCGATTTTTCTCAAATCCTTTGCTGGCGTGGGGTTTTGGGCTAAGTTCTTGTATCCTTTGCAGTTCCGCCCATGTTATACGTTGGGCCAGGATGCCGAGAAATGCGCGACAGCGCTCGGAGTTCCTGCGTTTTCCCCTTTCTGTTTCCGCACATCGCTGTTGATTAAGATGTGAGGAGCTACGGTTGCTGGTCGGGTGCGGGAAATAGAATCGCCCTCCTGTTAATGAAGTATCAGACCGTCCGCCGGTGGTCAGAGCTTTCCTGGCCCTTAAGGGGAAGCTCCTAAAAGCGATTACCAACACATCCGCCTGACGCATCTTTACCTTGCAATTCGCCACAAAATGCCCCAAAATCATCGATCTTTTCCTCCGTCCGGTTTCATGGAAAAAATTGTTATTAGTTCCCGGGAAGTTTCGGAGACACGGCTGATCCCTGAGCAAGCGAGCCGGGCGGAGGTGCAACTGCCTCCGGTCATCCCCTGGTGGGCGAAGCTTTCTCTGTGGCCGCTGGTTGTAGCGCTGCCTCTTTTGTGCCTGATGACCATTATCCTTCGGGTGGCGATGCGGTCGCTACCCCCGCGTACCCGCCATGGATGGACGGCATTCCTGAGCACACTGCTGGTCGCCAGCGGATTACTGACTTCCTTGTCGGCGGTGGCAATCCTTTCGTTTGTACCCTTGCCCTCGCTGGTTAGTGCTGGGCTCGCAGAGCTGGACGAACGGGCTGATTTTCCGCACCCGCCAACCGCCACTGCCATGTCGGCAAGGGACGTCTCCGAAAAACTCAAACCCTTGGTCGCAGTCATCAGCCCGGGCCAGCGATCGTGGTTATCGCATCAGGAAATGCCATCCGCCAGCTTGGGCGCGGGAATGTTGATCCAGGCTAACGCCGAGGGTTATCTGTTCATTACCGCTCGTCATGTCATCGACGGTCCGGCCTCAAAAGCCGCGGGCGGTATATCGCATGTGCTTATTGCCATGGCTACGGGAACTTGGGGAGCCGCGGAAGTGATCGCAAGGCATAAAGGACTTGATCTGGCCCTGCTGTGGGTACCTCGCGATTCGGGCGAAGGCACATTCAAAGAGCCAATAGCCAAGGCGGGTGACGTAGTCGATGGCGAGTCGATCTTCGTCATCGGACATCCCGAGGGCCTCCGCTTCACCTTGAGCACAGGAATTATCTCCCGAACCGATTTCAATACCATCCAGATCTCTGCCCCGGTCAGCCCCGGCAATAGCGGCGGGCCGGTGTTCGATGACAAGGGCGAACTGGTAGGAATCGTGATCGCGATGGTTGACAAGCATGGAGATCCGAATGCGGAAAACCTCAATTTTGCAGTGCGTGCCGATGCATTGCTCGATGATTCGAATTGGAATTTTTTGAAATCCGGCCGGAAACGTCTTTCAGACTACCGCGCGAGCTCACCTGGCGGGAGTGCGGCTCAACTGGTCAGGCACAATACGGGGCAGAACTAAAAGCATGGCGAACATCAACGTTACGGTTTACGACTCGACTGAGAACAAACGTGTACCTGTCGAACTTCCCGATGACGCTCCTTGCAACAAAATCATCGCGGTGCTGATTCAAAAGCTCCGCTTGCCGACGAACGGGCCGGATGGCGCACCGCTCAGCTACAAGTTTCACCATAAGAACTCAGGTCGGCAGATTCAAGATTCGCAAACTCTGAGCGAAGCGCAAGTGCAGGACGGTGACATTCTTCGCCTGCAGCCAGAGATTACCGCTGGATGAGCAGGCCCAAATGCGCATTGCCGAATCGGATCTTCGCGAGGACCGCTTCAGCCGTTTGCGGCTGATCCCGTGGTGGGACCAATCGAAGATCGCCAACTGTCGTCTCCTGGTGGTCGGTGCCGGCGCCTTGGGGAATGAAATCCTTAAGAATGCGGCACTGCTGGGATTCCGCAAAGTTGTTGTCGTTGATCTCGATCGCATTGAGGAATCCAACCTCTCGCGGACGGTCCTCTACCGCGAGGCCGACATCGGCCAATTCAAATCGCAGGTGGCTGCGCGCGCATACCGCTCGCTAGCCCCCGACGCTGAGGTTCAATCGCTGGCTCTGAATGTGGTGGATGATTGTGGGCTTGGAGTCTTCGAATGGAGCGATCTGATCATCGCCGGCCTGGACAATCGTGAGGCACGCTTGTGGATCAATCGTTCGGCATGGAAGGTGAATCGACCCTGGGTTGACGGAGCCATTGAAGGAATAAACGGAGTGGTCCGGGTCTTCCTTCCCGGCATTCCCCCCTGCTACGAATGCACTCTCGGCGAGGTCGACTGGGCGCTGTTGGAAAAAAGGTTATCGTGCAATCTGCTGGCGCTAGAATCAGCACCAGACGGCAAGGTCCCGACCACACCTACGATTTCATCCATCATCGCGGCAATCCAGGTACAGGAAGCAGTCAAGCTTATTCATGGCCTGCCTACCTTGGCCAGTAAGGGTTATGTCTTTGACGGCATG
>Ga0126381_100003849_pt1 | contig 16263 bp, 12 predicted proteins | sample PanSoiMetPlot_28_FD_96465 | JGI IMG/M metagenome (GOLD analysis project Ga0126381, IMG submission 96465) | Tropical forest soil microbial communities from Panama - MetaG Plot_28 | ecosystem: Environmental > Terrestrial > Soil > Tropical forest > Bulk soil | place: Panama | collected 2016-02-17 | reverse complement strand
TGGCCGGATGCGCTGGGTGGAGCTCGTCGGGCGCCCTAGCTGGTCAGGTCGGTGGCGATTTCGAAGATGATGGCGCGCAGGTCGTCGACGTCGGTCTCGGTGCCCCAGAAGTGCATGCAGGTTGTGCTCGCGGCGAAGAGCGCGGCGGCCGCGCGCACGCGGTCGCGCAGCGGGCCGTCCGGTCCGGCGATGAGGTCGACCATGGTGTCCAAACGGCTGCGGAACCGGCCGAATCGCTCCTTCACGCTGTCCATGGACTGCATCGAGGCGCGGTTCTGCTCGATGAACCGGAACACCTCGGCGCCAGCTAGCACGATGGTGATGTAACGGTCGAAGATCTCGCGTCGGGTCGCGTCGCCGGGCGGCTGGGCCTTTCCCCAGTCGATGACCGCGTCGATCGCGTCGAAATAATCGTCGGTGAAGCTGTGGACGATGTCTTCCTTGGACCGGAAGTGGTAGTAAAGAGCGGCCTTCGTCACGCCGAGACGCTCGGCGATCTCGCGCAGCGAGGTCTTCTCGTAGCCCTGCTCCGCGAACAGTTCGAGCGCGACCTTCTGCACGCGTGACCGCGTATCGGTCCGTGGAGCAGCTCCCGTGCGCTGCATGTCCGTGTCGCTCTCCTTCACGGAGCTTGGGCCGTTATCAACTTGACGGCCGGTAAGTAAGAAGCATAGCATATTGACTTGCCGCCCGGTAAGTACCAGCTGCCGGGGAACCTGAACAGCACCGGGACACGGGCGAGGACGCGAAGGAGCGCACGAGTGTCGGAACCAACGGGGCCAGACTATACCGACCAGCCGACCATGAGCGACGGTGTTCAACTGGCGTCGAATGGCAACGGGCAGGCGAGCGCCAATGGCCGGGCGAGCGCCAATGGCCGGGCGAGCGCCAACGGCCACGCGAACGCCAGCGGGCAGGCGAACGCCAACGGCCACGCGAACGCCAGCGGGCAGGCGAGCACCAACGGGCAGGCGGGCACGCTGACCGGGCAGTTCGCGGACCGGCGCACGGTGATGATTATCCTGCCCGGGCTGCTGCTGGCGATCCTGCTGGCGATGCTGGACAACTTGATCGTGGGCACCGCGCTGCCGCGGATCGTGGGGGATCTGGGCGGCGTGACGCACCTGTCCTGGGTGGTGACCGCCTACATCCTCGCGTCCACGATCACCACGCCGTTCTACGGCAAGCTCGGCGACATGTACGGCCGGAAGAAGTTCTTCATCGCCGCGATCCTCATCTTCCTGGCCGGCTCGGCGCTGTCCGGCCTGTCGACGTCGATGGCCGAGCTGATCACCTTCCGCGCCATCCAGGGCCTGGGGGCCGGCGGCCTGATGGTGGGCGCGATGGCCACCCTCGGCGACCTGGTGGCGCCCCGCGAGCGCGGCCGTTACATGAGCTACATGATGGTGATCATGATGCTGGCCACGATCGCGGGCCCGCTGGCCGGCGGCATCATCACCACGTCCTTCTCCTGGCGCTGGATCTTCTACATCAACCTTCCGATCGGCGGTGCCGCGCTTGTCTACCTGATGGCCGTGCTGAAGGTGCCCGCCAACCGGGTCAGCCACAAGGTCGACTACCTGGGCGGCGCGCTGCTCGCCCTGGCGACGACGTCGGTCATCTTGATCGCCACCTGGGGCGGCACCGAGTACAGCTGGGGTTCGGCGCAGATCATCGGGCTGGCCATCCTGGCCATATCGGCGGCGGCCGCGTTCTGCGTCACCGAGCTCAGGGCGGCCGAGCCGATGCTCCCGCTGCACGTGTTCAAGAACAAGAACTTCTCGGTCGCGATGGTGCTGACGTTCCTCACCGGCCTGGAGATGTTCGGCGCGATGACGTTCCTGCCGCTGTTCCAGCAGACGGTCCAGGGGGCCTCGCCGACGGTGAGCGGGCTGCTGCTGACCCCGATGATGCTGGGCGTGACCGTCACCTCGATCGTGGCCGGCCAGGTGACCACGAAGACCGGCAGGTACAAGGTGTTCCCGATCCTGGGCGGGGTCATCATGGGCCTCGCGATGTACCTGCTCACCCAGCTGGACGTGAACACCACCCGGCTGACGTCGGGCCTGATCTATGTGGTCCTCGGCCTGGGCATGGGCTTCCTGATGCAGATGGTCTCGCTGATCGCGCAGAACAGCGTGGAGCAGAAGGACATGGGCGTCGCCAGCAGCGCCCGTATGTTCTTCCAGCAGATCGGCGGTTCCCTGGGGGTTGCCGCGTTCGGCGCGATCTTCGCCCGGCGGCTGACCCAGTCGCTGGCGTCGGCAGGCGCCGGATTGCACTTCAGCGGCGGCCAGATCGACCCGGCTACCGTGAACAGCCTGAAGCCGGCGGTCAGGCAGGATGTGTTCGCGGCGATCGCCCACGCGGTCCAGGGGGTCTTCTACTGGGCGCTGCCGGCCACCGTGGTGATCTTCGTGCTTGCCTGGCTGATCAAGGAGGTCCCCCTCCGCGGCCGCACCCCGGCGCCGGCTCCTGAGCAGGCGCCCCAGCCCGAGATGTCGGCCCCATGATCATGGGCCGGACCAGGCAGTAGCTGCCAGATCCGGCCCGTGATCATGAGCGGTAAGGCTTACGCGTCCCCGTAGGGGACGGCCTCCAGGATCTCCACTGTGGTGCTGCGGCCGTTGGGGAGGGAGTAACTGGCCTTCTCGCCGACCTTCTTGCCCATGATGGCCGCGCCGAGCGGTGAGCGCGGCGAGTACACGTCGATGGGGATGTCGCTCTCCTCGCGCGATGCGAGCAGGAACGTCACTTCCTCGTCATCCCTGGTGAACAGGACGGTGACGGTCATGCCCGGTCCGACCACGCCGTCAGTCCGGGGCGGACCGCCTACCCGGGCGTTCTCCAGGATGTGCTGCAGCGTGATGATCCGGGCCTCGATTTGTCCCTGCTCGTCCTTGGCGGCGTGGTAACCGCCGTTTTCGCGCAGGTCACCCTCGTCCCGGGCCGCCTCGATCTTTTTCGCTATCTCGACGCGGCCCGGTCCGGAGAGGTGGTCAAGTTCGGCCTTCAGCCGGTCGTACGCCTCCTGGGTCAACCAGGTGACGCTGTCATCACGCGTCTCGGTCACGGGCACTCCTAGGTACTGCGCTGGACTTACTGTCCGGGGGACCACGGTTGGTCCTCGGGGGTAACCTTCTGAGCCTATAAGCGTCGGCGACCAGAGCGTCCTAGTCAAATGGGAGCGTCTGGCAAACGGGACGATACGCCGGGAATGTCACGTAAGCCGGGCGGTGTTTGCCGGACTGACGGGTCAAAACGAGGGAGATCTAAAGGTGCCTACTCAACTGCGGTTGATGGCCGTCCACGCCCATCCCGATGACGAGTCGAGCAAGGGCGCGGCCACCATGGCACGCTACGCGAGCGACGGCGTCCAGGTGCTTGTCTGCACGTTCACCGGGGGAGAACGGGGCAGCATTCTGAACCCGGCGATGGACCGGCCCGAGATCGTCGCGAACATGGCGCGGGTGCGCGGTGAGGAAATGGCCAGGGCCCGCGCGATTCTCGGGGTTGACCAGCGCTTCCTCGGGTTCGTCGATTCTGGCTTGCCGGAAGGGGATCCGCTGCCGCCGCTGCCCGACGGCTGTTTCGGGCTGACTCCGGTCGAGGAAGCGGCCGAGCCGCTGGTGCGCGCGATCCGCGAGTTCCAGCCGCACGTGATATTGACCTACGACGAGGACGGGGGCTACCCGCATCCGGACCACGTGATGACCCACAGGGCGGCGGTGCTGGCCTTCGACGCCGCCGCCGATCCCGATGCGTACCCGGATTCCGGTGACCCCTGGCAGCCGCTCAAGCTCTACTACTTCGTGACCTTCCACGCGGCGAAGTTCGTGGCGCTGCACGAGGAGATGCTCCGCCGCGGAATGGAATCGCCGTACACGAAGATGATCGAGGAATGGGCGAAGGGTGACCGCAGGCGCACCCCGCCGGAGATCACCACCCGGGTGCCCTGCCCCGATTTCTTCGCGGTCAGGGAGGCCGCGCTGAAGGCGCACGCCACCCAGGTCGACCCGAACGGCGCGTGGTTCGCCTGCCCGCTGGACGTGCAGCGAACCGCATGGCCGACGGAGGACTATCATCTTGTTAGGTCGCTAGTCAACAGCGAACTGCCAGAAGATGACCTGTTCGCCGGTATCAGGGAGAAGGTGCCCCTGTGATCACACTCGCCGCGTCGTCGAGCGTGTCAAACGTTCAGGCCGGCGTGCTGGGCTTCCTCGTCGTGGCCGCGATCGGTGTCGCGCTGGTCTTCCTGCTCCGCTCCATGAACAAGCAGCTGAAGAAGATCACGCCGCGGGACGGCGACCAGCCGAAGTAGGCAGCCGAACGCGGCGTTTCTCCGCGCGTCACGGGGTGGAGCCTGTTAGCGTCTGAATGTCGGCGCGGTTGTGGGAATGGCGGCGATGCGGGTACTTCACGGGATCTGGGCTGGTCACGCGCTCTGCCTCTGGGCAGAGGATGCCGCCCTGCCTGCCCGCGGCCGAGCTGGCGGCAGCGCCGGATCCCACCCGTTCGCGTGCCAGCCGCCGGAGCTGGCCGAGCTGCTCGAGCCGTCAGGCGACCTGGTACGCAAGGCCACCGACACCGAGCTCCAGCTGCGGCTGCCCACCGTCGCCGGTGCCCCGCAGGTGTCCGCACCGCCCCCCGGGGGCCGCCCCCCAGGGCTCATGCCGTGGCGGATTCCCGCCCTGGCCTTCGGTCCGATGGCCGCGCTGGAGCTGCTGGCCATCCTGGACGAAGGGACCGGGGTGGCGCTAGGCGCCTCGGTCCCGTACCTGGCGGCGGTCGCCCGGCTGGCGGCCGGCCTGGCCGAACGCGGCCGCGTGCTCCCGGTCCTGGCCCGCGAAGACCAGGCCTATGCCGCCCGCTGGCACCCGGTCCTGGCCGCTTCGGATGCGCAGCGCGCCCGCGACCTGGCCGCGGCCATGCCCCCGGTCTGCCGCGCCGCGGCCGGAGGCCCAGGCCAATTCAGCACCGGCGACACCGACGATCCGTTCCCGGCCGCGCTCGGCGCGCTCACCGACGCTGCGGCGCGGAAGAGACTCCAAGCGCCGCTCCTGCCCGCGAGGCGAGGCCGCATCCCCGCCCACATTCCCGTGGCAGAACGATATGTGGTGGCTCTGACCAGCACCGATGCTCGCATCGAGGTGTCAACGCCGCGGGAGGAGGCCGAGGCCGCCGACCTGGCGGCGGAGCTGAACGCGTGGCTGGACGGGGCCAGGATGCCGGCTGGTCCTGTCCGCACCTGCTTCCGCCTGATCGAGCCGGCCGACGCGGAGTCCGACCCCTGGCTAGTGGAGTTCACGCTTCAGTCCACAGAAGACCCCAGCCTGATGATCCCGGCTGCCGAGGTCTGGTCAGGTTCTGAGGGCCTGGGTAGCGGTGACCCTGTCGAGCAGCTGCTGGCCGGGCTGGGCGGCGCGGCCCGGCTGTTCCCCGAGCTGGGCGGCGCGCTGCGCGAGCCGGCTCCCTGCGGGCTGGCCCTGGACACCGCCGGTGCGTTCAAGTTCCTGAAGCTGACCGGCTCGCTGCTGGCCGGGGCCGGGTTCGGCGTGCTCCTGCCCGACTGGGTACGCAAGGCGCGGCTGGGCCTGAAGCTCACCACGCGCTCGACCAGCACCAGTCCGGCGACGGCCGCGGTGACCACGCCGAAGTTCGGCATGAAGGACCTGGTCGAGTTCCGGTATGACCTGGCCGTCGGCGACCAGACGCTGGACGCGGGGGAGCTGGCCGAACTGGCCCGGCTGAAGATCCCGCTGGTCCGGCTGCGCGGGCAGTGGGTCGAGCTGGACGACGCGCATCTGGCGGCGGCGCTGAAGTTCCTCGAACGCAACCCGCCGGGCACCATGAGCGCCGCGGACGCCCTCGGCGCCGGCCTGCGCGGGCCCGATGACGAGGTTCCGCTGGCCGCCGTCGATGCCGACGGCTGGCTGGGCGACCTGATGTCCGGCCAGGCCGAGCATCGCCTGCGGCCGGTGCCGGCGCCCGATGGCTTCACCGGCACGCTCCGCCCGTATCAGGAGCGCGGCCTGGCCTGGCTGTCCTTCCTGGGCGAGCTCGGCCTGGGCGGGGTGCTCGCCGACGACATGGGCCTGGGCAAGACGATCCAGCTGCTGTCGCTGGTGTCCTCTTCATCCGCGACCCCCACCCTGCTGGTCTGTCCGATGTCGCTCGTGGGCAACTGGCAGCGCGAGGCGGCCAGGTTCACCCCCGGCCTGCGGGTCCACGTGCATCACGGCGCGGACCGGCTGGACGGCGAGGAGCTGACCGCCGCGCTGGCCGACGCGGACCTGGTGATCACCACCTACGGCGTGGCGACCAGGGACCGCGCCGCGCTGGCGCAGGTGCGCTGGGCGCGTGTGGTCTGCGACGAGGCGCAGAACATCAAGAACCACGCGACCAGGCAGGCGCAGGCGGTGCGCGCCCTGCCGGCCGGGGCGCGGATCGCGCTGACCGGCACGCCGGTGGAGAACCGGCTGGGGGAGCTCTGGTCGATCATGGAGTTCACCAACCCGGGCCTGCTCGGGCCGGCCGAGAAGTTCCGGAAGAGGTACGCGATACCCGTCGAGCGGCACGCCGATGCGGACGCGGTGGAGTCCCTGAAGCGGCTCACCCGGCCGTTCTTGCTCAGAAGGCTGAAGACCGACAAAAGCATCATCAGCGACCTGCCGGACAAGCAGGAGATGAAGGTCTGGTGCAACCTGACGGCGGAGCAGGCCAGCCTGTACCAGGCCACGGTCGGGGATATGCTCAGCCGGATCGAGGCGGCCGAGGACGACATCAGCCGCCGCGGGCTGGTTCTGGCCACGATGGCCAAGCTCAAGCAGGTGTGCAACCATCCCGCCCACCTGCTCGCTGACGGCTCGCGGCTGCCGGGCCGGTCAGGCAAGCTGGCCCGGCTCGAGGAGATCTGCGACGAAATCGTAGCTGAGGGCGACAAGGCGCTGTGCTTCACGCAGTACGCCGAGTTCGGCCGGATGCTCCAGCCCCACCTGGCCGCGCTGCTCGGCTGCCCGGTGCTGTTCCTGCACGGCGGCACGACGAAAAAGCAGCGGGACGCGATGGTCACCGAGTTCGACGCGCTGGACGAGCCCGCCCTGTTCCTGCTGTCGCTGAAGGCGGGCGGCACCGGCCTGAACCTGACCGCGGCCAGCCACGTCATCCACGTGGACCGGTGGTGGAACCCGGCGGTGGAGGACCAGGCGACCGACCGGGCCTTCCGCATCGGCCAGCGGCGCAACGTCCAGGTCCGCAAGTTCGTGTGCGTCGGCACGCTGGAAGAGCGGATCGACACCATGATCGAGGAGAAGAAAGCCCTGGCCGAGCAGATCGTAGGCACCGGCGAAAGCTGGCTCACCGAGCTATCCGTAGCCGACCTCCGCACCGTCCTCCAGCTAAGCCCAGAGGCGGTCAGCGAATGAGCGACTGGCGGGACTGGGGGCCGTCGCGGCCGATTCGGGTCGAGGGTGGTGTCCGGGCCAAGAGCAAGCGGGGCGCGATCGGCGAGCAGTGGTGGTCCAGGCGGTTCATCGCCGTGCTCGAGTCGTACGGGATGAGCAGCCGGCTGGCCCGGGGGCGTTCGTACGCGCGGGCGGGACAGGTGCTGGAGTTCAGCTTGGCCCAGGGGAAGGTGACGGCCAAGGTCCAGGGCTCGCGGCCGCGGCCGTACCAGGTGCACATCCAGGTGCTGCCGCTGACCAAGCCGCAGTGGCGCCGGGTCGAGGAGCGGCTGGCCAGCCAGGCGCTGTTCCGTGCCAAGCTGCTGGCCGGTGAGATGCCGCACGAGATCGAGGACGTGTTCGCCGGGTGCGGCACGCCGCTGTTCCCCGAAGCGGCCGGCGACCTGGACATGCGATGCAGCTGTCCGGACTGGGGCGTGCCGTGCAAGCACCTCGCCGCGGTCTGCTACGTGCTGGCCGAGGCGTTCGACGCCGACCCGTTCGGCATGCTGGCCTGGCGCGGCAAGGGACGCGATGAGCTGCTGAGTGCTATCCGCGGGGGGAGTGGCGACCCGGCCGCCCCTCCCGTTCCAGCCCGGCCGAAGCTCGAAGACTGCGTGGACCGCTTCTGGGACGCCGGGCTGAGCCCGGCCCGGCTGCGCGCGCTGTCCGCCGCTCCCGCCGTGACCGGGCCCCCCGACCTGCTGCTGCGGATGTATGAACCGCCGCCGGTCCGCGTCCGCGGTAAGGATCTGCTGGACGTCCTCACGCCCGCCTACCAGCGCCTGGCCGCCGACGACGACGCCTAAGCGCCGAGCCCTAGCCTTCGGCGGGGGCCCAGACGCGGCGCATGGCCTCGGGTAGGCCCCACCAGCCGAGCGCAGTGAGCCGGTCGTCATCGTCGATCGCGCCGAGGACCTGCCAGAGCGTGGCGACGGGCAGGAACAGGCCTTCCATGCCGAGCTCGTCGAATTCCTCGTCCATGTCGAAGCCGGCTTCGTCGTCGAAGTCCTCGAAGCCGTCCTCGTCGTCTTCGTCTTCGTCCTCGTCTTGCTCGTCTTCGTCCGCGACCTGCCCGCCCGGCATGTCGTCAGGATCGAAGTCCCGCACGTACCCGGCGAGGTCGGCGGCGGAGGCCGCCGTACCCGGCCCGCCGACGGCCAGCACGCTGTTCACCGCGAGCCAGTCGAAGTGGTCGATGGCGCAGATCGAGGCGATGGTGCTGTCGGTCTCGCCCAGCTCGCCGTCACCGTCGAGCTCACCTGGGTGCCAGTCGTCTGTCCCCATCGGGGACGCCACGCCGGCGGCCAGGGTGAGCCACAGCTCGGCGTCGTCCGCGGGCAGGTCTTTCGGGTCGAGCCCGCCGCACTCGATCAGCAGTTCCCCCGGCCAGCCGGGACGCGCGATCACCTCGCGCAGCCGTGCGGCGGCCGTCCTCAGCTCCTCGGCCGGCCGGGGACGTTCACCGGTGCTGGCGAGCAGCGCGTCGAGGGCATTCAGCGCCTCCGCGTCGGCGGCGTCCCATTCCGCGAGGAATTCCTCGTCCTTCTCATCGAGCAGGACGTCCATCGGAACCCGGCCGTCGGGCAGCGCGGAGGTCATCCACCGCTCCTGGATCTCCAGGTAGGCGCGCCGGGCTTCGCGGTCCCCGGCGACCAGCTTGTCCGGGTCGATCTCCCCGGCGGCCAGCCGCTCCTCAAGGTGGCTGACGAGCCTGACGTGCATTTCCGCGGCCAGCTGGCTCCGCTCGGACGCGTCGTCCCACCCGTGCAAGCCGATGATCCCGTTCGGCTCGGTGCCGGTGGCCTCTAGCCAGGTCCGCACGTCCCCGACGGTGGCATCGCCGTCGTCGATCAGGTGCAGGGTGCTCTCAGCCGATGACCAGAACGCCGCGGAGAGCGGATTCCCGGCGGCCATCATGCCCCGTCTGATCCCTGGCAGCGAGGCCAGGGCGTCGGCGGCGGGTACCGAGAGCAGCGCGATGCCCACGTCGCGCCTGGTCAGTCCCGTGATCGGGCGGTCGGCCAGTTCGGCGACACGATCAGCTTCAAGGTTCACGCCTCGCAGCGTACGCCTGTTCACGATCTCGCGGGGGGTGCGGGGGGCCGGCCCTTCGCGATCTAGCCGGGGAGTGCGGGGGGCCGCCCCCCCCCGCACTAATACAGCTCGCTGCCGCGCAGATACGGTCGCAGCGCTTCCGGTACCCGGACCCGGTGTTCGGCGTCCTGGAAGTTCTCGATCAGCGCGGCGAGCAGCCTGGGGGTGGCGATCGCGGTGTTGTTCAGCGTGTACGCGAACCGCACCGTGCCGTCGGTGTCCCGGTACCTGACGTTGGCGCGGCGCGCCTGCCAGTCGTGCAGGGACGAGCAGCTGTGCGTCTCACGGAAGGTGCCGAGCGACGGCATCCAGGTATTGATGTCGTTCATCCGGTACTTGCCCGTGCCCATGTCCCCGGTGGAGCACTCGACCACCTCGTAGGCCAGCCCGAGCCCGCGCAGCAGCTCTTCGGCCGTGCCGAGCAGCTCGGCGTGCCAGCGGTCGGATTCGGCGTCGTCGGCCGCGCAGATGACGAACTGCTCCACCTTCTCGAACTGGTGTACCCGCAGCAGCCCGCGCACGTCGCGGCCGGCGCTGCCCGCCTCCCGCCGGAAGCACGGCGAGATGCCCGCGTACCTGATCGGCAGCTGCTTGAGGTCGAGGATCTCGTCGGTGTGGAAACCGACCAGGGCGACCTCCGCGGTGCCGGCCAGGTACAGGTCGTCGGCGGGTATCGCGTACGTCTCCTCGCGGTGCCCGGGGAACTGGCCGGTGCCGATCAGCGCCTCCTCGCGGACCAGGGTCGGCACCGAGATCAGCGTGAAGTCCTTCGCGTGCAGCAGGTCGAGCGCGTACGCGTGCATGGCCCGTTCCAGCAGCACCGCCTGACCGGTCAGCGCGTACGCGCGCTCGCCGGCCACCTTGCGCGCGCGGGCGAAGTCCGCCCAGCCGCGCTTTTCCAGCAGCTCGACGTGATCGAGCGGCACGAAGCCGAACTCAGGCGGTGTCCCGTGAGTCCTGATGACGACGTTGGCCGACTCGTCGGGGCCGACCGGAGTGCCTTCCCGCGGGATCATCGGCGTCAGCAACAGCAGGGCCTGAAGCCTGCTGCTAACCTCGCTGAGCTCCTCGCGCAGCGCCCTCAGATGCTCGTCAAGCACGGCGGACTCGGCTCGCAGCTCGGCCCGCCTGGCCTCGTCCGCCTTCGCGAACTCCTTCGAGGAGCTCCGCCGCCGCGCCTGCGCCTGGTCGAGCTCGGCCTGGAGCTTACGGGTCTGGCTGTCCAGGTCGAGCAGCTCATCCACATCGAGGTCAATGTGCTTGACCTCCACCGCGGCCTTCACCGCGTCCGGATTCTCCCTGATGAATCGCCTGTCCAGCATCGCTAAACGTCACCCTCGTCGATGAATCAGCCCCGCCGCCCGGCGGATGCAGCCGCACGGCAACGCTACCAGTAGGTCCTGACACCGAGCCTGCGTATAACCGTGCCCCGCCGGTACCGCATACCGTGGAGGCACGGGAGGTATAAGCAGTGTTGGTAACCAACCATGTGCTGTCCGGTGCGCTCATCGGCGCGCTGATCCGCCGGCCGGTGCCGGCGTTCGCGGTCGGCGTCGCCTCGCACTTCGTGCTGGACGCGCTGCCCCACTGGGGGGACTGGCGCAACCAGGAGCATTTCATCAGCGTGGCGGTGCCCGACGGGCTCGCCGGGCTGGCCGCGATCGGGACCCTCGCCGCCGTGGCCAGGCCGGAGCGACGGCTGGCGGTGGTGGCGGGCATGGCCGGGGCGGCGCTGCCTGACCTCGACAAGCCGGCCCAGATGTGGTTCGGCCGCTCCCCCTGGCCTGATCTGGTGAACCGGTTCCACTCGGGAATCCAGAACGAAGCGGCCCACAGGTTCCGCAGCGAGATGACCACGATGGGAGCGCTCGCGCTCGCGGGGCTGGTCGTGGTGCGGGGACGGGGACGCAAACGGCCCCGCGGGCCCCAGTAGCCGCCGCTACGGCGCCAGCGGATAGCGCAGCCCGACGAGCCTGGCCAGGTCGCTGAGCGTGATCTCGAACATGGCGGACGCGTCGTCCAGCGCGAAGCCGAGGTGGCCGAACACCTCCATCGACACCGCCCCGTACAGCAGTGTCCAGCAGCGCAGGAACGTCAGCATGGCGCCGGCCGGCAGGTCAGCGCCGAGCGCGTCGCGGTAGCGGACTAGCTGCTCGCGCAGGCCCGGATCGATCTCGTCGGGCTCAGGCACAGCGAACCGGATCTGGTTCCACAGCTCGAGGAACAGCGCGAAGAACGTGCCCGCGAACTGGAGGGCGCACTCGTCGGCGATGTCGTACCTGCCGTCGTCGATGCCCGGCAGCGGGGCCCCGAAGATGACCGCGAACTCGCTGGGGTGGTTCAGCGCCCAGCGGCGGAATTCGCGGCAGGCCGCGACCATCTTCCCGGTCAGCTTCTCCCGGCGCTGTTCCGGCGTGCAGTCGTGGTCGAGCGGGTCCGCGCCGATCGAGGTCCAGAACTGCTCGTCGGCATCCTTGATCGCGCGGTACAGGTCGCCGGCCAGTTCGGTGAAGATGTCGGCGCAGACGTGCCTGACCAGCTCTTCATGGCTGGTGAAGTACCGGTACAGCCCGGGGGCCGTCATGCCCATCTCGCGCGCGATGGCACGGAGTGAGACCGATTCAGGGCCGTCGTGCACCACCAGCCTGCGGGCGGTCTGGATGATCTCATCCTTGGTCGCGGCGCGCAGCCGGTCCCGCCGGGATAGCGGCTGAGCCTTGCCGCCCGGCCCGGTCCCGGCTTCTGCCGCCTCTGTCACGGATCCCTCCTCGATCGAGTCTCGAGTTGAAAAGATGTTAGCTCGCTTGACACCAGTAAACACCGTATGCAAAGTTAGCTACGTAAGCAGTTTACGCTGTTTACTTGAGTAATCAATAGAAACGCGGATCGCCTTCACAGTGGGGAGAGGCAGACATGTTCGAGGCATGGGGACGGGCCTTGTACGCCAGGCGGCGGCTGACCCTGGTCGTCGGCCTGCTGTTCGTCGCGTTCGCCGGTCTATGGGGGACCGGAGTCTTCAGCAAGCTGAACTCCGGCAACAGCTTCACCCCGCCGGACAGCCAGAGTCAGCACGAGCAGAACCTGGCCGACCAGAGGTTCGGCCGCAACAGCGCGGATGTCGTCGTGCTGTACCACAGCGACACGATGACCGTCAGCGATCCGGCCTACCGGCAGGCGGTCAGCACAGTGCTGGCCACCGTGCCGGGCCAGGACATCGCCAGGACCAGCACCTACTGGTCCACCATGTCGCCCGCGCTGGTAAGCACGGACCGGCACGGCACCTACGCCGTGCTCCAGCTCAACGGAGCCGACGACGCGGCCCGGCAGAAGGCCTACAAGACCATCAAGACGGACCTGGCCGCGGCCGGGGTCGACGTGGGCTCGGGGGCCAGCCAGAGCCGGATCGCGGGAGAGGACGTGACCGCCCGGGTCGGCGGGACCATTCCGACCGAGGTCGCGATCAACAGCGAAGTCACCGCGGACATCGCCAAAGCCGAGGGATTCTCCCTGCCGGTCCTGCTGATCCTGCTGATGGTGATCTTCGGAAGCCTGGTCGCGGCCAGCCTTCCCGTCGCGATCGGCGGCATCGCCATCCTCGGCTCGTTCACCGTGCTGCGCCTGCTGGCCCTGGTCACGGACGTCTCTATCTACTCGGTGAACATCACCACGATCCTGGGCCTGGGCCTGGCCATCGACTACGGCTTGTTCATCGTGACCAGGTTCCGCGAGGAACTGCACCGCCAGCCCAGCGTCGAGCAGGCCGTCGCCCGCACGATAGCCACGGCCGGCCGCACGGTCGCCGTGTCCGGCGTCACGGTCGCGGTGGCGCTGACCAGCCTGATGCTGTTCCCGGAGAACTTCCTGAAGTCGATGGGCTACGGCGGCGTCGCCACGGTCGCGGTGGACATGATCGCGGCACTGACCGTGCTCCCAGCCCTGCTGGCCGTGCTCGGGCACCGGGTCAACGCCGTGCGCATCCGCAGGACCGCCCTCAGGCCGCACCTGAACGAGACCACGGGCGGCTGGTACCGCCTGGCGCACAGCGTCATGCGCCGCCCGCTCATCTACCTCACGGTGATCGTGATCGGCCTGCTCGCGCTCGGCGCCCCGTTCCTCAAGATCTCCTGGGGCGGCACCGACGCCCGGTCACTGCCGGCCACCGCGACGGTGCGCCAGGTGCAGCAGACCCTGGACGCCGATTTCCCGGCGAACTCCACCGCGCCGATCGAGGCGCTGGTCACCCTGTCCCGCACGGCGGCCGGGACAGGCCTGTCCGGGTACCTCCAGCGCATCGACGCCATCCCGGGCGTCACCAGGGCCCAGGTGACCGCCGAGGCGAACGGCGCGGCCCGGATCGACGTCGGCTACACCCCCACCACGGTCTCGTCGCAGGCCCGGCACATCGTCAGCCAGATCCGTGACCTGTCCCCGCCGGCGCCGGGCGCGACGGTCCTGGTCGGCGGCGTCACGGCGCAGCTGGTCGACGAGCTGTCCAGCCTCGGCTCGACGCTGCCCTGGATGGCGCTCCTGGTCGCGGTCTCCACGTTCGTGCTGCTGTTCCTCGCCTTCGGCTCGGTGGTGCTGCCGCTGAAGGCCATCGTGATGAACGTGCTGTCACTGTCCGCCACGTTCGGCGTGATCGTCTGGGTGTTCCAGTGGGGGCACCTGTCCCGGCTGCTCCAGTTCACCCCGACCGGCTCCATCGAGCCGACCATGCCGATCTTGATGCTGGCGATCATCTTCGGCCTGTCCATGGACTACGAGGTGTTCCTGCTGTCCCGGGTCCGTGAGCTGTACGACCAGACCGGCGACAACACCACCTCGATCGCCACCGGTCTGCAGCGCACCGGGGGGCTGATCACCAGCCTGGCGTTCCTGCTGATCATCGTCATCGGCTCGTTCTCCGCCTCCGGCGTCTCGTTCATCAAGCTGACCGGCGTCGGCATGATCGTCGCGCTGATCGTGGACGCGACGGTGGTCCGCGTCCTGCTGGTGCCCGCGACCATGCGGCTGCTGGGCCGGGCCAACTGGTGGGCACCGCGCCCGCTGCGCCGCTTCTATGCCCGCTACGGCATCAAGGAGGCGGAATCGTCCGCTCCCGAGCCGACGCCGGCGTCGGCGCCGGTGCCCCTGACGTCAAGGGGAAGCTGATGACCTCAGATCCGGAACGCGTACACCGCGCCGCCCTGGCCGTGGTTGCACACCTGGGTGGCGAGCACGCCGCCTGGGCACCCGCTCGCGGAGTCGTTCCCCGATCCCCAGTACACGGTGCCGTCCACCACGGCGGCACCGGAGACCACGGGATTGCCGGCGGCGAAGCTCCACAGGATGCGGCCGTCGGCCGCGTCGAGCGCGTACATGTCGGTTCCGCTGTCGGCGGTGGACCCGGCGTACACCACGCCGTTGGCGAGGGTGACGTAGCCCATGTCGACCCGCTGCTGCGGGTCGGCTACCTGCCAGAGGATCTGGCCGGTGGCCGCGTCCAGCTCGGCCCACGAACCGCCGCTGGTGGTGGTTACCTGCCCGCTGGCCGACGTGATCGAGTAGGACTCACCTTCGAGGTTCGCGACCGCGGCGAACACGTGCCTGCCGTCCGTGGCCGAACCCCATTGGATGCCGCCTCCCGGGCTGCCCGGGCCGACCTGCGTGTGCCAGACGATGGCGCCCGTGCGCGCGTCCAGGGCCCAGTAGATCCCCGACTTCTGGCCGATGCCCACCAGCTGCCTGCCAGACGGCAAGCGGATCAGGTTGGGACCGCTGCCGAAGTCGAAGTCGGGACCGCAGGTAACGCCGGGTATCGTGCACGCCTCGGTGAAGACGTCGTTGCCGTCCGTGGCCGCGGACCACCGGATCGCCCCGGTCCGCATGTCCAGGGCCAGGATGGAATCGGCGTGGTCGTCCGCGGCCGGCGGCGTGCAGCCGGCCTGGCCCGGCTGGTCGCACACTCCCGCGGGCACCGAGTAGTTGTTGCCAGTGCCCACGTACAGCAGGCCGTCGGCCGGGTCGACCGCGGGTGTGCTGCCCCACACCGCGGCCCCGGTGTAGCCGTCAGGGACCGTGCGGGTCTTCCACAGCAGGCGGCCGGTACTCGCGTCCAGCGCGACCACGCTGCCGCGGTAGGTGCAGCACCGGTATCCGGGCTGGATCAACGGCATCCCCTCCTCAAAGGAGGAAACGCCGAGATAGGCGACGCCGCCGTACACGACCGGCGAGCTGGTGATGATCGCCGCCAGGTGGTCGTCGACCTGCGTCCGCCAGAGCAGCCGGCCGGTGTGCTTGTCAACCGCGAAAACCCGCGCGCCGCCGAAGTCCAGGTAATCCGAATCACCGAGCACCAGTTCGTCGCCGTAGACCGCGGGGCTAGTCCGGGATTCGTCGTTCGCCAGCCCGGTGTAGCTGGTGATCGTCGTGGACCACAGGACATGGCCGCTCGCCGCCGAGACCGCCCAGAGGTTGCCGGCCTGGTCGGGGTAGTAGACCACGCCGTCATCGACGGCCGGCGTGAGCTTCACGTCACCGGCGGTCGGATTGGACCAGGCGGACGCCAGCCGTGACACGTTGCCCGGCCCGATGATCTGCTCGGCCGTCGCGTTCCTGGTGTTCCCGATGTCGTAGCCCGCCGAGGGCCAGCTGCTCCCGCCGAACGCCGGGAGGCCGCTCGCGGACGCCCCCAGCACCGCGGCGAGGACTGGTGCTATCAGTACGTAACCGGCTCGTTTCAATG
>Ga0126381_100003848_pt1 | contig 16265 bp, 15 predicted proteins | sample PanSoiMetPlot_28_FD_96465 | JGI IMG/M metagenome (GOLD analysis project Ga0126381, IMG submission 96465) | Tropical forest soil microbial communities from Panama - MetaG Plot_28 | ecosystem: Environmental > Terrestrial > Soil > Tropical forest > Bulk soil | place: Panama | collected 2016-02-17 | reverse complement strand
TAGATCACGTTGCCTGCCAACGGCACCAGCGCCACCGCACTGGCCGGCCGGTGATAGCGGGCGGCAAGGAGATAGAGCACAGTCAACTGGCCGATCAGACCGGTTACGGAAAGGCTATGCTGCAGCGCGAGCAGAGCCGCGGTGGCGCCCGACACCACTACCGCTACCGCCGGCAGGTACCGGTCCCTTAAGGCCAGCGGACCGGTGGCAACCACGCTCATGATCAGCGCCGGTGTCGCAAAGCCGCGCAGCAGCGCCTCGCCCACCGCGCAGATCGCCAGCAAGATGCCAGATGCTAGCGGCCAGTCGTGCCAGGCCAGCAGCTGCCGAGCGCGCTCGCGAAGCCGATCCATTCCCCTAGTGTCGCCGGCCTTCTCGAGAAAAGCGTGCCTCCTGCGAGGTACCTCTCCGGCGGCATGCCAGCCCCGGGGTCACCGCGGCGCGGTACGACAAAGACGGCTCCGCACGGTGACGCGGCCGCAGACCGTTCCCGGCTACGTTGCCGGACATGAAGCCTCACGACATCAATCGCCTGCCGGATCCGAACCGTCCGCTGACCCGCCGGGGGCTGCTCGTCTCGGGCACGACGCTGGCCGCCGGCGCCGCGCTGGGGGCATGGGCGATCGGTACCCGAGACGCCCGAGCCACGACCATCGGTGCCGTGGCCACTGCGTCACCGTCGCCTGACATGCCGTTGCTATCCCTACCCGCTCCGACCGGCGGGTACCCGGTCGGCACCCTCTCCCTGCATCTAGTGGACCGGTCGCGTATCGACCCCCTGGCCCCGACCCCCCGCTACCGGGAGCTGATGGTCAGGCTGTGGTACCCGGCGGCGAGCAGCCACCGGCCCAGCGCACCATACCTCCCCGATGGCGTCTCGGCCGTGCTCATGGGGCAGGTCAACGCACAGGCCGGCACCGAATACGCGGCGGACCTGCTCACCTTCCCCACGCACAGCCAGCTCGGCGTGCCGATAGCCCGGACCGCGGCGCCGATGGTGCTGTTCTCTCCGGGCGAGGGCTTCAATGCCGAGCTCTATACCGGCCTGACCGAGGAGCTAGCCAGCCGAGGCTACCTGGTGGCAGGGATCGACCACACCTTCGACGCGGTGGTCGAGTTTCCCGATGGCCGGGTCGAGCTCCCGCCCGCCGACACGTCCGCCGATTACCTCCAGGACACACTGCTCCCCGTGCGAGTCGCCGACACCCGGTTCGTCCTCGACCAGCTCACCAGCAGGCTCCGCCCGAGCACGGTGGCCGCCACCGGCCACTCGCTCGGGAGTGTCACCACGGTCCAGGCCATCGATCAGGACCCGCGCATCGATGCCGGTGCTGCCCTGGACGGCAACCCGCTAGGCTCGGTCAGCCTAAACCGGCCGTTCATGCTGATGGGTGCCGCGGACCGTCATCGCCCTGCCGTCGACCCGGACTGGGCCGCCTTCTACGCCCGGCTCAGGGGCCCGCGCCTGTACCAGGTCGTCGATAGCGTCGAGCACGACGACTTCAGCGACATCACGATATTCAAATCCGTGGCCACCCTCGGGCCGGGCTTCCCGGTCGGCCCGCTCGACGGGACCAGGGCGCTGCACATTCAGCGCGTCTACCTGACCGCATGGTTCAACTACGCACTGCTGGGACGGCCCAGCACGCTGCTGGGCAGGGCATCCTCGAGATTCCCAGAAGTCGAAGTCGAGGCAGCCAGTCTCTAGTGCGGAAGCATCAAGCACCGGGCGGTGCTGCCCTGCAGCTCGGCCAGCATCATCCGTTCCTCAGCCTCGGCGGCACGTTGCAGATCAGCGACCCCGTCTAGACCGCCAGCGATCATGGTCCTTTCATGCTGCGGCGCCGCCGATCTGTGCACTTCCTGGAAAGACTTCATGCCACGCGCTGCGTGGCGCGGCGTTTCGCGGGATGAAGCTCGCCGAGGCCCTTTCGGCCGACGGAGGCGAGCGGCGAGCTGCTGCGACGCCAGATCCACTGGTCCTGGTCGTTCCGCATCGCATCCTCGCCGTCTTGTCGTGCGCGAGGTCCCACGCATCGATCAGCACCTCGCCCGCCGCCTCGGTGATGCGGCTGGAACACGAGCCATCCCGGCGCCGGCACCAAGGAGGCCGCTGCTGATGCCGGGTGCCGTCTCAGGGATGTCCTGGACGGGTCCCGTCATTCGTCGTCAACAGGGAGGCAGTTGCTGAGCGCGGAGCTTGGCACTATCAGGGAATGTGGAGGCGGAAATGATCGACCGGTCTGAGGGAATCATCCGGGCACCGGAAGCGGCAGCGAACGCTCCGCTGCCAGCGGTGACCGACCGCGCGGCCTGGCAGGCGCAGATTGACGAGCTGCGGGTCCGGGAGAAGGCGCACACCCGGGAGGGCGACGCGATCGCGGCGACCCGGCGCCGGCTTCCGATGGTGGAAGTTGATCCGTCGACTCCGGTCACCGGCGAACACGGCAAGGTCCCGCTCCTGGACGTCTTCGAGGGCCGGCGTCAGCTAATCGTCTACTACCACATGTGGCATGACGGCAAGCCCGCCGCCGATCAGTGCGAAGGCTGCACGTTCTTCAACGGGCAGGTCAGCGAAGTGTCCTACCTGCACGCCCGCGACGTCACCTATGCGACCTTCACTCAGGGCCCGTACCAAGAGGCCGCCGCCTACCGGCGCTTCATGGGCTACCAGATGCCGTGGTACTCGGCGCAGCAGTCGGCCGATGAACTGCTGGCCGGCCGCTGGTTCGGCATGCTCGTCTGTTACCTCCGCGACGGTGACCGGGTCTTCGAAACTTACTGGACCACTGGCCGCGGCCCGGAACTCATGGCGCCCGCTTACGGGCTGCTAGACCTGACGGTGTACGGGCGGCAGGAACCCTTCGAGGACTCGCCGCCGGGCTGGCCGCAGCACTGGGAGAACAACGGCAGCCAGTTCCGCACCGATGGCCGTCCGAGCGCGCAGTGGTCACGGCTGGCCGCCGGCCGCTCTGACGACCTGACGACGTAACTCACCGCACGTAGTTGCGCCGGTAACGCCGTCGGGCTCCGACGCGGACTCCGGCCTGCACGAGCCGTGGCTTGCGCTCGCGCCCCAGCCACGCGGCCTGGACCCGGCCGGCCGGCGCTGCCAGGATGGGACGGCGCGAACGGGCGAGGAAAGGGGCAGCGGACGGTGTCACTTGAGGTCAAGCGGCTGCATCTTGGAGCGACCCCCGGCGGCACCGAGGGCTTTCCGGTGCACGGCTTCGTGATCACCTATCCCGGCGGCGCCGCCCTGGTCGACACCGGGGTCGGCGGGCCGCCCGACCTGATCCGGGACTGGGAGGTGGTCAACGTCGCCGCCGCCGGCGCCCTGGGCGGGCTGGGCCTGGTCCCCGGTGACATCGACCTGGTCATCAACACCCACCTGCACTTCGACCACTGCGGGCAGAACGCAGTGTTCAAGCACGCGGCCTTTTACGTACAGCGGGCCGAGCTTGACCGGTGCCGGCGCGAAACACCCTCGCTATATGACTGGTTCGACTTCCAGAACGCCAGCTTCGAGCTGCTGGACGGGGACGCCGAGATCAGGCCCGGCCTTTCGGTGATCAGCACCCCGGGGCACACCTCCGGCCACCAGTCGGTTCTGGTCGCCGCCGAGGACGGCGGCCCGGACCTGCTGATCGGCGACGCCGCCTGGACGCCCCGCCAGTACCGGCCCGAACCCGGCCCGCTGCCGCCCGGCCAGGCCGCCGACGAAGACTCCTGGCATGCCTCGGTGAACCGGATGCGCGCGCTGTCCCCGGCTCGGGTGCACTTCTGCCACCACACCGACGTGGTGCACGGCTAGCCGGCGCGATGCCCGGCTAGCGTGCGGTCGAGCAGTCGGCCGTTGCAGGCCCCTGGCTCACCGACAACGGCCGCTGACTCGGCCATCCGGTGCCGGGGGCAGGCCACCCGTGTTTAGCGGCGGTTCTCGCATGTGGATGCGCTGGTGGCGGGGCCGATCGTCCGCGCGCGTTTCAGCACCGGATCGTGTGCCAGCCGCGCTACGGCAGCGGTCTCAGTTTCTGTTCGCTGCCTGAAGGCCGTTGGCCGCGGCTCAGGTCGCCATCCACGACGAACTGACCGCCGTTCACCGATTCTCCACCGCCACCGGAGGCCGGTTCACCGCGCGGCTACCGGTCACGGATCGACGATCGGGTCATGGCTGATGTTCTCGTGGTGGCCGGGATCGCGCTCTTCATGGCGGCGATGCTGGGCCTGATCTGGGCGCTGGGGCGGATATGACCGTCGTCCAGGCGCTGTTGCTCGCGCTCTCCGTCGTCACGTTCGGTTACCTCGGCGTGGCCCTGTTCAAGGCGGAATGGTTCTGATGTCCTTCGCCTGGACCATCGTCGCGCTCATCGTGGTGCTCGCGATCGCGTGGCGCTTCCTCGGTTCGTACATGGCTTCGGTGTACGAGGGCCGGGTCCGGTGGCTGTCGTTCGTCGAGCGGCCTGTCTACCGGATGCTCGGCACGAGCCCGGAGGCTGAGCAGTCGTGGCAGCGCTACGCGGTGTCGCTCATCAGCTTCTCCGGCGTGGCGCTGCTGGTGACCTACGGCATCTTCCGGCTGCAGGGCGTGCTGCCGTTCAACCCGCAGCACCTGCCGGGCGTGACCCCGGCCCTGTCGTGGAACACGGCCGTGTCGTTCGTCACCAACACCAACTGGCAGGCGTACTCGGGCGAGTCGACGATGTCGTACCTGTCACAGATGGGCTCGCTGGCGGTGCAGAACTTCGCCAGCGCGGCCGTCGGCATGGCCGTCGCTATCGCGCTGATTCGAGGCTTTGCCCGGCGGGGCAGGAAGACCATCGGCAACTTCTGGGTCGACCTGGTCCGCGGCACTATCTACGTCCTGTTCCCGATAGCGTTCGTTGCCGCCATCGTGTTCATCACGCAGGGCGCGCTGCAGACGCTAGGCGGCCCGGTCCACATCTACGACGCGCTGAACGGCGTGCACCAGGCCATCCCGCGCGGGCCGATCGCCTCGCAGGAGACCATCAAGCAGCTCGGCACCAACGGCGGCGGCTTCTTCAACGCCAACGGTGCCAGCCCGTTTGAGAACCCCACCGGGCTGACCAACTTCCTGTCCATCGTGCTCATCCTGTGCATCCCGGTCGCGCTCACTTACACCTTCGGGAAGATGGTCGGCGGCGTCCGGCAGGGCGTGGCCATCCTCGCCGTGATGGCCATCCTGTTCTTCGGCTGGCTCGGGATCGCCTCGGTGTCCGAGCACCAGGCCAACCCGGCCGTTGCGGCTGCCGGCCTAGTGCACCAGCCCACCGGGAACATGGAGGGCAAGGAGGTCAGGTTCGGCGACACGTCCTCGGCGCTGTACGCGACCACCTCCACGCAGACCTCGACGGGCAGCGTCGACTCGGCGGAAGACTCTTACACGCCGATGGGCGGGTTCGCCGTGCTGACCGGCATGATGCTCGGCGAGGTGTCGCCAGGCGGAGTCGGCAGCGGGATGTACACCATGCTGCTGTTCGCCATCATCACGGTGTTCATCGGCGGGCTGATGGTCGGCCGGACACCGGAATACATCGGCAAGAAAATCCAGTCCAGAGAGGTGAAGCTGGCTGCCTTCGGCGTGCTCGTCATGCCGATCACCGTGCTCGTGCTCACCGCAGTAGCGGTCTCGGTGCACGCCGGGCAGATCGGCCCGCTGAACTCCGGCCCGCACGGGTTCTCCGAGATCCTCTACGGCTTCACCTCGGTGACGAATAACAACGGCTCGGCGTTCGCGGGCCTGTCCGCCAACACGGCCTTCTACAACGTCATCGAGACCATCGGCCTGCTGCTCGGGCGGTTCGCCATCATTGTGCCGGTGCTGGGCCTAGCCGGAGCGCTAGCGATCAAGGAACCCGTGGCCGAGTCGGTCGGGACCTTCAGCACGAAGTCGCCGATGTTCGTCGGGCTGACCACGGGCGTGGTCCTGATCGTCGGCGCGCTGACCTTCTTCCCGGCCGTGTCGCTGGGCCCGGTCGTCGAGCAGTTCTCACACGGAAAGTTCTTCTGATGAGCAGCCCTCGAATTGCACTGCTCCCCGAAACGGACGTCGTCAGCGACATCGCATCCGGCGGATCGATGCAGCGGATCCTCGTGCCGGTCGATGCCACCGGCCGGGCTGCCGACGCGGTCGCGCTGGCGCGCATGAGCTGCGCGGTCAACGGCACGGTGCGGCTCGTGCACGTCCGGATCTTCGATCCGCCCGTCCGCAACTTCGGGCGCTTCTTCCCCGAGTCCCGCGACGACGCCGCCGCCGTCGTGGAGGGCGCGCTGCTCGACGCGTGGGCCTGGGTCAGCAAGGCCACCGGTGACGTGGTGATCGCGGAGCGGTCCCGCGTCGCCCAGGCGATCGTGACGGCTGCACGGAACTGGGACTCCGGTGTCATCGTGATGGCCCGCCGGCCCAGGCGGGCTGTCACCAGGCTGCTGACCGGCAGCGTGGCGGACGCAGTCCTGCGGCGCGCCACCTGCCCAGTTCTCGTCACGCGGCCAGGGCTCCGATGAGCCCGGCGCCCCTGTCACCCTCCCGGAGGTTTACTCCCATGTCCGTTGCTGACGGCATCCCGGTCGCGGCCGCTGTGTCGGCGCGCACTGTCTCCGACCTCGCAGTCGCTCCCGCGCCGCGAGAGGCGTCGCCAGCCCACGCCCAGCCAGCGCAGCCGGGCGGTCCCCGCCGTGGGGCCGGTCTGTTCGACCGGGCGATCCTCCGGCACGCCCTGCTCGACGCGGTCCGCAAGCTGGACCCGCGCGTCCAGGTGAAGAACCCGGTGATGTTCGTGGTGCTGATCGGCACCGTCGTCACCCTGGTGGACTCGGTCGCCCATTCCAGCGTGTTCACCTGGTCGATCACCGCGTGGCTGGCGCTGACGGTGCTGTTCGCCAACTTCGCCGAGGCGATGGCCGAGGGCCGTGGCAAGGCGCAGGCGGACACGCTGCGCAAGATGCGGTCGGACACGATGGCTCGCAGACTCGCGTCGGACGGCACGGAAGAGCTGGTCGCCGCCGCCGAGCTGGCCACGGGCGATCTGGTGGTGTGCGAGGCCGGCGACGTCATCCCCTCCGACGGTGAGATCATCGACGGTGTCGCCTCGATGGATGAATCGGCCATCACCGGCGAGTCCGCTCCGGTGATCCGCGAGTCCGGAGGCGACCGGTCGGCCGTCACCGGCGGCACCAGCGTGCTGTCTGACCGCATCAAGGTGCGCATCACCGCCGAGCGCGGCAAGACGTTCCTGGACCGGATGATCAGCCTGGTCGAGGGCGCCAATCGGAAGAAGACCCCGAACGAGATCGCGCTGACGATCCTGCTGGCGGCGCTGACGATCGTGTTCCTGCCGGTCGTGGTGACCCTCCAGCCCTACAGCCACTTCTCCGGCGGCACCGTCTCGGTCGTCGTGCTGGTCGCCCTGCTGGTCTGCCTCATCCCCACCACGATCGGGGCCTTGCTGTCGGCCATCGGCATCGCCGGCATGGACCGGCTGGTGCAAAGGAACGTGCTCGCCATGTCCGGCCGCGCCGTCGAGGCCGCCGGTGACGTGCAGACCCTGCTGCTGGACAAGACCGGAACAATCACGCTCGGCAACCGGATGGCGTCGGCGTTCTACCCGGTCGGCGACGCTTCCGAGGAGGACGTCGCGAGCGCGGCGCAGCTGGCGTCGCTTTCGGACGAGACGCCGGAGGGCCGGTCGATCGTCGTGCTCGCCAAGGAGCGGTTCGGCATCCGGCAGCGAGACCTGGGTGAAGGGCACGTCTTCGTACCGTTCTCGGCGCAGACCCGGATGTCCGGTGTCGACGTTGACGGCCGCCAGATCCGCAAGGGCGCGGCCGAGGCGGTCCGCGCCTGGGTGACCGGCCAGGGCGGGGCGCCCTCGGCCGAGCTCGACCGGATCGTCGAGCGGGTTGCCAGATCCGGGGCGACGCCGCTGGCGGTCGCCGACGGCCCGCACTTGGTCGGCGTGATCGAGCTCAAGGACATGGTCAAGCAGGGCATCAAGGAGCGGTTCGAGGAGTTGCGCGCGGCGGGCATCCGGACCGTGATGATCACCGGTGACAACCCGCTGACCGCTGCGGCGATTGCCCAGGAAGCCGGCGTGGACAGCTACCTTGCCGAGGCGACGCCCGAGGCCAAGATGGACCTGATCAAGGCGGAGCAGAAGGACGGCAAGCTCGTCGCTATGACGGGCGACGGCACCAACGACGCGCCGGCGCTGGCTCAGGCCGATGTCGGGGTGGCCATGAACACCGGAACGACCGCCGCCAAGGAAGCCGGCAACATGGTCGACCTGGACTCCAACCCGACGAAGCTCATCGACATCGTTGAGATCGGCAAGCAGCTGCTCATTACCCGGGGCGCGCTGACCACGTTCTCGATCGCCAACGACGTGGCGAAGTACTTCGCGATCATCCCGGCGCTGTTCGCCGCCACCTATCCGCAGCTGAACGCGCTGAACATCATGCACCTGCACAGCGCGCAGTCGGCCGTGCTGTCCGCGGTGATCTTCAACGCGCTGGTCATCGTGGCGCTGATCCCGCTGGCGCTGCGGGGCGTCCGGTTCCGGGCCCTCGGCGCCGCGGCGATCCTGCGAAGGAACGTGTTCATCTACGGCATCGGCGGGATCATCGCGCCGTTCATCTTCATCAAGCTCATCGACCTCATCCTGACCGCGACGGGAGTCTTCTGATGCTGCGGAGCCTGCGCCAGGCCGTCATCGTGTCAGTGTTCTTCTTCGTCCTGCTCGGGCTGGCCTACCCGCTGGCCGCGACGGGCATCGGTCAGGCGATCTTCAGCCGCCAGGCGAATGGCTCGCTCACCGCCAACGGGTCGCCGCTGGTCGGCCAGCACTGGACGGGTCCGAAGTGGTTCGTGGGCAGGCCAGACACCGACAACCCGATGGCGACCGGGGGCTCTAACCTGGGGCCTCGCTCGAAGGAGCTGGTGAAGGCCGTCTCCGCGCAGATCACCCAGCTGAAGAAGGAGGGCATCACGCCGACATCCGACCTGATCACTACCTCGGGCAGCGGCGTGGACCCGGATATCGCCCCAGCCGACGCCTACGCCCAGGTAAGTGCCGTGGCGAAGGCGCGCGGACTCCCGGTCGCCGAGGTCCGGCAACTGGTCACCGCCCGGATCCACGGCCCGCAAGCCGGTTTCCTCGGCGCTGCCTATATCAACGTGCTGCAGCTCAACGAGGCGCTGGCGAGGATCTGATGGCCCAGCTGGAGCGGCCGACCGCCGCCCGGCCAGACCGGCGGGAGGTCGTGACGTCGACCGGCGACATCAGGCCGCAGGATCACGTCCGCGTCACCGGGGTTATTACGTCGAAGGCGGCCCTGTCCATCAGCGGCTTCCCGGGGTGCAGGTACACGCTGGGCGACGGGACGGCCGAGGTGGACCTGCTCTTCCTCGGCCGCGTCCTGGTCGCGGGCCTGGACACCGGCCTGACCTGCATCGCGGAGGGCACGGCAACGGTGAGGGACGGGGCCATCGTCATCTGGAACCCGCGATACGACGTGGTGGCCGCCGGGCCTGCCGACGGCGATAGGCTCTAGGCAGGACCATGAAACGTACCGCGATCGGCACCCTCGCCGCCCTCGCGAGCATGGCGGTGCTGACCGTAGCCATGCTGCCCGTCCGCGGCAGCCTGAGCATCGCCACCACTGCCCTCGTCTTGGTAGTGCCCGTGGTCATCGGCGTGGTCGTCGGCGGCTTTGCGGCCGGGGTGATCAGCGTCATCGCCGGGTTCCTGGTCTATGACTTCTTCTTCATCCCGCCCTACCTAACGCTGCTGGTCGGGCGCGCGCAGAACTGGGTGGCGGCGATCGTCTACGTCGCCGTGATGCTGCCGGTTGCTCGCGTCGTCGCCGCTATGAAGGCGTCGCGGGCCCGGGAGAGTCGCCAGGCCACGGAGCTGCGCGAGCTGTTCGCGCTCTCTGGCTTGCTGCTGGCCGACAAGCCGGTTGACGAGCTGCTGGCCGCCGTCGTCACCACGGTTGCAGATGTCTTTGGTGCCCGGCAGGTGGCTGTGCTGCTGCCGCAGGCCGGGCGGCTGGCAGTGGCAGCGTCCGCGGGCGATCCGCTGACCGGCGAGCAGCTGAGTCAGGTGCTTCCGCCGCCCGGCTCGCTTGCGCAGGTAGGCGCGCAACCGCAGGTCAGCGGTGATGTGCTGGTACACGCGCTCGCCGCAGCCGGGCGGCCGGTCGGGCTGCTGGTGCTGTCGCCGGGCTCGGCAGTCCAGTCGGATCGCGAGCCGCTGAGCCTGTTCGCCAACCAGGTCGCGCTGGCCGTCGAGCGCGCCCAGCTGCGTGAGCAGGTGCTGCAGACCAGGCTGACGGCTGAGATGGCACGACTGGCCAGGACCCTCGTCGCGGCGGTCTCGCACGACCTGCGGAAACCGCTGGCCAGGATCAAGGCGTCCTCCTCCACGCTCGCCGACGAGGAGGTGGAGATCAGCCCGGAGGCAAGCCAGAGCCTGGCGAAGATGATCGACGCCGAGGCCGACCGGCTGGCCGACCTGGTGCAGAACTTGCTCGACATGAGCCGGATCCAGGCCGGGGTGCTGGAGCCCCGGCGCGCCCTGGTCTCGGTGCATGAGGTCGTGACCAGCGTGCTCGCCGACCTGGAGCCGAGCCTTCGGGGTCATGAGCTGGACCTGGCCCTCGATGAGGGCCTGCCGCCCGTCGATGTCGACCGGACGCTGATCGCGCGGGTGCTCACGAACATCGTGGACAACGCGGTCAGGCACGCGCCGAAGGACACGCCGATCACCGTGGCCGCATCCGCCGGGGCGCCGGGCACCGTGCTTGTCTCGGTGGCCGATCACGGCCCGGGCATCAGCCCCGAGCGGCGCGACGAGGTGTTCGGGCTGCTCGCCCGGCGAGATGACGATGCCGGCGCCGGTCTCGGCCTGTCCATCGCGAGGACCTTCGTCGAGGCGCACGGCCAGCGGATCTGGGTGGAAGACGCACCTGATGGTGGCGCGCGATTCTGCTTCACCCTGCCCGCGACTCAGGACGCCGAGGCCGAGGAGGACAGCTGGGTTGGCTCAGGTTCTCATCGTCGATGACGACCCCGACCTGCTTGGCGTCTGCCGGGTGGGCCTGGACGCCCTGGGCCACCAGGTGCGAACGGCGGAGACCGCCAGCGACGGCCTGTCGGAAACGGCGATCAGCCGTCCCGAAGTGGTCGTGCTCGATCTCGGACTGCCCGACCTCGACGGGGTCGAGGTGTGCCGGCGCATCCGGACCTGGAGCGACGTGCCCATCGTCGTGCTCTCAGCGGACGGGACCGAGGACCGGAAGGTGGAGGCGCTGGAGGCCGGCGCCGACGACTACATCACCAAGCCGTTCGGGATGCGCGAGCTGAGCGCCCGGCTCCGCGTCGCCGTGCGGCACCGAGCGGCCGCCGGCAGCGAGTCCGCCACCGAGTTGCAGGTCGGCCTCCTGCACCTCGACCTCGTGCACTACCAGGCGACCTACGCCGGCAGGGAACTGGACCTGACAGCGCGGGAGTTCGAGTTCCTCAGCTACCTGGCCCGGCACGCGGGCAAGGTCTGCACCCGGCGGATGATCCTCGAGAACGTCTGGGGTCCCGGCTACGCATCTGAGCTGAACTATCTCAAGGTGTACGCCTACCGGATCCGGCGCAAGCTCGGCGACGAGCAGGGGCAGTTCCTGCAAAGTGACCCGTCCGTCGGCTACCGGCTGGCAGTCCCCGGCGAGGCCAGCTGAAGATGTACGCGAAGCGTCAGTCGATGCCGATAGCGGGCAGGGGTCGACTGGTCAGGCGAACGCGCCTCGCGAGTATGCCGCACATGGAGACCTCGAATACGCGCGTACCCATATGGCCGCGATGACCGTCTGCGAGACACTGGCCGCGATGTAGGAGTACTCGAACGTCAGCAGTGCGCCGACGACGATGGCGGCGACATTGGATAGTCGCGGCCAGGACTGGCTTCTGCTGGCCTGTCGGCTCCCCCAGGTGCCGTCCACGCGGTCGGCTGTCTGGGGCAAGCTGCCGGAGGAGTGTTTGTGCTGCTCGGCGTCGCCATAACTGGGGTAATCCGCTGACGGTCACGACACGAATCGCTCACCGATCGGGCCGAGGATGAGCATGGGGAAGTAAATGAGGCCGCCCACGATGACGATCACCCCTACAAGGAACGCGGCGAACGTGGGCCCGGCCGTGTCCAGTGTCGCCCTTGTCCGGGCGTGTACCCGTGCTCCGGCCAGCGATCCCGCGATCGCCAGTGCCAGCACAATAGGCACGAACCGTCCCACCAGCATGAGCAGGGCAAGGGTGACGTTGTACCACCCGGTGTTGGCCGACAGCCCGGCAAACGCCGACCCGTTGTTATTGGCAACCGAGGCATATGCGTACATGACCTCACTCAGGCCGTGCATGCCGGGATTAAGGATGGACTGCGTGCCCGGCCTGATGACCAGAGCGGTGCTGCCGAAGACGAGGACAACGACCGGGATCGTCAGGACGTAGGCGATAACCAGTTTCATCTGCGGTGCGCGGATCTTCTTGCCCAGGAACTCCGGGGTCCGGCCCACCATCAGCCCCGCGACGAAGACCGACAGCAGGGCCAGCACGAGGATCGCGTACAGCCCGCCGCCCTCGCCGCCGGGGCTGATCTCACCGAACAGGATGCCGATGAACGCTCCGGTCCCGCCAAGCGGCGTGTAGCTGTCAAGCGCAGAGTTGGTCGCACCGGCCGTCGTTCCCATCGTGCCCACGGTCATCAGCGCGGACCCCTCGGGGCCGAAGCGGGTTTCCTTGCCCTCCAGGTTGCCGCCGGGGCTGACATTGCTGACCGACTGTGACACCGAGGCGGGCAGCAGCGGATTGCCGTGCGCTTCCGCCTGCATCGACAGCACAGTGTGGCCCAGGAATATGACGGCCATGACCGCGACGATCACGTATGCCTGCCGCGGGCGGCCGGCAAGCCGGCCGAACATGAAGATGACCGCGAACGGCAGCACGATGACCAGCAGCAGGTCAAACATGTTGGTGAAGCCGGTGGGGTTCTCGAACGGATGCGCCCCGCCGACGCCGTAGAAGCTGCCGCCATTTGTGCCGAGCAGCTTGATGACCTCCATGGAGGCCACGGAGCCGCCGGGAATCTGCTGCGTTCCGCCGGCCAGCGTGCTCGCGGTGCGGAACCCGCTGAAGTTCTGCACTACGCCCTGGCCGATGAGGACGAGGGCGGCGAGCACGGACAGCGGGAGGAAGACCCGGAGCAGGCTGCGGGTGAGATCCACCCAGAAGTTGCCGACCGTGCGCGCCGACCCGGCTATCCCGCGGATGACGGCCAGCGCGACAGACAGGCCGACCGCGGCGGCGGTGAACTGGGCCACCACCAGGCCGGCCATCTGGCCGAGATAGCTGGCCGCGGTTTCGCCCTCGTAGGCCTGCCAGTTCGTTCCGGTGATGAAGCTGATCGCGGTGTTGAACGACAGCAGCGGCGGCATGTCCGGCGCGTGCGTCGGGTTGAGCGGCAGGTGGCCCTGCAGCCGCAGGATCAGGTACAGCAGCAGCGTGGACACCAGGCCGAAGGCGAGGACGGCCAGCGCGTAGCCGCGCCAGGACCAGCTAGTCTCCGGGTTCGTGCCCAGGGCCCGGTAGACCAGCCGCTCGATGGGCAGGAAGACGCGGTCGCCTGGCGCCTTGCCGCCGCGGAACGTTGCCGCGAGGTAGCGGCCGAGCAGCGGCGCGAGCACCGCGGTGATCGCCGCGATGAACAGCAGCTGCTCCCAGCCTGACGTCGTCATCTCAGCCCGTCCAGCGCGAAGTTGAGGTCCAGGACGTCGACGGTCGGCTCGCCGAGGAAGCCGAGCTCGCGGCCGTTGGTGTCGCGGTACACGAGCGAGATCACCTGCCGGACCGGGAGGTGCCGGGAGCGGGCCACGCGCGGTGCCTGGTCGAGCGCGTTCTGGATGGAGATGTCCGGATCGAGGCCAGATCCGGAAGCGGTCACCGCGTCGACCGGCACGGGCGCTCCCGGCGGCAGCCCGTTGAGCGTCCGGTACGCGATCGCGCGCTCGGGCACGGTGTTCGGGTCGCAGACGTAGGAGCCGTCCGGGTTCCTTGCATACCGCTGGCCGGGGCCTGGGATAGTCACGGGGTTCCCCTCCGGGTCGACCGGGACGCATGCCGGGTCGGCCTTCGCAGCGAACGGGTTTACCTTCGAAAGCTGCCCGTTCAGGCCCACCGTGTTGACGCCCGGCACGAACCCGATGAGCAGCGGGTTGGAGGGTCCGAGATTGCTCGCGCCGGACGAGCTGGCGTCATAGCCAGCGCCGGCGGCGGACGGGCGCGGCTGGAAGTAGCGGGGCAGCGGGCTGCCCTTGCCGTCGGTGAAGCTCTGGCCAAGCAGCGACGAGCCGACGAGCTTGCCGGACCGGCTGTAGACCAGCGAGCCCTCAGCCTGATGCCGGAAGAACAGTGTCGACAGGCCCGTGACCACCAGCGGGTAGCCGAAGCCAAACAGAACGGTGACGCCGATGAGCATCAGGACGCTGGCGAGCAGGTGGCGGCGCATGTCAGTGCAATCCGATCGCGGTCAGCACGAGGTCGATGAGCTTGATGAAGGCGAAGGGGGCGATGATGCCGCCGATGCCGTAGATGAGACTGTTGCGGCGCAGGATGGCGGCGCCGTCGAGCGGCCGGAACCTGACCCCGCGGAGCGCGAGCGGGATGAGCGCCGGGATGATCAGCGCGTTGTAGATGACCGCGGACAGAATCGCGGTGTGCGGGTTGTCGAGGCGCATGACGTTGAGTACCTGCAGCCTCGGGTACACCGCCACGAACATGGCCGGGATGATCGCGAAATACTTGGCCACGTCGTTGGCGATCGAGAACGTGGTCAGCGACCCGCGGGTGATGAGCAGCTGCTTGGCGACCTCGACGACCTCAATGAGCTTGGTGGGATTGGAGTCGAGGTCCACCATGTTGGCCGCTTCCTTCGCGGCCTGTGTGCCAGTGTTCATCGCGAGGCCGACATCGGCCTGGGCGAGGGCGGGGGCATCGTTCGTTCCGTCGCCAGTCATTGCGACCATGTGACCGCCGCGCTGCTCGCGGCGGATCAGCGCGACCTTCTGCTCTGGCGTCGCTTCTGCGAGGAAGTCATCGACGCCGGCTTCCCTGGCGATGGCAGCGGCTGTGAGCGGGTTGTCCCCGGTAATCATTACGGTCCGGATGCCCATGTCCCGGAGTTCCCGGAATCGGCGGATCATGCCCTGCTTGACGGTGTCCTTGAGGTGGACCACGCCAAGGATCCGAGGACCTTCGGCCACCACCAGCGGCGTGCCGCCGTCGTTCGCGATGCGCTCGACAATGGGCGCGAGATCCGTTGGTATGGCACCGCCCTGCTCGCTAACCCACTGCCGCACCGCGTCGGCCGCGCCTTTGCGGACCTGGCGGTCGCCCACGTCGAGCCCGCTCATCCTGGTCTGAGCCGAGAACGGCACAAGCGCGGCGCCGGTGATGTCCGGATCGGCTAGGTGGTAGCGGGTCTCGGCGAGTTCCACGATGGACCGGCCTTCGGGTGTCTCGTCAGCCAGGCTGGACACCAGCACGGCCTCGGCCAGCGTTTCCTCGCGGACGCCGCCAACCGGGAGGAACTCCGCCGCCCGTCGGTTGCCGTAGGTAATGGTGCCCGTCTTGTCGAGCAGCAGGGTGGAGCAGTCTCCGGCCGCTTCTACAGCGCGGCCGGACATCGCCAGAACGTTTCGCTGGACCATGCGGTCCATGCCGGCGATGCCGATGGCCGACAGCAGCCCGCCGATCGTCGTCGGAGCGAGGCAGACGAACAGCGCCACTAGCACGGCGGTGGACTGGATCGCCCTGGAGTAAATAGCCATCGGCTGCAGCGTGACGACCGCGACCAGCAGGATCAGCGTGAGGCCGGCGATGAGGATGTCGAGCGCAACCTCATTCGGCGTCTTCTGCCGGCTCGCACCCTCGACGAGAGCGATCATCCGGTCCAGGAACGTCTCGCCGGGATTAGACGTAATCGTGACGACGATCCGGTCGGACAGCACGATCGTGCCGCCTGTCACCGCGCTGCGATCACCGCCGGACTCGCGGATCACCGGCGCCGACTCCCCTGTCACCGCCGATTCGTCGACGACCGCCACGCCCTCGATCACGTCACCGTCGCCGGGAATGACCTGCCCGGCCGTGACGACGCAGACGTCGCCAGCGTGCAATTCGGTGGCCGGAACCTCGCGCACCGAGCCGT
>Ga0126381_100003847_pt1 | contig 16268 bp, 12 predicted proteins | sample PanSoiMetPlot_28_FD_96465 | JGI IMG/M metagenome (GOLD analysis project Ga0126381, IMG submission 96465) | Tropical forest soil microbial communities from Panama - MetaG Plot_28 | ecosystem: Environmental > Terrestrial > Soil > Tropical forest > Bulk soil | place: Panama | collected 2016-02-17 | reverse complement strand
GCGCAGCAGCCAGGCGAAACCGCAGTACGTCAGTACGAAGCGCAGGCAGGTGCCGGCGAGGAGACCCGCCGCCGCACCCTCGAGTCCGAAGCGCGCTCCGAGCGCATAGACCAGCAGCACGGCGAGTCCCAGGCTCAGACCCTGGAAAACTGCGATCGTCCCCGGCCGGTTCAACACCAGGTACGGCTGCTGCAGAACCGCGGCGCCACCGGCAAGCGCAGCCTCGACGGACAGAATGACCAGCACCCAGTAACCGGAGGCGAACTGCTCGCCATACACGACGCGCAGCGCGATGCTGCCGAAGAGCACGAAACACATCACCGCCGACAGCGTCAGCACCGACATCGCGCTGAAGGCACGTGAGGTCGCGGCAAGCACTTCCGCTGCGCTCCGGCCGGCCGTGCGTGGCAGCAGCACCGGCACGGCCGAGCTGGCGAAGGTGGTCACCAGCCGCGACAGGTTGAAGACGACCACGTAGATGCCGAACGCGGCCGGCATGAGGACCGCCACCAGGATGATCTTGTCGATCTGCAGGAACAGCGCGTTGCCGGTGTCGACGGCGTGCACGCGCCACCCGTAAGACAGCAGCGTGCGACACTGTGCCGCCACGTTGTGCAGGCTGGGCCGGAACTCCCGCAGCACCCACCACAGGCTCCACAGGAAGAACGGCACCGTGGGCAGGACGTAGGCGAGCGCGCCCGTGACCGGGCGAAACGCCCCCGGCACCGCCAGCGCCACCAGTGCCACCAGTGTCAGCAGGCTCTGCCAGAAACGGATACGGTTGTAGGCGACGAAGCGATCGCGCAACTGCAGCGCCGCCATCGCCACCGTGGAGGTGACCCCGAGCATCACGAACACCAGCAGCGCGCGTGCCGTCGCGATGAGTGACGCGTCGTACTGCCTGAGGATGCGCGGCATGAGCACGAAGCCGCTGGCGGCGGCAACGAGCCCCATCACCGCGCTCAGCACCAGGGCCGTGCCCATGAGGGCCGAGGCCCTCTCCGGGGCACGCTTGATGTTGACGATCGTCGAGGACGGCAGGCCGAGGGCGAACAGAAAGCTCAGAAACTGTGGACACAACAGCAGCGCCGACAACTCGCCGCGGCCCTGGGGCCCGAGAGCCCGTGCCGAGACGATGCCGGTGACGACATTGATGGCGAGCACCAGCACCGTCGCGAGCCCCGTCTGCACGACCGCGGCGAACCCGGAACCGCCGCGCAGCAGGGCGAAGAAGTTTCGGCGCGCGCTCATGTGGCTTCAGGCCGTCGAGTAGCTGCGCGCGGGCGCAGTGAGGCGCTCGTAGATCGCGACGTAGTCACTCAGCGGACGCAGGTAGGTACGCAGCGATTCCCTGGCGAGCGTCGCGCGCGCGCGGTAGTCCGCCGGGCTCAGGGTCGCCGCGCGCTCGAGCTGCGCCGCCAGGTCCTCGACACTGCCCGGGGCGCACAGCAGCGCCGCCGGGCCACCGGACTCCGGCAGGCCACCGTCACGAGTGACGATCGCCGGCACGCCCACGTTACGCGCCTCGATTGGCGTCAGACCCATGTCCTCCCTGGTATTTGCCGGCGCCACCAGCCACATGGCGCTGGCGATGCGTCGCGCCTTCTCCTCTTCGCTGAGAAAGCCCACGAGCTCGACGTTCGGCAGCGCATGCTCGGCGATGTAGCTGCGCGCCCACGCGCCCAGCGGACCGTCGCCGGCGATCGTGAGTGGCCAGCGTGACTTGTCGAGGCGCGCGCGTTCGTAGGCCTTGATGAGAATGTCGACACCCTTGTTCTCGATGAGCCGCGCGATGAAGAAAAAGCCGCGGCGCTGCTCGGGCGGCGTCTCCTGCTGCGGCAGCCACGAGACGGTCGGCATGAGGTCGCTGTTGGCGCGTGGGCCGCCGGGCTCCCAGGTCTCGAGAACGAAGCGCGAGTTGTACGTGCGCCAGTCTGCGAGGTGGTTGCAGGTGAGCCACAGGCGGTGGCGCAGTCCGCGTCTGCCGCGACACCAGTTATGGATGGTGAGCAGCAGCGGCCGGCCGGTGAGCTTGCTGAGCAGCGCGATGTCCGGTGAGCAGGTGTTGCCGTGCACCAGCTCGGCCCAGCGAATGTTGCGCAGCAAAGCGCTGCTGCCGCGCCGAACGAAAGAGCATGGCAAGCCGAGAGCAGCGCAGCGCGATGCGAGCGCCGCGTCGACGTCGTGGCCCGCTACGACTTTGAAGCATACCCTGACATCGTGCCGCGTGTTGCGGCACAGCCAGTCCGCCAGGGTCATCACGAACACCTCGATGCCACCGTAGACGCCGAACGTCGGGGCGGCGAGCAGAATTCTCATCGGCGCATCTCAATAGTAGGTGTCGACCGGCTCGCGTGTTCCGTTCAGCACGGTGCCCACGATCGGCACCTCACCCAGCACCTCGATGGTGCGCACCAGGTCATCGCGCCGCGTACGGCCCTCGGCGACCACGATGAGCACCGCTTGCACGTGGCGGGCGAAGGCCAGCGCGTCGTCGGCCTGCAGTACCGGCGGCAGATCGAACAGCAGGATGCGATCCTTGTAGCGGCTGCGCATCTCGACGATCAGGTCGTTGGCGTAGCGGGTGGACAGCAGCTCTGAGGAGTCGAGCGAGCGTTCGCGCGCTGGAATGACCACGAGACGCTCATAGCCCGACAGGCGCACCATGGCTGCACCCAGCGAGTGCGTGCGGCGCAGGCAGTCGTCGATGCCGACGCTCGGCTCCAGGCCGAAACGGCGGTGAATGCGCGGCTTGCGCAGATCGAGATCGATCAACAATGCGGTGTGTTCGGGATCCGCGGCGATCGCGATGGCGAGATTGATGGCCGTAAGCGTCTTGCCGGTGTCTGCGGCCGTGCCCACCACCGCCAGCGAGTTGACACCCAGCTTGTCGAGGCGACGCAGCACCTGGGTGCGCAGCATCTTGTAGTGCACGCCGTGCGGCCCCGCGGCTCCCGGCGGCAGGATGCGCTCGTTTTCCAGCCGCAGCGGATCGACGCCCACGACTGGCGTCAGCGCACGGCCGCTCGCCGCAGTCAGCTTCGGCTCCGCTGTGGTCTCGCCTACCTCTGCGTGGGCAGCGCTCGCGTCCTCGGCCGCGGGTTGCGCCTCCTGGCTGGAGAGCTCGCTCGCAGCGAGCTTGCCGCGCGGGAACTGTATCGGCTTCATCAACTACCCCTCGATACCCATGCGGCGTAGTGCGACGGCCCACAGCACATCCAGCGGACGATAGAACATGTGAATCAGCACCAGGGCGACGACCACGCTCGCGGCACTGCCGACGAGCGTCTGCAGGCGGCGGCGGCGCAGCCGCGCCCGGTCCCCGGCGGTCAGCATGTGCGGAATGGTCGCGAGCGGCGGGGCGGTCAACAGCCCCTCGAGGTCGCGCCGCCCGCGGACGCTGGCGTCGGTGTTCTCGAGCACTGCCACCGTGCCGAAGCCGGAGGCGAGGGCAAACATCAGACCGAAGATCATGACCAGCGGCCGGTTGGGGCTGCTCGGCTCCTCGGGCGTGAAGGGCGGCTCGATGAGTGTGAAACGCTCGCCCTTGCGCTCGGTCTCGAGATTCTCCGCAGTCTGCGCCTCCATCTGCTTGAGGCGATCCTGGCGGTATTCCATTTGCGCCGAGTCGAGGTCGCGCAGCATTGCGTTGTAGTCGCGCTCGACGGCCGGGGTGCTGGCCAGGTGCTTCTCCAGAGAAGCGAGCGTCGTCCCCAGCTCGTCGCGCTTGCGGTGCAGGGCGTGGATCTGGTTGATCGTCGCCTCGCGCTGCGCCTGGATCTGGATGTAGGGCGGGTTGTCGGCGCCGGCGTTGAGCGGCTTGTCGAGCGGCTCACCGGCCGCGGCAGCCACGCTGCCGGGCTCGGCGGCTGGCTGTGGGCTTACGCGGCCGCGCAGCGACTCGACCAGCCGCTGCAGGCGCACGACGTCGGGATGATCCGGGGAATAGCGCTCCCGGGCGCTGGCGAGCTGGGTCTGGGCGTCCTCCAGCTGACGGCGATCATCGTTGGCCTCCGCCTTCGCGACCTCCGCGTCGACCGTAGCCGCCGCCTCGAGTCCCTCCATCTCCCGCTTCAACCGCCGCACGTCCGGGTGACTGGGTGAGTACATTGCCAGGGCGCGGGCATACTCCGTGCGCACGTACTTGAGCCGATCCGCCGGCGACTGCACCCTCTCGCCCGTAGAGGCGTACACCTGCGCCGTCGGACTGATCTGTGCCAGCTGCGCATCGAGGTAGGTGATCTGCTGGTCGAGGGAGCGCAGCTGCACGTCGGTGTCGCGAATGTCTTCCTCGAGTCGCACCATGCGCTGCTCGTTGAACTGGGTCAGCTCGGGGAGCTCGGCGGCGTGCTTCTCCTTGAACTCGGCGATCTTCGCCTGCAGCTGCTTGATCTCGGTGTCGAGGCGCGCGCTCTCGCCGGCGAGGAACACTGCCGCATCCCGCGAGCTCTGCTGTCGTGATTCGATGTTCTGCTGCAGGTACAGCGACACCAGCTCGTTCGCAACCTTCGAGGCCAGCTCCGCCGACGGGCTGTTGTAGGTGATGGAGAAGGCGATCGTCGCCTTGGTGGGGCGACCGTCGCGCGGATCGATGACATCGGCGCTGATCATCTGCAGCGTCGTGTCCGCGCGCATCTTCTTGATCACCTCTTCGCGGGGTTTGCGCCGGCGCATGCTCGCGTACAGGTTGTAGCGCTGGATGATGTTCATCAGGTTTTCGGTCGTCATCACGCGCTGGCTGATGATCTGTACGCGCTGCGAGGCGTAGCTCGAGACCGTCGAACGCACCAACTCGTTCGGCAGCTCCTGTTGCTCGATGAGGATCACGCCGGTCGCGCTGTAGCGCGGCGGCCAGAAGATGGCGGCCAGCGCCGCCAGCAGCAGCACGGCGGCGATGACCAGCAGCAACGGCCTGCGCCGGCGCCGGATGACGAGCAGCGGACTCGCGGAGCTGCCGCTATCTTCGGCGACCGTCATAACCGTCCGCTTTCCCAGACGATGCCGAGGCGCACCTGATTACCGTAGGCCCACTCGGGGACATCGTTGTTGCGCGCGCGGGCGTAGCTGTAGGCAGCATCGAGTGCCCAGTGAGGGGTGAAGTGAAATTTCCATTCGCCGCTCGCCTGTCCCCAGGTGGCGCCGCTGTAGACGAGGACGTTGAAGATGAACTCGGGGACGAACACCGGGTCGGTACGGATGCCGTTCACCGTCACCGTGAGCGTGCTGCGCTCGGACGTGGCCACGATCATTGACGCGGCCGCCACGGTTTCCGGAGTCAGCAGGCCGATGCCGATCGGCAGCACCGCACGCCGCACGGAGATGTCCCATTGCACGCGCTCGGTCTTGCGTGTGGCACCGATCTCGTACACCGAGGTGTTCTGCGAAGTGCCGCTGCCGTAGTTGACACGCGTGCGGCCCGCGGAGATCCGCCACGAATACTGCTCGGAGAAACTGCGTTTCAGCTGCAGATTGGCCGAGTAGTCGCTCTGTGCGACACCGGTCTCGGGATGAAGATGGTCGGCTCCCAGGATCAGCGAGCCCTGCAGCCGCTCGCTGAAACTCCATACGGGTCCGGCTTGCAGCGAGCCGTAGTCGTAGTTGGTGAGACCGAACTGCGCGGCATCGGTATAGCGCGTCAGCTGGCCGCTGGCCTGCAGCTGCCAGGAGAGCCGCTCGGTGGAGAAATGCTGATAACCGAGGGAGAGCGTGCCAGCGGTATGCCGGCGATTGACGTGGGTGATGCCGGTCGTGCCCAGCTCGCTGGTCACGGTGCTGTCAGTGAGTCCGAGTCCCTGGAATGACCACTGTCCGCGCTCGAGGTTCTCGACGTACGCGAGGTCCAGGCTGCCGGTGGCGATGTTGAGATCGGTATCGTGATTGTAGCGGGTCGCCGCGAAGTGCGGCGTGATCGTGAGCTGCGCGCGCTCGGTCTGCGCCGTCGTGGTGTCGTCGACGGTGAGCTGGGCTGTCTCGTCACTCACGTTCGAGCCGGGCTCGAAGCGCGGGTTGGTCACAAAGCCGGCGTTGCCGGCGGCCTGAACGCTGTTGCTCCAATCGGCTGCCGCCGCGTTCCTTCCTCCAGCCATGGCGATGGTCGTCAGCATGATGAGTTGGGCGCTACCGATGCGGCCGGTCACGGCACGACTACCGTGTCACCACTGTGCAGCAGGATGTTCTGGGAGAGATTCTTGCCGCGCCGCACGTCGTCGTAGCGGAAGTGAAATACCTCCTCGCTGGTCCCCGCGCGCCGCAATATGCGGATGCCGTTGACGTCGGCGTACGGAGTGGCGCCGCCGGCGAGGCTCAGGGCCTGCATCACGTCCATCGGTCGGATCAGCGGAAAGTCTCCGGGACGGTTCACCTTCCCCACCACGAAGATGCGGCTGCCATCCGTCTTCTTCACCACTACCGTGACGACCGGGTCGGGGATGTACTTCATCAGTCGGCTCTGCACGGTCTTGCGGATGTCCTCCACCGTGTGTCCCGCCGCCTGGATATCACCCGTCAGCGGGAAGGTGAGACCGCCGTCGGGCCGCACCAGGATCTCGCCCTGCAGGTCCTGCTCCTTCCAGACCATGATCTGCAGCGTGTCACCGGGTTGCACGATGTAGGCAGCGTCCACCGCCGCCGGTGCCTGGGTGGTGCTGCCATCAGCCCAGGCCAGCGCAGCGACTTGCAGGGCGAGGAGCAAAAGCCAAAGGGGAGCCTGTATTCTCGGGAATGCCATGCGGGTCGATACTCTCAGTCGTTTCAGGACCACTGGCGTCGGCGGCAGGATCCAGCCGGCCCAGTAACCGACCCCAGTCAGGTCTCTTGTAGCGTCAGGCGACTGACCGTGATGTCTCGGCAGTCAGCCACCGCAGCACGCCGCATGCGAACTGGGCGAGAAGGGTATGCACGACAGATGACACTGTCGTGGCGACACGTGCCCCCCGCTTCCGCTGTGCGCCTTTCGTTATACAGTTGGAATGTACCTGTCATACATGACGATTTCATTTCGAGCAGCTCACTGCTGAGCGCCGCAGAACGCATCAACCGGTACGCCCTTTCAGTTGGGCAAGCGTGAGACGCGCCTCGTCGGTGCCGGTGAAAGAGGTGCCGCCGGCGAGAGCTGCTTCGAGACTCGCTCGTGCCTCGTCCGGCAGTCCGGCTTTCAGCTGCGCCATCCCGAGGTGATAGAGAATCACCTTCGAGTTGGGTGCCTCGGTCGCTGCCCTTTGCAGCGCGGAGAGCGCCTGCCCCACGTCGCCGCGCTTGAGCATCACCCAGCCGTGCGTGTCCAGCAGAGCGCCGACGTCCGAGTTGGCGAACGCGGCGGTGAGGTCGCGCGCGCGGTCGAGGCTCGCCTGGTCGCTGCGATAGGTCACCAACAACATCGCGAGATTGTTAGCGGCCAGCTCCAGCTGTGGGCTGCGGGCGTGGAGGACCTCATATTCGCGTATCGCGTCCTCGTAGCGACCCCGTTGCTCATAGAATGAGGCGAGGGCGACCACCAGCAGCGGCTCACCGGTGACCTTGACCCCTGTCTCATAGGCCGCCTGCCCGCCCGCCTCGTCCCGTGCGGCGAAACGTGCCCGCGCCAGATTGCCGTACGCAATCCACCAGTTGGGCGCGAGTCGCACCGCGTCCTGAAACGCGTGCACAGCGTCCCCGGCGCGGCCGTCGGCCAGATAGAGCTCGCCCAGCAGGTTGCGCGTTGCGGCGCCGTCAGGGTTGCGCTCGATCGCTTCCTGCACCAGGGCGATGGCCTGCGCGTGTTGGCCGTGCTCGAATCTGAGTCGTGCGAGTGCACCGAGCGCGGCGCTGTCGGAGGGTTGCAGCTGCAGCGCATGCTCGAATTCGCGCTGCGCGTCAGCGGTCCGGCTCTGCTGCTGGGCGACGACGCCGGCCAGGTACCACGTGCTCGCCAGCTCCGGTTGCAGCGTCTTCAGGTCTTCCACTGCCCGGCGCGCGGACGACAGGTCCGGCTTCGCGAGGTACGCCTCGATGAGTGCCGCACGCGCGGCCGTGCCGCTGCGATCGGGCGTAGCCCGAACCGTTTCCTCCAGCAACGCCACGGCCTCAGCGGCTCGTTGCGTGCGCCTCAGGAGCTCGGCGAGATCGATGCGCACGCCGCTATCCTGGGGCGCAGCCGCGAGCGCGCTGCGCAGGTTCTCCTCTGCCAGGGTCGTCTCGTGATTGGCGAGGTGCGCACGGGCCAGCGTGCGCAGCACCGGAATATTCTGCGGCTCATCATGCAGCACAGCACGCAGATCGGTGATCGCCGTGACCGGATCACCCGCCTTGAGCGAGAGATTCGCGCGCAGCGTCAGGGCATCGTCGTCGTGTGGACTAGTGCGCAGCACTTCGGCCAGAAGTGTCCTCGCCTCCACGTATTGCCCGGTCGCGACGTCGATGGCGGCGATCCGGTTGCGGGCGGCGATCCCGGTTGCCCCCTGTGGATCGGCCGCGGCCACGGCGCGGTAGGTCGCCAGCGCCTCAGGAGTGTGGTCCGCACGCTGCTGCAGGTCACCAAGACGCAGCTGCAGATCATGGTTGCCAGGGTCGTGCGTGATCAGGTCGCGGAGCGCGGCTTCGCCCTGCATCGGCGCACGGTTGCGCGTGAGGAACTCGACGTACGCGAGTTGTGCATCGAGGCTCCCTGGCAAAGCCGCGGTGGCGGCTTTCAGTGTGCGCTCGGCCTCATCGAGCCGGCGCGTGCGCACGTAGAACCCGGCGAGCTCGAGTCTCGGTGGCAGGGCATGCGGACGGCGCTGCACGAGCCCGACCAGCTGCTGCTCGGCCTGCTTCTCGTCGCCGCTGGCGAGGTACATCGCCGCCAGCATTTCGTGGAGGGCAACCGAGTCCGGCGTCCGCCGGACCGCACTGTCCAGCAGCTCGACGGCGCGGCGGGCCTGTCCGGCATCGCGATATAAATTCGCGAGTGCCGCCACTGCATCCTCGTTGGTGGGTGCCAGCTGTGTCGCGCGCTCGGCGTCGGCCAGCGCTCCGGCGCGGTCGGTGAGCTGTGCCCGCGCGACGGCCCGAACTGTCAGCAGGTCCGGATCCTCTGGATGCCCCGCGAGCGCCGGCTTCACGAGCTCGAGAGCCTTGTCCGGGCTGCGCGACAGCAGATACAGTCGGGCGAGCCGGGCGCGCGCCTGGACGTGACCGGGTTCGACGTCGATCGTCCCCTGGTAGAAGGATGCCGCAGCGCGCAGGTCACCCGAGCGCTCCATCACGAGCCCGCTCAGGTAACGCCCCTCGCTATCGCCGGGGGAGATCTGCAGCGCGTCGGCGAACTCGACCCGCGCCTTCCCGAGCTTGCCCTCCGCGAGATACTTCTGGCCGCGCGCGATGTGATTCGCGCGGCCGCCTTCGGCTCCACCGCATCCGGAGAGCGGGCCAGTGACGGCGAACATCGCGACGGCGAGCAGCAGCAGATTCAGGAGCAGATTCATTCGGCAACGCCCCCGCAGGCGGCGGAAGCTGCTGTGCGCGGTCGGGATCCGGCCTGAGCCTGGGTCAGTGCGCTGCGTGTTGCGGCAACATGTCGCTCGTGCGGCGGCCACGCCACGACCGCCACATGCCGAGCAGTACGATCACACCCGCGGCGAGCAACCAGCCGCTCGCCGGGAGAGGCACCGCGGAAGTCCCATTGTTGAAGTGCAGCGAGAAGGAATAGACACCGATGTCGAGTGGCCCGCCGGGCGTCGCCGTGACGTTGGCGAAGTACGTGCCCCCTTGGGGAACTTGAAAGGTGAGTGTCTGCGTCGTGGTAGCACTGGATTGCCCTGGGTCGGACCACGACGACAGCACCTGGTTGGCTGAGCTCGCCATGAAGCTCAGGCCGCTGAGCGTCACCGGCCAATCGAGATTGGTCAGTTCCGCGGTTACGGTCCCCGCGTTGGGCGTCGTGAAGGAGTACGTCGCGGACTCGGTGCCGGTAACGAGTGTCGTGCTGCCCAACAGCATCATATCCGCCTGCGCCGGCAGCGAAACGACGCCGGCCAGCGTCAGCGCTGCCATCCCTGCCGACAGCCAACGACGGCGGCTGTGCGTTGCTTTGAGTGCTTTCATGAGAGTCCCTCCTTAGGCAAGTTCGCTAGGCGATTTCCTGCTCGGCGGCCAGCGCGAGCCGCACGGGCTCCCGCGGCGTGGCGCTGGCGTCGGTCACCGCCACCGGCCGATAGACGTACTTGGCGTACAGGTACTGGCGCAGTGACTCGAGCAGCTCACCGGCGCTGCGCCGGGGTCGCTCGGTCTGCTCGAGCTCACTCAGCTTCAATGCTGCGTACGGCTCCTGCGCGCCGGTAAGGGCAAGCAGCGCGATATCTTCGCGTTCCACGCGGCGCTCGGCGTGGACGCCGTTGTTGATGATGGCTTCGAGCTTCGTAGCATCGATCTCGAAGAAGCGCAGGAGCTCGGCACCCGACTCGACGAACACGGGCACCAGATTCCGTCCGCTGACCTCCGGGTCGTAGAGCGGACCGAGCTTCCCCAGCATGGTCTTTACTGCAAAGCGGATGACGTCCGAGTCCCGCACCCCCAGACGTGAAGCGACCCTCTTCACCTTGCGCACGTCCGAGGCGTTCATGCGAATCGACACAGCCTGCTTGCGACCGTCAGCCACGTTTGCTGTCCCTTGTGTGCGGATTGTTGTGCCGCGTTTCACAAGACAGTAGGTCGATTGTGTTGCAGCTACTTGTCGCTTAGATGACGTTTGCGCCGGTTTTGTCGACGTCCGGGGCGACGTCGGCACACGGAATGAATACCGGCTGTGGTCAGTCGGAGTTGGATGCATGGGCGCGGGCAGGGTGCCCGCCAGGTCAAGGCGAACTGCGGAGCAGGGTGGTTAGGTGTGTCGCCGCCGGGTCAGGGCGAACTGCGGAGCAGGGTCAGGTGTGCCGCCAGGTATTCCGCGAGTGCGCTTGTCTGACCGCCCTAACGCTTCGGTGGGGCTGAAGGTGAGGGCGCAGGGGACGCCGTCGGCGCAGGGGCCGGCAGGCCCGCAGATGTCGCGGGGGCGCCCCGCCCGGCAGCGGGCGCTGCCGCCGCGCCCTGCCCCGTGGCCTTCACGGCAGGTGAGACCTGCAGATCCTGGGCGCGGGCGCGGTAATCGTCGGCGAGATTCTCGTTGCGTACGCGGCTGACCTTCGTGAACGGCTCGGCGCTCGCCATGCAGGAGGCGAAGCCGGATGACTTCTTTTCCAGACGCGTAAGGATCTCGTCGTTCAGCTTGTACAGTCCGGCGTTGCGATCGGCGCACGTCGACAGCTCGCGCTCGCGCATGGCGAGCTTCTGCTTCGTGGCGGTGTTCTCGGTTTCGATGTCGCGCATCTTGGTGAGCGTCTCGCGAAACTTGGCGACGAGCTCCTGCATCTTGGCCTTCGTCTGCGTCACTTCCTGTTCGCTGGCTTCACGCTGCGTCTTACTGTGCTCGAGTGCCAGGGACGTATCCTTGGCACGCTTGTCGAGCGCCTGCTGACCTGACTTGAGCGCGTCACGGTCCTTGGTGAGGTCCGCGAGTTGCTTCTTCAGCTTGTCGTTTTCCGCCTGCAGCGCGGTACGCTCGGAAGCCAGCTGCTGCATCTGTTGCACCAGCTGAGCGTTTGCGTTGCCCCCTGAGCGGGCGGTCTGCGCCACAGCGACCGGACCAACCGCGCCTGCGGCAAACAGCAGCGCCGCACACCAGGTGGGGAAGGGCTGCATGCAGACTCCTCGTTGCGTTGTCCGCCTCAGCCGCGCGAAACGATGCGCAGGCTGATGGGCTCGGGCATGTCTGAGGGTGGCGGCTGTGACAGGCGCGTGATGCGCGAGAGCGCGGCCTCGATCGCCTGATCGCGTTGGCGGTTGCCGCTCGATTGTGCCAGACGCACGCGCTCGATCGTGCCGTCGTCGCGCACCCAGACCCGCACGATCACCGAGTACTCGCCCTGATGGGCGCGCTTGTCGCTATTGAGCTGACCCAGGATCTCGTCCTTGAGAAGCCCCGAGTACCACGCATAGGCGCTGCCGCCCGAGGCCAGCAGATCGCGGCCGCCCTTGCGGGCCGCCAGCCCGAACTCATCGCCCCCCGCACTGCCCTCGGCGTCCAACCCCAGCTGCTCACCCGGCGGGGGTTCATTGGAGGGAGTCGGGTCGGGCTTGTCCTGTGGCTCGGTTACGTCGACCTTTTCCTCAGGGGGTGGTGGCGGCGGTGGTGGCAGGTCCGGCGGCGGCGGCGGCGGGCGGATGAGGCGGACTTCCTGGATCTGCTGCTTCGGCGGCAGCGGCGTGCTCTGCAGGAAGCCGCGCACCAGCGCGATGGCGCCGACGCCGAGGGACGCCACCGCCACACCGAGCAGCATCACCGGCAGGTAGCGGAATTTGCCTTTGCTCCCCATGGCTCGCTTACTTGACGATCTTCTGCGTTACGAGACCGAGCTGGGTGATCTCCAGCCGGCCGCACATATCGAGTATGTCCACCACGCGCTGATACTGAATGGTGGCATCCGCCTTGATGATCACGGGCAGGCTGGGATTGGCGGCCTTGTATTGCCGCAGCATGTTCTCCAGTTCCTGCATGCTCACCGGGAAGGTGTCCAGATAGATCGTGCCGTCGGCGGTGACCGTGATTGCCTTGGTCTTGCTCTCGGAAAGGGTCGGCTGGGCGCTCGCCTTGGGAAGATTGACCTTGATGCCCTGCACCACCGCGGTGGTCATGATGATGAAGATGACGAGCAGCACATAGGCGAGATCCAGCATTGGCGTGATGTTGATCTCGTCGTAGACGCCGCCCTCATCGCTGCTGACAGATCCGGCCATGGCATGCCCTTCAGGAGTAGGTCTCGGCAATGCGCGTGACGAACTCGTCGACGAAGACGCGCATGTCGGCGGCGATCTCCTTGATGCGCGTGTTCAGGTAGTTGTAGCCGAACAGGCAGGGGATCGCGACGCCCAATCCCGCGACCGTGGCCACCAGCGCCGCGGCGATGCCGGGAGCGATGGCGTTGATGTTGACATCGCCCGAAGCGGCGATCGCAGCGAAGGTGATCATGACGCCTACGACCGTGCCCAGCAGTCCGAGGAACGGACCGCCGGCGATCGACACCGTGAGCCACACCATGTTGCTGTTCACCTGCTGCAGACGCCGCGTGAGGCCTGCGTCCATGGTGGCGCGGATCGCCTCGATCGATTGGGCCGAGAGTATGCGCACGCGATCGGCGCTCACCGCCTGCTGCTCGAAACGCTTGAGCGTCTCCTGCATGCCCTGGTGATAGAGCTGCGCGAGCGTCGAGATGCCAAAGTCCTCGTCGTCGCCGCTCTTGGCCGTGCGGCGCTCGATTGCCGCCGGGTCCGCCGACTCCTTGTAGAAGCGCTCGAGGAATGCGCGGTTGCCCCTGGCGACACGATTCAGGAACAGCGCCTTGGCGAACATGATGAGAATCGACGCGCCGAACATGAAGCTGAGAATGCCGATGACGACCCAACCGTCCGCCGTCACATTGCGCAGCGTCGTCGCGAAGTACGACTCGTGGCCGCCTTCCTTCTGCGTATCGCCCCCGTACACGAGCAGCGGTGCCACCAGACCCTGACTGCGGGCGGCGGCCTTCAGCCAGTCGGCGCTGCGCACGGTGGTGGACACTTCGAGCTCGTCGAGCTCGCCACTGTAGTAGTTGGCATTGGCTGCCGAGCCGCCGATGGTGAGCGTGCCGCCCATCTCCTGGATCTCGACGTTGGTGTGGGCCACGTCGTTGCCGTCGACGAACAGGGTGAGACGGCCGTCGCCGACGCGCACTGCCAGGTGATGCCACTCGGCAGTGGTGAGCTGATTGGGCAGCGTCAGCGTCACCGGACTTGCGCCAACCGCATAGCGCGCGAAAGCCTGGGTGCCGTTGATCCCCAGCACCAGCTCCTTCCCCTGGTCGGCGAGCTGCGCAATATAGGTCTCGGGTGGCTGCGCCGCATCGAAGCGTGCCCAGGCTGACAGCGTGAGGCCCTTCTGCGGCGACAGATGCACGGCGCCCGTGGCGGGGACGGCGATGGTCTCACTGCCCGCGAACTTGACGCCACCGCCGATGAGGGAGGTCGGGCTGGTCTCCGCGGTGAAGGCGCTCGGCTCGGTCTTGTATCCGGTCACGTCCTGCGGTGAGCCCTGCGGCGCGCTGAAGTGATATACCAGTGCCTGACTCGCGTCGTAGGTGCCCGCCGGATCCGCGGCGCTCGGTGCGTTCTTATTGCCGTAATACAACAGGATCTTGTCGGTCTTGGCGCCGCCGGTCAGGCGCGGAACCCGCACCCACACGAGCGCGATCTGGGCCTGTGGATCGAACTTCTCGATGTGAAAGGCAAGGGGCGTCTTGTCGTCGGCGGCGATGAATCGCAGGTCCGAGCCATCGGGCTTGGTATCCGCGAAGTACTGGAAATTTCCGAGACTCAGGCGAATGAGCACCGGTACGTCGACCGCTGCGCCTGGGATGTCAGCCCCGCTGGCCGTGAGATCGAAGTCGATTTCCTTGCGGAAGTTCCAGTCGCCGTTCCACCAGGCGAGCGCATCGCCACCGCAGATGAGCCCGAGCACCCCGGCAGCCGCGACGATCAACCGGCGAAAGCGACCCGAACGACCCATCGCTCGACCTGACTTCTCCGTGAAATTCACCGCGCTCGCCAGCTCCCCGCGGGTGGTGCCATTCTACGCACTGCACGCGGCCGGCGTGCGACAGGCGGGATTGATTTCAACCTGCGTTGCCTCCGTGTCCTCGCAATGTCGCCAACGCCGAGCGAGCCTCGTCCGATCCATCGAAGACCGCAGAACCCGACAGCGCAAATTCCAGGCTGGTCACCGCACGCTCACGTTGACCGGCGCGCCATTCGGCCATGCCTGCGTGATAGCGGATCACCCTGGAGTCGGGCGAGCGTTCCACCGCGCGCTCGAGCAGAGACAGTGCATCGGTGTACTCGCCACGCTTGAACCGGACCCAGCCGCTGGTGTCGAGAAGATCCGCATTCTGCGACGCGGCGAAGCTCGCGCTCAGGTCGCGCGCCCGGTCGAGACTCTGCTGGTCGGTCTTGTACGTGACCAGGAGCATGGCCAGGTTGTTGGCAGCGAACTGCAGGTGCGGATTGCGTTTGTACGTCTGGTCGTAGAGGGCGATGGCATCGTCGACCCGGCCATACTTCGTGTACAGCAGGGCCAGCTCGGTGACCAACTCCTCGTTCTCAGGCGCAGCCTTGACACCCTGCTCGTAGGCGGCGATTCCGCCCGCCACGTCATTCGCGCGCAGCTTCGCTATGGCGAGGTCGCGGTATGGCGCCGACCAGTGGGGATCCAGTGCGATCGCGCGGCCGAAACTCTGCGCCGCTCGTGCGTAGTCATGGGCATTCAGGTAGTTCTCTCCGAGCAGGTTCATGAGCAGCGCGCTCTTCGGCTCGCGCTCGACCGCGCTCTGTAGCAGCGCGATCGCCCTCTCCGGGTGGCCGCGCCGCAACTCGAGGTCGGCCAGCCCGCTCAGCGCATCGAGGGCGTCGGGCTGCAGCTTGAGCGCCTGCTCGAACTCCCTTGCCGAATCATCGTTGCGGTGCTCACCCTGCGCGGCGAGCGCGGCGAGGTATGGGCCGGCCGCAAGATCCGCTCGCAGCTGTTTCAGATCTTCGGCAGCCGTGCGTGCCGCAGAGAAATTGCTGCTCGCCAGGTAAGCCCGTGCGAGGGCTACACGCGCCTGCGCATCGCTGGGCGATTGCTGCACCGTCTGCTCGAGCAGGGTGACGGCCTGGTCGTAATGTTTTGCCCGCAGCAGCAGCTGCGCCAGATCAATGCGCAGCGCGGTGTCTGTCGGGGCCGCATCCACTCCGGCCCGCAGTGTTTCCTGCGCGAGCGTGGGCTCGCCGTTTGCCAGATAGGCGCGCGCCAGGGCGCGCCGCATGGCCGCGGATCCCGGGTAGTCGCGCACCACGGCGCGCAGATCGGCCACCGCGGCCGCCGGCTCGTTGCGCCGCAGCTCGAGGGCACTGCGCAGAGTGATTGCGTCATCGTCATGGGCGTTGACCTTGATCACCTCGTCGACCATCGCCTGCGCGGCGGCGTAGTTCCCTTGCCCGAACTGGATGGCAGCGATGCGGTTGCGCGCGATGAGTCCCTTCGCGCCGGTGCCATCCCGCCTGACGACCTCGTTATAGGCGTCGAGGGCGTCGTTTTGCGCGCCAGTGCGCTGCAGGAGGGCACCGAGTCCGAGCCGCAAATCGCCGTTGTCGGGCTCATGAGCGATGAAGTCGCGCAGCCTCTTCTCACCCTCGGCGCGCGAGCGATG
>Ga0126381_100003846_pt1 | contig 16271 bp, 22 predicted proteins | sample PanSoiMetPlot_28_FD_96465 | JGI IMG/M metagenome (GOLD analysis project Ga0126381, IMG submission 96465) | Tropical forest soil microbial communities from Panama - MetaG Plot_28 | ecosystem: Environmental > Terrestrial > Soil > Tropical forest > Bulk soil | place: Panama | collected 2016-02-17 | reverse complement strand
GGTGTTGCAACTACGGTCGAGGGGGCCGGGCTCGACTTTCCTGCGCACCGCAGGCGCCCACGACCCTGCATACCTGTTGGTTAGTGAGCTGAGGGGGCAGACGTAAAAACGACATTCTCGTCCATAATCGGAATTTATAGCGGCATCGAACACCCTAATGGACGGTAGCGCCACTTGAACCGGCCATCTCTGCTTATTTTGGGGGTGGGTTGAGAAGACGGAGTCGCCTTGTGCAACGAAAGCCCGCAGTGGGATACACTACCGTGCGGTGATTTATGGGCCAGCCCTCACCGGCTGGCTTTTTTGACAAGGAGGTAACGGATGCTTGACAGGGTCTTTTGGGCCGCCCTGCTGCTACCGTGCGGTCTGGGGGCACAAGTGAACACACCAACCATAGCAATTAAGGCCACAGCGCCATCGGTCGCCATCTTGGCACCGGGTACACCGCAGTATCAGGCGCACGTAGCCAGATTGGGTGTGCAACCTATGCTCGATCAAATGGGATCGGCGGCTCAGTATATTCACATACTTGAAAATGTGGGCTCGAAGACCATCACTTCGATTATTGTGGTCTACGAGATCACGGACGCCACGCACACACACCAGGAGATCATAGCGCGCACAGCACGGCAGAAATTCGAGTTTAAACCGGGCACTGTAAAGTTTATGGCCGCGCCGCCGGATTTAGCCCTCCTGGCGGGTGCGCTGAACTTCAGGCAGATATCGCAGGATTTAGGGTCCAAAGCCTTATTCTTGGCGCTGGAGCGACTCACGGGTACTAGTCTGCCCAAGGTAGCAGTGATCAGCGTAGATCATGTGGGGTACGCAGATGGGACGGGAGAAGGCCCGGGTGGAACGCAAATGGTGAATCCTTGGGCAGAGATTGATCAACGGTTGAGCGTCTTTTTCCAAGAAATGTTGTCACGCGCCAGCGGACCGGTCTCGGATGCCGACCTCATAGCTTGGTTGCAGTCGTTCCAACATCAGCCAGGGGTAGCGGGCCAGCCACCCGATATTGCAGGTCTGATGGTGGAGGAGAAAGCACAGGCGGCCATCTCCCTGCTGGGGAAGCAAGACCGGTCCGGACTAATCCCATGGGCTCAAAGGGGAGGGGCAGGCATCGCGGGCAGGTTGCTGCCAGGGCGGGAGCCCAAACAATGAGGAAATGGATCCTGCTGGCCGCCTTCGGCGGGTGACGATCCGCCCGTCGCGCCCGATCTCTTCTCCGGCGGTTCAACGGCAACTCGGGCTACAGCTCACAAAGAATACCGCCGTGTGCAACGCGATCCGCAAACGCAATTCATTTTAGGGATTGGCCTGTTTATAACGACTTTTGAACCATAAACGGAGACCCGAGCTATGACAGAATATTCGTCAGCGCGCAATGCGCACTCCGGTTAGCATATGGCATGCCTGAAGCGCGGTAAATGACGGATTCAGGGAAAATAAATCTGCAACTCGGTGGATGCCATGCATATAGGGATGGTGGTATGGTATTTTTCGCCCATGAGCCAAATCGCGTGCAGGGGATTGGCGGCTGTTCTGCTGAGCGGGGCCGCGGTTTTCGCGGCTGGCGACGTTCGTCCGCAGTTTGAGGTCGCGTCCGTGCGGCCCAACGATTCCGGGACTGGCGTGGACCGCATCCGCAACGTCAAGGGAATCTTCGAAATAGTCAACGTCCCGCTGAAACGCTTGGTGGCAATGGCCTGGGGAATTCCGGAAAACCAGGAGTATCTGATTCGCGGGCCGGATTGGGTCAACGAAAGGAACTTCGACATTCGAGCGAGGTATCCGGTGGGCACGGCGCAGAGCGATACGCTGCTGATGCTCCAGCGACTGCTCGAAGAGCGCTTTCACATGGTGCTGAAGCACGAGAGTCGCGAAATCAGCGGCTATGCGCTGATCGTTGCGAAGGGCGGGCCGAAGATGCCTCGCTCACCCCACGGCCCCGATCCCTCCTGCGCGATGCCGCGCGGCGGCTTCCGCGTTCTCCACGGCCATGCCAACGGATGCGGGGTGACGATGCAAGGGTTGGCGGACCGGCTGTCGCGCACCTCCTTCGGTCTGGATCGGCCCGTGATCGACAGGTCGGGGCTTGAGGGCGCGTACAATGTTACGCTCGATTTTGCCGACCCTGAGCATCCGGAGGAGAGCGAGAAGCCGTCGTTGGTTACGGCGGTGCAGGAACAACTCGGGTTGCGCCTGGAAGCGCGAAAAATCCGACTGGACGTGCTGGTGATCGACCGCGCGGACAACGTGCCGACGGCCAACTGAACCATATAGACAATACTCAAACTCTTCAGTCAATCTTCGGAAGAGGCCCGCCACATGTTGATACTCGAACTGACAAACTCCAAGCTTTCCGTGAGGAGCAGTATCATACAATTCGGGTCGGTCTACGCTCGTGCGTTCAGCGCAACGAGCATTCGCTTGAGAGCGACTAGCCGGTAGCTGGCGTTAACAAGCTCCTTGACGACGTTCCAATCGAACGTCCGATCGACCCAGAGACTTAGCCATTGGCCGCGGCCGTATGGGGTCACAAAGAATAGAGGATCCCCAGACAGTCGCTCGACATCGTCGTGATCCAACCGGAACGCGATCGAGGGCCGCCCATCGAATCGCTCAAACGTTACAAATGTCTTTTTGCCCGCTACAAAATTGGGATGGCCAAAGGAGTTTCGCTCCATAGTTTCAGGCAGGGATAGGCACAGGGTCCGAAGCTCTTCGAGAATACCCTCCGATGAGGACGTCAGGTTCATCCTCATTCGGCGGTCGTGCTGGTGCTGCCGATGCCCCTCCCCCTTCCGATCCAACATTGCTGACGCCTCTGCTGGCACACTATCACAAATACGCAGGCAAGTCAGCCTGTGGAACCGATGCTGGAGCACTTGAAGCGCTTTGTACAGCGAGGACGTGTAATCGCCGGTAGTGAGGCCTGACCGGTCGGTAGGCCTTTCCGGAAAAGTGGATCGAGTGCGTCCGGTATAAATTTCGCTAATGCAGGGCAGTTTCCGGAAGCGCCACTTCGCGACCGCGTGAAAGAAAACGCGGTAAGCTGTCATCGGATGCGCGAGGAAGTTCGAGTGGCGATGCTCATTTGCGTCTTCTGCAGCGTTGCTGCAGCGCAGGCGCTCATTGATTCAGCTACCGCACGCCGGCTGCAGGAATCTCTTTCCAGTGAGTTGCCCTTGAGCTGCGACTGGTCCAGGACGGGACCGGCACTGACCTACAGGTTGCAGTTTCAGTTCGGTTATGTCGCGGAGGTTCCTGTGTCACAGTTTCCGGGCAAGGGGCACGAGCTTTGGGCTCTGTTGCAGGTGATGCCGCGCGACGGCGAGACAAATACGCCTTCATTTTTCTTGCGGCATTACGAGTTGCCGCCGATATTGGCTACCGACTATTCCGCAAAGTTCGAGGGTGTCCTCCAGGCCGGCGAAGGCGCCTATGATGTGGCCGCAACACTATTCGACGAACAGCGCCGCTCCTGCCGTGCGCAATGGCAGATTCACGTGAATCCTACGCGAGAGGAACGCGCAGCCTTTACAGGAATGCCGCCGCACAGCACTGCCGCGGTCACGAGCAGCACTGCGCAGGGGACGAGCCGGCTGGCAACGACCGTGGGAGGGCTCACGATCCTGGTACACGCCACCTCGGTACACCCTGACCAGTCTGTATTGTCCGAAGGTGATATCCGGATGCTCACGGGTGCCCTGGGAGCCATCATGGAGGAAGTCCCGGCGCGAGATGTCCGGCTGGTGATTTTCAGCCTGGCCGGGCAGAAGGAGTTCTATCGACAGAACGGATTCAGGCTGCAGGACATCGATCATGTGACCGATACTTTGGGCGGCATTGGGCCAGTCACCGTGGATATTTCCGGCCTGCTGACAGCGGGTTCGCTCGATATGATGGCAGGTCTGTTGGATCGTGAATTGACTGCTGCCACGCCGCCCGATCTAATCATCTTTCTGGGGCCGCCCGGGCTGGCTGACGACCGGGCCCACCGCTACGTACGCGCTGATCAGAAGCTCGCGCCGCCGATTTTCTACATCGAGTGCGCCAACCGGGTGCAAGATGGGCGTAGGGAATATAGCGATTCAGACTACGGATTCGACGGCCCGCCTCGCGTCGTTAGCACAGACGGTAGAGTGATGAACAGCAGCGCAAATCCTGGACAGATGCCCAGGGCCGTGTCGCGGCCGCAGCCAGGGATCGGCGCGAATAGCAACGAATTCAATACTCTCCGTCATACCGTCGGCGCGCTGAACGGAAAGACGTTCCTGGTGTGGAGGCCGCTAGATTTGGCCCAGGCGCTACAGAAGATCGTCTTAGCCGTCAACAAGCACAGCCGCTGAGTTGAGCGACTAAGTATCGGTTGCGGACGTAACGGCGTTATCGCGGTCAGTCGGTGCTCGGCCAGCAACTCGAGGCTATGCCATGACCCAACCGGGACCGGGCAAAATCGGCGCAGATATTTCTTCTTAACGCTGCTTTGTCCGAGAGCAATCCCGACAGAGCACATGTATGGACATGGCGACAACTGTGGATTTGGTACACACCGACGGCTTCAGGAAGGACCCACACCGCGGCCGGCCGGACGATTACCGGACTTGCTCCGGTGCGCTGTCCCGGTTGCGCTTTTTACGGTTGCGCTTGCGCGCTAGCGCGGACTTCACACGCTTTTTCTGACCCGGTTTCAGATAGAAAGCGTGCCGCTTGACTTCCTTGATGATGTCCTCTTGTAGGACTTTTCGCTTGAACCGCTTCAGCGCGTTTTCCAGCGTTTCACCGTCCTGAATGCGAACTTCGGCCAACGGCTACCTCCAGTTTTAGGGCAACCCGAAACGTTCATGTTGCCCGCGAAGAATACTGCTTCGCTTTCATTTCTTCTGGTCAAAGACAGGAACCGTCCTCGCAATTGAAGGCGGGGCGTCAGAACGAATTTCCTGCCGGTCGGGGATTCCCTAAGCCAGGCTGACGTCTTCGGCCTGCAAACCCTTCGGTCCCTTCTTCACAACGAAAGAGACTCGTGCTCCTTCATCTAGCGAACGGTATCCGCTCGCGGAGATCGCGGAAAAATGGACGAACACGTCCTCCCCGTTGTCGCGCTGAATAAAGCCAAAGCCTTTTCCCGCGTTAAACCACTTTACGGTTCCTGTTTCTTTCATGTTTCCTCAGTTTCTGCTGTCCTTGCTTTCCTGCCTTATCGATTAAGTATCGTGCGAACTGACGCTGAATTTCATGCGCGCATTGAGGTGGATTCAAAACGATGAGAGAGGATATCGAGGCCCTTTTAGTCTAGCATGTCTCACCACCGCCCTCGCGATGGGTCAGCCAAAAATTCAAAAGGCGAGCTTTTGGGCGGCAAGTGAAGCGCGAGCGACATCACGCCTTAATGCTCACTTGTGCGTTCTTGTTGTGCTCCGCTTACCGGCGACTTTGTGGCCGTGCTGGCGCCGGAGAGGGCTCGGATCGAGTTCGGACGCCAGACGATCTGCGTTCAATCAAGCTCGAGTGCTGCTCGCAGCGCCTTCGCCATAACGGCTTCTGGCGCTTTCCGGCCAGTCCAGAGTTCGAAACCGATGACGCCCTGATACACGAGCATGGCCAAACCATCGAGAGTCGGCAGGCCCTGCCGTTTGGCTGCGGCGAGCAGCCGCGTTTCGGGCGGGTTAAATACGACATCTGCCACCAACAGATCGCGACGTGCGCGACGCAGATCCACCGGCGGCATGGCATTTACGTCCGGATAGAGGCCAATTGAAGTGGCGTTCACCAGTAGGTCCGCGTCTTCAGGAATGGCGTAGGTATTCGGCCACGGCTGAAACCGAATGGGCGCACCGGCTTTTGAGGCAAGATCGCGGGCTAAATCTTCGCCGCGCCGTATGGAACGGTTGATGACCAACAGGTCGGCCGCTCCCGCCATAGCCAGTTCCGCGAGGATGGCTCGCGCTGCGCCCCCGGCGCCGAGCACCACAATCCGTTTGCCTTTGGGATCGACTTCGGCATTGATGCGGATACCGCGCAGAAAGCCCTTTCCGTCAGTGTTCTCTCCAATCAGTTTGTTCCCCTCACGGCGGACAGTGTTGACGGCTCCGATTATGTCGGCGTCGGGGGCGATCCGATCGAGGTGCTCGATCACGGCAACTTTATGGGGAATGGTTAGATTGGCCCCCTGCATGCCGAACGCCCGCATTCCGACTATCGCATCACGAAGTTTCTCGGGCGGGACTTCGATCGTTAGATAGCGCCAGTTCAGTCCGGCCGCCCGAAAAGCGGCTTCCTGCATTGCTCCTGTCGGATTCTCCGCTACCGGCTGGCCGAAACACGCCACCAGTTCGGCCTTGAAATTCGCTGGCATACCGAAAAATACCACGCCAAGACATCCCACGTGCCTGCGGGGCGCCGTCTTAAGTGCGGGGAGCCAATCTCCCCCCGGGGTTGGCCGCCGATAATGCGAGGCAACTGCGCGCACCGGTGCACAACGATACCGGATTGACCGGCAAGTTCGACTTCGAGTTGTTTTGGAGCACGCGTCGGCCGGATGCGGACGACAACGGGCTGGATTGGGCCACCGCCGTCCAGGAGCAGCTTGGACTGAAGCTGGAGCGTAGGAATGGACCGGTGGACGTGGTGGTGATCGACCACGTAGACCGTATCCCGACGGCCAATTGAGCCGCGAAGCTGCCTGTTCGCCTCAGGGCTATTCGTCCGCGTATTCCCGAATCAGAGCACAGGTCTGAAACGTCGCCCCGGGCCAGTATACGGTAACGTCGTTTACCTATATTCATCCGCGCAACAGAGCTACAATCGCGCCATATGCTGCATGTTGTCCATAAGACGCTTGCCTTAGCCGCTTTGTTGGGTCTTCATTGTGCCGCTCAAGCGGATCATCGCCCAATGACCCTTTGCCAACTGTTCAGCGACCTTGATTCGCACAATGGTAAGCAGATCACCGTGCGTGCATCCTACCGTTACGGCAAAGAGCTTGCGGGATTATATTCAGACCCGTGTGAACCACCGGCAAAACTCGACGGACACGATATTGTGCCGCATGTCTCGACGGAGTTTTCGAGTGAGAGCAAATCATCGGAGCCGGGCCATCAGTTCTGGTCCGCCATTGAAGACTCCAGGTCGCAGCCCGTCGCGATCATCGTTACGGTAACTGGCATCCTCAAGACGGGCGGCCAATACTCTGGGAGACCCTCAATGCGCCCGCCCCGTCGCGGCTTCGGTCACCTGGGAGCGTTTCCTGCGGAGTTGGTTGTCGAGAAATTTGAGGAAGTTGAGGTGAGGCAAGACAGCCCGACTCCCGCAAGTTTTGACCTCGCGAAACCCAAGAACTGAGTTGCCTAATCCCAAGGGGCGTTGAAGTCCTTTGGGTTGTATCGGGGATCGTCAGAAACGACCGAGGACTTTCGGCCTCCTGGCACTCCACCGTGACTATCGGTGTCAAATACACCGTGGCCAAACTGTCGGCGATTTGGATTGCGGCCCTGGCGTGGTCGCTATACGCCCAACCACCCGTCCTGAGTCAGCGTGAACTCCATGCGTTCGTGTGTGACCCTCGCAATCCGTCGTACATGGCGCTGCGTGACACTGTGTTCTACCACGAACATCGACTGCGGCCCTCTATCCGTGCGCTCCTTCGCGACACCAAATGTGCGGCTGGCGCGAGGGAGACTCTTGCGTTGATCGGAGAACCCGACGATTTGGAGCTTGTCGTTCGTCTGGCTCCGCCGCCCCACCCTAGGCCAGGATTCGAGAACCGCTGGGCGTACGCGGTGGTATCTGCGCTGCTTGAGCCAGGGTCTGAATCGGAATGGAGTTTTCTTCGAGCAGCCGCCCTAAACCAATTCGGTGACCGTCGGGTAGACGCCGGTGCGGTCCAGACGCTCAAGTTGATCGCATCCCAGCGCAGTACCGCAATCCTTGAGGAAGTTCGGAACCGGAACGCAGATCGTGCCAGGAGCTGTTCCAAAGCCATCGACTACATTCTCTCTAAGCCGCCAGCCCTCATAGAAAACAGCCTAGAGCGGCTCGCGAAGCGGGTTGCAGAAGTGAACAGGATAGGAGAATGGCAACGGAATCGAAACACACGGTATAACGCGGACGGTGACAAGGCGCTTGTCGATATCGTGTACGCAACGAGCGAAGATATTTTTGTCCACACCGCGACATTTCATCGAATTGACGGCCTCTGGCGATTGCGCGGGGTTCGCGAAACACTTCAGCAATTCTTCATTAGTGTTACGGTTCCCGCGACAGCAACGCCTGAGATTCCCGTTCCTCCGAATAGTGTGGCAAGTCCGCCTGTTTTGCCTCCGAGCGTCGATGACCTCCTGCGATCACTACTACCGCCGAAGCCGCCAAGTGACACTACCGCCCCGCAGCAGAAGAAGTGAACGTGAGTTTGCGCGAGACAACCCGGGCGCGGGGTTAGTTGGTTTCTGGGCGAAAAACGCCGCACTGTCCGATAATCATCGAAAAATGCGATTATCGTAGAAGTCGATTTACGCCCAAGCTCACGCGGGCTGATCGCAAAGCTCTCTCTCTGCGGAATGAAGTCTAGTATCGCCACATTACGTTCACAATGCGCTACGCTGCCAATTGATGCGTGTCGTTGCCTTCGCAATCATCGTCTCCATGGGCAGACTTGGGGCTCAGCAACAAGCATCGCCGGAACGCCCGCTGACTGACGCCGTTAGGGAAACGCCCGCAGACAGATGCAGCGTTTCCGGCACGGTGACGGATGCCGTTACGGGGCGGCCGCTGGGGAAGGTGGAGATCCAGGCGGATGGCCTCGGCAGCGACGAGACTCCCACGCCATTCACTACCAGCGATGCCCATGGCAGCTTCACACTCGTCAATCTCCCGCCCGGCCAGTTCCGGCTGAAGGGCAATCGCAACGGCTACCTGGAAATGTTCTACGGAGCGCGCCGTCCCGATGGCGCGGGTACGCCGATCCGGTTGGAACCCGGACAGGAGCTCGATGGGCTCGAATTCAAACTGGTGCCTTTCGGCGTGATCGCCGGCGCGGTTCGCGACCAGGATGGCGAACCGTTGGCGCGTGCGGCCGTCAATCTGCATCGCCTGGTGTTCTATGCCGGCGGTCGCAGCGTCAGTCGCGACGGTGACGAAGTACGCACGGATGACCAGGGCCAGTACCGCATCACAGGCCTGTCCCCCGGCAAATACTACGTGCGCGCCGTGCCCGAACACATCGCCGCGCTGGACGGAGTGAATCGCTCAGTGAAATCGGACCAGCCGCCCGAAGTGTTGTTTCCAGCTTTGTACCCAAGCGTGCTCGATCCGAGCGCTGCCCGCCCTGTGGAAGTGACACCGGGTGCGCGCGTCACGGGCATCGATATCACGCTTTCGCGCAGCGTTACGCAGCGTGTCACCGGCCATGTAACAGTAGGCGCGGGCGCGACGCTGGCGGGCATCAGTCTGAAGTATGCCGGAGGAGCGGACGGTGATGCCGGGTTCGAGTTCACAGCGAAGCGGAAACCCAACGGCGATTTCGAATTTCCCGCTGTGCCGCCCGGCTCATATGTCGCCATCGCTTACGCCGAGCCGCCTCGCAGGCCCACCACCGACTTATTTGAGTTCTTCTTCAATCAGGCCACCTACAAAACGCGTACTCCGGTCCAGGTCGGCACCCTGCCGGTGGAAAACGTGCAATTGGCGCTCGGCGCCCCGGCAGAAGTGGACGGTCACGTCACCGTCGAGGGCGATACGGATGGAAAGCTCGACCACAGTCAGGTTACCTTCGACCCCGACGTCGATGCCCCATTACACGCTACGGTGCGGGATGACATGCGTTTCCATATGGGCCTCGGGCCGGGGCACTACGCCGTCTACTGGGGATCGGGCACCCGTTATGTTCTCCGCCGAGTACAGCTCGAAGAGAAGGACATTACCGAGGAAGGCTTGAGTATCTCCGGTTCCGCAAAGGTGCAGATTGAGATCGTAGTGGCCAAAGACGGCGCGCAGATTGAGGGCACGGTAGTCAATAAAGAAGAAAAGCCCGTGGCCGGAGCCACCGTCGTGCTCGTTCCGGAGCCACGGCTGCGCACTCGTGCGGGGCTTTTTAAAGATCGGACAACCGACCAATCGGGCCGCTTCCGCATGGAGGCTGTGCCGCCGGGAACGTACAAGCTGTTCGCCTGGGACGATGTCGAGCCAGGCTTCTGGTGGGACCCGGACTTCCTCAAGAACTACGAAGACAAGGGCGCTCCACTGACCCTGAAGCCGAAGGAGAACCAATCCGTCAAGCTGCACCTGGTAGTTACCCAAGAGCAATGAGCGAGCCAGTATTTGCTCGTTTTGGTTTCGGCAATCAGGCAGGAAAAAGCGTGTTACCCGACGTTCAGCAATTCCGAGAGCGCCACATCAACGTATCGCCTGAGCTGATTAATTTGCGTAGCGTTCGTTACCAACATGGCCTGTTGTCGATCTTGCGACGGCTGGTGCACAGACGGCGTACTGTCCGGTAACCGCTGAAAGAAACTTGAATCGCCCGTCCGTTTGGCTACTGACCACAAGGAACTGCCGTCCGGGGTCCGAAACTACGCAGCCGCTTCCTTCGTGGCTGGCCCGCCTGCTCTTTGCTCCCGCCGCATCGGTTACCTCTTCCAATAGGTCAGCGACCGCCAGCACCATTCCAGCGGTCCGAACCGGTAATTCCGTAGCCATAAGGGGCTGGCTGCCAACGACACAGTCCAGCAGCCTACCACTATGTAGTACATCTGATACCGCTCCAGCCGACCATACAGGCTGAACCCGTAGCCCGTAAATACGATCGAACACATCACGGACTGCAGAATGTAGTTGCTCAGCGCTGTCCGATCGCGGCCAACCGGCCGGTCACCTGCCGCGCCGCGCCCGCTTTGCAGAGCATCATCAGCACGGCCGTGTCCGTGAGCGCCACCGGCAACCGCTCCAAGTCGTACGCGACGTTGGTCAACATGATCGTCAGGCGGTCGAAGTGGCTCTGTAGCGCCAGCCACGCGTCATACGAGTTCAGCGGGACACCCACCAAGAACCCGATCGCCGCCATCCACGCGTAGAACCGGAACGAGCGCACCGCGCTGAAGACCCCCATCTTGAACAGACCCATCCCGATGAACATCATGCTCCAGATGTCCGCAAACAAGGGGTCGTAAAGCGGCAGGCTTTGCCACGCCGCGAGTTGCTTCGCCCGTGCACCGATCACGGTCCACGCACTACCGCGCCACTGCCTCGCGTCCTTCTCCAAATCTTCCTTCGAAGGCTTCCGCAGCTTGCGCTGCGCTGTCAACGCCTGTATCGCCGCGCTCTCTTCTTCGGTTGGCTTCCTCCCCATCCGTGCGGCCGCGTCACCGGCGGCCTCCAAATTCGCCGCTCCATCTGCCGCAAGGCTTCCACCGCGCTCCAGCCCGTCTTGAACGCGATGAACACTAGGCCGATGATGATTAGCCTCTTCGCTGGCAGCTTGCGGAACGGAAACAAGATCAGCGAGCATACCGCATACGGATACAAAATGTCGCCCCAGAACAGTAAAAAGGCGTGCGCCAAGCCGAAAAGCAGCAGCCAGAGATTCCTGCGGTTATAAATATCCGCGGCGCTATCTGCGGAGCGAGTCTCGGCCCGCGCCGTGAGCAGGATTGTGCTGGCGCCGAACACCATAGAAAACAGGCACCGCATTTTGCCCGCGATCAGATGCGGAACAGTGCCCAACTCGCAAGGTTCCAGCCCGCAGCCGTGCCGCCCGCTGCGGTCGGGTCGTTCTCCGCCGCGAAATACATGCCGAAAATGAGCACAAATTCGCCGGCAGAATCCCGAGCAGCGCCAACCCGCGCAACGCGTCCAGCGAATTGATGCGCTCCTCCGGCGCTACCGGTCCAATCGGAGTCGTATGCGCCTCCTTTACGAGTGTTCCGGCAAGAATAACAGGCTAAAACACGGATGACAACCAGGCCCCCGTAAAAATAAGGTAAGACCTCCAATTCCGCCTCTACACAGCAGGCGGCCGGGGCACAGAAATAGCCGATGTCCCTTAACGCCATTCTTAATGCCCAAAAACAATGCCAGCCGGACCTCGCCAGTGGACAGCCTTGTAAACCATCGGGGGCCTACGCCACGACCCGGAACTTTCAATCTCTCCCACATTTTGGCCGGGGACGACGTTCGAGGACCGCGAAATGGCGCCCCGAGCCCATGATCCGCGCGAAACCCTCTAATTGGGTCCAGAGCAGTATTGACGCGTATTCGCGGGAATTAGCACCTAGGATGAACCGGACAGGGGCTTTACTTTTAAAGGAATCAGTTAAGGTGTAAGAAAGCTGAAGTTGCATCGACTACCTGAATGTGAGCGCAATTGAAGTGATCCCGGCGGAGGCGGGCTCGCAGAACGAGCTTTATCAGGCAGCCGCAAAAGTGTATGGCGCGGCGCTGGAGCGATTGGCTCGGGCCTACGAGGCTGACGCGGACCTGCGACGCGATCTGCTTCAGGAGATTCACGTCGCTTTATGGCGCAGCTTCTCAGTCTTTGACGGCCGCTGTTCACTGCGTACCTGGGTTTATCGGGTGGCTCACAACGCAGGCGCATCACATGTCCTGCGCCAGCGCCGTACCCATCAGCATGAACTGGTGGGCCTGGAACAGTTGGAGAACCTTCCTGACGAGAACAGCGGAGAGCAGACGGCCGGGCGCCGCCATGCGCTTGATCGCCTCCTGAGTCTCATCCAACGTCTCAACCCTATCGACCGGCACGTGATTCTCTCCTATCTGGAGGGTCTGGACGCTGCTGCGATTAGCGAGATCACGGGATTATCTGCCGCGAACGTGGCGACAAAAACTCACCGCATCAAGAATATGCTGGCGCGCCAGTTTCAGCAGGGAGGGAGCGGCCGTGACTGAACAACAAGATTCAATGCAGATGTTGTGGCAGAACCAGCCCGTAGAGGGCATCCAGATTTCGGCAGAGACGATTGAGAAGCGCGCCGCCAGATTCGAAGGGCGAATCCGGTGGAGAAATGTGCGAGAGTACGTAGCATCGCTGATTGCAGCGGCGTTGCTCGGGTATTTTACCGTTATAAGCCACGATGTGTTATCGAGGGTCGTCTTCGGGCTGTTCATCGCGTCGCTGGCGTGGGTTGTGGTGCAGCTACATCGCAGGGGCTCGTCGAAGAGCATGCCGACAGGCCTGGATACCCGTAGTAGCCTGCGGTGGTACCGCGCGGAACTGGAGCGCCAGCGCGCAGCAGTCTTGAGTGTCTGGTCGTGGTATCTGATTCCCATGGCCCCTGGGTTTGTCGTAGACACGGTGGGAAAGGCGATCCAATCTCCACATCCTGCCACCTGGGCCAGGCTCCTTCTCATGGACGCGTTTGGTGCGGCCGCGTTCTTATTGGTCTGGAAGATCAATGTGCGGGCAGCACGGTGCCTGGGGCGCATGATCGATGAGCTGAAGACAGCGGAGTGATGTTCCCGCAAGCGCGCTGCGTCTGAGTCCTGCCCCTTCGGGGCTTGGGAATACGACCAAATAAGGTTCCAAGAGTCAAAGTCTGTGGATTTTTGTCTTTACTTTTGCACGGAGGATTGCATGAAACGCGCTTTCACTTTTTTGATTTTGACGGTCGCCACGGTGGGCTGGGCGCAGGACATTGCCGGCGATTGGCAGGGGACGCTTAACACGGGCATGGGCGAGCTTCGGCTCGTGCTGCATATTACCAAGGATGCTGACCGAGCCTTCAAGGCTACACTCGACAGCGTCGATCAGGGCGCGCCCGGCATCCCCATCCGCTCCATCACCCTAAAGGACTCCAAGCTGCGCTTCGACGTCGCGGCGGTGCAGGGCACATACGAGGGAACGATGTCCGCTGACGGAAACACAATCGCAGGAACATGGTCGCAAGGCAATCCCCTATCCCTCGAATTCAAGCGCGCGACGGCTCCGATCAAGACTACTCACGTTCCGGCGAAGCCCTCCGACATCGACGGGGCCTGGATAGGAACGCTCGACACCGGCGAGGGCAGATTGCGCTTGGTCTTTCACATTATGAATACTGTAGATGGATTGGTCGCGACGATGGACAGTCCGGATCAGAGAGCAAAGGGGATTCCGGCATCCTTGGTCACGCGCAACGGGATGTCGTTGAGGATCCAAGCAAAGGGAATTGGAGGCGTGTTCCAAGGAACTGTCTCCAGCGATCTGGGAACGATTGACGGGAAGTGGACGCAGGGCGGGGAGACGATGGCCCTGTTACTGAAACGCGTGAAGGATTAAGTCGCTGTAGAATCGGGGCGGCCGCTGGCTCCCGTGAGGCCGTTCCGCATGAAGACGAGAACGTCATCCTGGCGTTTGCCTGCCGATAATGCTCGATGAGCTCCTCGCGCCTCTAGTACTACTATGTTATAAGCGTTTGAAGCGAATGGAGATAACGACGCCGGCGGTATCGTGAAGGTGGGATGAGTGTCGTTCACGCAAAGATCCAGACCGTGGAAGACATGTACCGGCTGATTTGACGGCAATATCGAACCGGCAACCGATCAGCGCGATTTATAAAGAGTTGCCTCAGTTGTTTTGTCCTCACCGCTTGGGCCGCAATGGGGTCACTTCAAGAGCCAGGCGCAGTCTTTTCGCGCACGGAAACAATTCTACACTAAAATGTTATTTTCTAACACAGTAGTACTAGGGTCGTGACTACGTCCGTGTAGCTGACAGGATTCGAATCAGGGCGAAAGTGATATGATTTGCTGATTCGGCGGCCACAAACTGCAAAGCCGCCCCGCTCCCGTACGGCGGTGGCTTTGTTTGGAGCGTCGTGAACGATCCTTGTGGGTAGTACGGCACCTCGCGCCCGCTGCCCCTATTGCAGGAACGCTCTTGAGGTGGTGCCGGTGGACGCCATCACAGGGACCGGAGGAAGTTGAGGATGTCCTGCTGGTCCTTCACTTTCAACTTGTGATACTGGACGATGACCTGGTTCGCCTCACTACCCGGGCTCCGATGGTCGTCGATTGCCTCAATAAGACTCGTGGTCCGTCCGTCGTGGAGAAGGAAGACCCTCTGCCCCACCCCCCACAGGGGAGCTGTCCGGAACTCATCCGGGCCGGCGCTGCCTTGTGTGATGCCGTCCGCAAGTCCCTTGCCCATGTGATGGACGAGGAGATCGGACCACAGATTCGCCGTTTTGTTGGAAAGGGCGGCACTCGGCGTGGTCGACGAGCCGCTGGCGGCCATCCTGCCGGTGGTCATCGAAGGCGTATGGCAGTGCGCGCAGCCGACTTTGATGAAGGCGGTGCGCCCGTTCACGGTCGAGGGTGTATCTGCTGCCAGGGTGGGCGGGGCCAGCATCCGCATGAAATTGGCGAACGCCTCGATGTCCGAGATTACCGCCGTGTTGCGATTCGAGCCGGCCGGCGGAGAGGGAGCGAAGTTGAGGGTGTCGTTGGGCACGGCGTCGAACTGGCAGCCCGGCGTCTCGTCGCGCTCCTGCGGGAAAAGCTGATTGGTGATCCCCATCTCGACGTTGTATGCCTCGGCCGCAAACATGAGCAGCGATTTGTTCTGCGCCTTCCAACCGAACCGGGTGATGGTGCCATCGTTTGGACTGAGGTTCACATTGCCGGCGAGATGCGCATTCGGCCGACCGTAGATGCCCAACTCCGATTTCGCCGAAGCGTTGGCCCGCATGTTCGCCAGGATGGCGGAATCCGGGATCGCCTCGATCAGCCCCGCGCCGAACAATGGCGTCGGAATGCGGAAAGTGAGGTTTGGATTTCCGCCCTGGCCGGTCAACGGGTTGCCGGCAGGGACAAATGTGGGCTGGTCGATGTTGCAGCCTACAGCATCGCTACGGCCGGTGATGGTGAACAATGCATGCACGTCGCCGTCGGGCGTTCCGTTGGAATTGCGCTTGAAGCGCGTCTCCCGGATGGGGCCGTTGGCGGTAATAAACCAGGGCACAGCGTTTCTCGCACCATTGAGAGTGGCGATCGTGATCAGGGGGTTCGCGGCCGGACTGGTGCCGCCTCCGGCCGGGTGGGAATGACAGGAGAGGCACTGGTTGGAATTGAAGCGAGGCCCCAGTCCGTTGTTCTGGCCGCCTTGTGCGGACTCGATCTCCGCGAACCGGGCCATCCCGTCACGGAAGAACGCTGTTTCGTCTGCGGTCAGCCCCTTTAACGGCCCGCCAGCGCCCGCAGCTCCGCCGCGAACCCCCGGGTCTACCGCCTTCTTTTGTCCTTGGGCGATTGGCAAGGTCGCTGTCATGCAGGCGGCGAGC
>Ga0126381_100003844_pt1 | contig 16273 bp, 12 predicted proteins | sample PanSoiMetPlot_28_FD_96465 | JGI IMG/M metagenome (GOLD analysis project Ga0126381, IMG submission 96465) | Tropical forest soil microbial communities from Panama - MetaG Plot_28 | ecosystem: Environmental > Terrestrial > Soil > Tropical forest > Bulk soil | place: Panama | collected 2016-02-17 | reverse complement strand
TTGTTCTTTTGCATCTCCTGCACCAACCGATTCGTGAGGTCGTCGATGCCGACCCGCGGGTCCTGCGGCGCCTTGAGGGCATTGAGCATCATGCCATAACCGACACCGCCCTTCGTGACGCCCGCCTGGGGAGCAATGGTGACGAATTCGCCCGGTTTGTGCGGCATTGTGACTTCCCAATTCTCGGGATGCTGAATCGTTACGGGACCCAAGGTGACGGAGACCATCCGCTGGCTGGGGAGAACGTTCACCAGGGACTCCGGCGCGGCGCTCGGTGGCCCGGCCGGGCTCGTGTGACCGGTTGCTGAATTGAAGGTCGCGCCGTTCTGTTTGTTGAGTGTGGCCCACTGGCCCGATTTCGCGGCCTGAGCGATCTCCTGAGCTGTGTAGGCCGTGACTGCCGCAGCGTGCTTGCGGACGGCCTGGAAGTCAGGACTGTCGGCGAGGTAGTTTTCCTGCGGCCACTCACTGATCTCGTTTTCGATGGCGCGCTGCCGGTTCCCGGGGTTGGGGTGATCGCTGAAAAACTGAGGAGGCGCCTGTCCACCCTGCGTCTCAAGTGTCTTAAAGAAATCAGCCATAGCCTGCGGGTTGTAGCCGGCTTTATAGAGGATCACGGCGCCGACTGCGTCGGCCTGCGATTCATCGGTGCGCGAGTACTTCATCATGAGGCCCTGGGCGCCCATCTGAATGCCCATTTGTCCAAGCTGCCCGACCATGCCTCCCGCGGCGCCGCCTACCGTGCCGCCGAGGACGGCCCCTGCGATTCCGGCGAGCAGATTGGTGGTCTCGGCCTTCCCGGCCTGCTTCGCGGAATGCTGCATATACACGTGTGACATTTCGTGAGCCATCACGCCGGCGAGCTGCGATTCGTTGGCGGCGGCAGTGATCGTCCCGATATTGACGAACATAGGACCACCCGGCAGAGCAAAGGCGTTGATGTCTTTCTGCGCAACCACGTGAAATTCAAAGGGCCAGGAGGACTGAGGCGGGATGGTGGACACCAGCTTCTCTCCCAAACGCCGGATGTATTGCGTCTCCGGGCTGTTGTCCGGCAGCACCGGCATCTGCTGATAGACCTGAGCGGCGGCCTGCATCCCCAGAGCGTGCTGGTTTTCACGCGACATGGAAGGCTTTCCCGGGTCGGGAAACGCAGGAGCGGCTGATTGCGCATAGGCCTGCGGCGCGAGCGATGACACGAGCAGGCACGGCAAAAGTCCGAAAAGTTTACGATTCATCCGGCACACCCCCAAGCGGAGACAAAGCGTCGTACTCGATCGGCGTTATTTGATGTCCGGGAATCGCCAGCGCGTTTGAAAATTTCGATGCCGCCTATTTGGCGGCGGAACTACCCATGACCACGGTAAGGCCGGGCGGGCTTACGGTAAAGCGGTCGATGCCGTACCGAAGACCGAACCACTCGTTGACGCGGGCGTCGGGGAAGGCGGGGCGAAGGTAGTCGTCAATGAGGAAGTCGAGCATGCGGCCCTGGATGGCCATGCCGGAGACCTCGACGCTCTCGACGTCCACGCGCGCCTTGCCGTTGCGGGATTCGAAGCGCGCGGTGACCACGACCGGCCGCTCGCCGGAGAGGAGGTTGCGGGCGATCCAGCCGGGCTGTTCGCCACTGATTTCATGGTGGAGCGTGACGAAATCGATGCGGGCGTAGCCGGTCGCGCGGCCGTCGCCCAAGTCAACGCGCAGGCCGGTAACGCTGCGCGGCGCGCGGGCTTTGGCTTCATCGCGCATCCAGGCGTTTACCTCATCTTTGGAGAAGTGGATTCTGGATCCGCGGCCGGGCGTCCCGAATTCGATGGCGTTGAGTTTTTTCGTGGCGGTGGCGGAGTCGCCGGAGCTTCCGGTCAGGACACCGGCGGCAGCGAGTGCGACCGTCAAAGCAAAATGGAATTTGCGCGCCACTTCTGCCCCCATTGTCGTCCGAAAGGCGTTGGAGCGGGATTTTCCGGCGATTGCCCGGATACAAACCGCATGCGCGGAGGCGGCGCAGTGGCCGGTGGGCGACTATTCACCATTCCGGATGCTGCTGGCGCTGGTGGGCGGCGAGCCCGCCGGATTCCTCGCGTGGCGGCAGGTGGACGAGGCAGAGGCGGAGATTCTGAATCTCGCGGTACACCCGGAATGGCGGAGGCGCGGGGTGGGATCGGCGCTGCTGGAAGCGGTCCGCGAAGCGGCGTCGGGGGATATTTTTCTCGAAGTGGCGGAAAACAATGTGGGGGGCATCGCTCTCTATGAAAGCAGGGGATGGAGGAGGGTGGCGCTACGTCGCGGGTACTATGAAAACGGGCGGATTAACGCGGTTGTGATGAAGAAAAGTTCATGCTAAAGTCCTGGGTAGACGGGCCCGAATTCGCCCGCACTTCAAATGAGAAGTGAAGCTACCCACCCGGTCGCGATCACTGGTTCCATGTGGCCGGGCGAGGCAACTCCACTCAAGGAGAAATGCCCATAATGGATCGGAACACCCAAGAAGAGATCAAAGCGCACCTGATGCAGACGAACGAGCGTTTCCGCGATCTCTACAGCCAGCATCACGAATATGATCAGCTGGTTGAGAACCTCGAACAGAAGCATGTCCTTACGGCCGAGGAAGAGGTGGAAGAACACCGTCTGAAAAAACTCAAACTTCATCTGAAAGACCAGATGGAAACGATCGTGAGCGAGTATCGTCTTCAGCACGCTTCGAGCTGAAGAGATTTCGGGTGCGCTTTTTTGGGAGTAGAGGAGCCCGGCGGGTTTGAGCCCGCCGGGTTTTTCGTTTGTATGGACGATGTCTTTGCCGACGATTCCGAGCCGGTTCGAATTCCTGTCACTGACGTTCTGGACCTGCACAGCGTGCCTCCGCGCGATGCGAAGGCCGTGGTGGAGGAGTATCTGGTCGAGGCGCGGCGGCTGGGGCTGAGCGCGCTGCGGATCATTCACGGGCGCGGCATCGGGGTGCAGCGCGAGATGGTGCGGAAGATTCTGGCGCGGACCGAGTTCGTGGAATCGTTCAGCGATGCGCCCGGCGAGGCCGGCGGATGGGGCGCTACTTTAGTGACTCTTAAAGGACCGGTGACTCTTAAGGCGCGGCGCAGGTGAAGCTGGCCGCCTCGTCCGTGCTGCCCGAGCCTTTCCATTTCGCGACTTGCGGAAAGGGACAAATCGGACGCGTCCGCAATATCCCACCCTTTTCGCCGTATTTTGTCGCCAGAACTTCGGCGGGCGCGCTCCCCTGCTCTACCCAGGCTTCCAGCGCCTTATCGAGCGTGCGCTTCGAGAGCGGATTGGGACCCGCGCCGCCGCCGCAGTGTTCCATGCCCGGAATCATGTAAAGACGGAGGAAGGTATCGGTCTGGGCAGCGGTCATTTTCTTCTGGACGCTGCGGTAGTAATCGATGGCATTGGTGGGGGAGATCGCGGCGTCGGCCCAGCCGTGGTACATGATCAGCTTCCCGCCGCGTTTGGCGAAGGTGCCGAGATCGGGGTCGTTGGAGTTGAGCATCTTCGCGCCTTTTTCGTCAGAGGCTTTGGTGTCGCGGTCGGGGTCGAAAGACTGGAAGCGCCAGTTGGGATCGCTGTAAACGATGTTCTGGAAATACTGGGTACCGAACGCATACATCAGGCTGTCCTTCGGAGTCTTGCCGGTGATCCAGGGTTCCCATCCGCCTTGTTCCGCTTCACCGCCGGGTGAGAGTCCGGGGAAGAGTTGCTGACCTTTGGAGCTCTTGAGTCCTCCGTAAACAGCGTTGAGCGCGCTCAGCTGCGGCTGCGTGAGGCAGGCGTCGGTCTCCGCTCCTTTGCATTTGAGGACGAGGTATCGAAATGGCAGGCAAGCGGATTTTCGATGACGCCATCCTTCACTCCGTCCGCCGCATCGCATTGCGCGAGTGCGGCGGCCTCAATGGCGGGGAGCTTCGCCGAAGAAATGTAGCTTTGCGGTTCGGCCAGGGTGGCGCGCATTCCGCTCGCGGCTCCGGCGAGCAGGTGCGACCAGTAATTCGCTGGCGCGCCCGCGATGATGCCGTCGTAATCGGCGGGGAAGCGCTGGGCTTCCATCAGCGCCTGGCGGCCACCGTTGGAGCAGGAATCAAAATACGAGCGTTTCGGGGCGTCGCCATAGAAGCTCTGGATGATGGATTTCGCGTTGATCGCGGTTTCGTGAATGGCGCGATAGCCGAAGTCGGCGACTTTTTCGGGATGGTGCAGCGCCCATTCGGCGTTGGGGGAACTGTGCGTTTCCTGGTGGCCGGTGTCGGTGGATGCGGTGGCGTAGCCGTTCCGAACCGAATCGGCCAGACCTGCGTATGAAATGATTCCGGCGAAGCCTCCGTTGCCGACGCCCTGAAACTTGCCGTTCCAGTTGGCGGGCAGCCAGACCTCGAATCGGATATCGGAATCAGAAGTTGGAGCAATTGAGCCCGTGACGCGGCAGAAGGCGGGGAGACGGTCGATGGGCTTCGCGTTAGCGAGGGGAGGAGTGAAGGAGCCGGGTTCGCGGGCTTCGGCGAGAGTGATGGTGGTGTGCGGGAGAGCCAGCGATTTGAGACTTTCGCAAGTCGCGCCGGAGAGCGTGGCGACTGCGGCAAGCGCCAGGAGAGCTTGTTTCATCAGCAAACCATCGTATCTGAGATTCGGCGGCCTACATGGAATCCGGCGCGGGCCGGTCATGACGCCGCGGGATGTTCGGAAGCGAACACCTCATTCCCAGGCGCGAACAGGCGAGGCGCGAGTTTCGCTTTGTAACCTGCTAACCGACAAAGACTTACCACAGTCTAACGATTGGCGTGACGGCTGCACTTGCCGCTTTGCAGCGTTATTGTGAACTTATGGATGTTCAACGTACAGGTGTAAAAAAGCGCAAGATGATCCGGTGGACGGTGATGGCCGTGATTGTCTTAGGCGCCGCCGGCGGCATCAGCTACGGTGTTTACCACCTGGAACCAGCCCTCCCTACCGTCGAAGCGGGTACCGTATATCCCGATACCGTCAAGCGTGGCCCGATGCTCCGCCAGGTGCACGGTCTCGGATCTCTGGTACCGGAAGAGGTGGTCTGGATTTCGGCCGTCACGGACGGGCGCGTCGAGAAGATCAACATTCTTCCGGGCAGCATCGTCAAGCCGGATACCGTAATCATGGAACTCTCGAATCCGACGCTGACCCAGGCGATGGTCGGGGCGGAATACGATCTCAAGCAGGCGGAGGCGAATCTGGCCGACCTGAACGTCACTCTGCAGAGTACGACCTTCGATAAGCAGGCGGCCGCGGCGCAGGTGACTGCGGATTACAACGACGCGAAGCTCGCGGCGGACCGGGACCAGCAGTTGGCGAAGCTCGGGCTGATTCCGGATCTCGATGTGAAGCTCTCGCAGAACAAGGCGCAGCAACTTGATTACCGGAATGATCTGGAGAAGAAGCGGCTGGGGATTATTCAGCAATCCGTGGAGGCGCAGCTCGCGGCGCAGCGGGTGAAGATCGAGTCACTCAAGGCTGTTTACGAACTGAAGAAGCAGCAGGTGGATGATCTCCACGTGCGCGCAGGCGTAACGGGCGTGCTGCAGCAGTTGGGCGGAGCGACATCGGCGGCGGGCACGGCGCCGCCGCTTGAAGCCGGTCAGAACGTCACGGCGGGAAGCATCCTCGCCAAGGTCGCGCAGCAGGACAAGCTGAAGGCGCAGGTCAAGATCACCGAAACGGAAGCGAAGGATGTGGCGGTGGGACAGCCCGCTGAGATCGATACGCGGAACGGCATTATTCCGGGGCATGTGACCCGCGTCGATCCCGCGGCTGTTAACGGAACCGTTCTGGTGGACGTGAAGCTCGATGGCGCGCTGCCCGCGGGCGCTCGTCCCGACCTGAGCGTGGATGGCACGATCGATATCGAGCGGCTTGCCGATGTGGTTTACGTCGGACGGCCAACGGTGGGTCAGCCGCACAGCACGGTGACGATGTTCCGCTACGACCCGGACGGAAAAACGGCGACGCGCGTGACAGTCAAGCTGGGTGTTGCGTCTGTAAACACAATCGAGATTCTCGATGGGCTTAAGGTTGGGGACAAGGTCATCCTCTCTGACATGAGCGCCCAGGATTCGCACGATCGGATCCGGCTGAATTAGACATTTACTAAGGAGATTTTCATGGAGTCAACGAACGGTCACGAGTCGCTGATCAAACTGGACGGCGTCACGAAGGTATTCGTAACGGACGAGGTCGAGACGCACGCGCTGGCCGGCATCCATCTGGATATTAAACGCGGCGAATACGTTTCCATCGCCGGACCGTCCGGGTGCGGGAAGTCGACGCTGCTCGCGATCCTCGGATTGCTCGATACGCCGAGCGACGGAGCTTATACGCTCAACCGGCAGCCAGTGGCGAACCTGAAAATGCAGGAGCGCGCGCGCATTCGCAACCGCGAGATCGGGTTCATCTTCCAGGCGTTCAACCTGATCGGCGATCTCAACGTTTATGAGAACGTCGAGCTGCCGCTGACGTATCGCGGGATGCCGTCTTCGGAGCGCAAAAAGGCCGTTATGGAGGCGCTCGAAAAGGTGGGGATGTCGCACCGCGTGAAGCACTATCCTTCGCAGCTTTCGGGCGGTCAGCAACAGCGCGTCGCGGTGGCGCGAGCTTTGGCGGGAAGCCCCTCTGTTCTGCTCGCCGACGAGCCCACGGGAAACCTGGACTCCGTCAACGGTGAGGCGGTGATGGGGCTGCTGAAGGAGTTGCACCGCAACGGCGCGACCATTTGCATGGTGACGCACGATCCGCGGTACGCAAGCTTCGCCGATCGAACGATTCACATGTTCGACGGACGCATCGTTGAAGAGAGCGCCGGCAGCGCCGTTCATTAAGGCGGAGCTTCGGCTCGCCAGTTCGGGAGGCCCGATGGAAACGCTGTTTAAAGACATCCGCCACGGGCTGCTCACGCTTCGGCGCCATCCCGGCTTTACGATCACGGCAATCCTGTCGCTGGGCCTCGGGATTGGGGCGAACACCGCGATCTTCAGTTTTATCGATACGATTCTGCTGCGGAATTTGCCGGTGCGGAATTCGAACGAGCTGGTGTTGTTCGGGACCGGCAAGGGCCGGGGTAATCATAGTGGGCCCGCGACCGGCCCGCGAGAGATGTTCTCGTGGCCGGAATATCTCGATCTGAAGGCGCGAAACGGCGCGTTTCAGGATATTCTCGCGGTCAATAGTCTGGGAAGTCAGGTCTACGGATCGTTCGATGGGGGCGCTCCGGAGGCTCTGCTCTCGACGCTCGTCAGCGGAAATTACTTCGACATTCTCGGTGTGCGGCCGATCATAGGGCGGTTCTTCGATGCCGATGCGGATCGGGGGCCCACGCCGCTCGCGGTGATCAGCGAAGGATTCTGGACGCGGCGGTTTGATCGCGATCCGAGCGTTGTGGGGCGGGTGTTCCGGGTTGCGGACCGGGATTACACGATTACTGGCGTGGCGCGTGCGGGGTTCACCGGAACGAGGGTTGGCGAGGCGCCGGATGTCTGGCTGCCTGCGACGACGCAACCATACATTCCCGCGACTTCCTACACCACTCTGCTCGACCCGCAGTCACACTTCCTCAACCTGATCGGAAGACTGAAACCGGGCGTGAGTCTTGCGGCCGCGCAGGACGAGATCAACCGTTTGTACCGGCAATTGCTGCCCGGTTACATCGGCACGGTTCCTCCCGTCGATTACAAACGCGAGACGGAATCCGCGCACATCGAAATGACTTACGGCGGGAAAGGGCTTTCGAATCTCCGGGTGCGTTACGAAGGGCCTCTGGTGGTGCTGATGGGCGTTGTGGCGTTGGTGCTGCTGATCGCGTGCGCGAATGTGGCGAATCTGCTGACCGCGCTGGGAGCGCGGCGGCAACGCGAGACGGCGATTCGGGTCGCAATCGGCGCGGGGCGCGGCAGGGTAATCCGGCAGTTCCTTACCGAAGGAATTCTGCTTTCGGCCGGGGCGGCGGTGCTGGGTACGTTCGCGGCATCGGCTGGCGGACGCGTGCTCGTTCATATGATTTCGGTGGGTCCGCGGACACTGCCGATCGAGTTCGATCCGAATATCCGGGTGCTTGGGTTCACCACGGCTCTGGCGCTGGTGACGGGGATACTGTTCGCGATTGCGCCTGCGTTTCGGGCGGGGCGCGTGGATGTGATTTCCTCATTGCGCGAGAGCAAGACGGGCCTGTCGGGCGCGCGAGGCGGATTCGGAAGCGCGCGGTTCGGCAGGATGCTTGTCGCGGGGCAGGTGGCGCTTTCGCTCGCGCTGCTGATTACGGCGGCTCTGCTGCTGCGAAGTTTTCAGACGCTCGTGAATTCGCCTACGGGGTTCGAACGTTCGGGCGTGCTGGTTTTCCGCATCGATACGGAGTCGTCCGGCTATAAGGCGGACGCGCGGCTGAATGGGCTTTACGAGAGGCTTGATGACGGCGTCTCGCATGCGCCGGGAGTGTTGAGCGCAGCCATAAGTGAACGAGCATTCCACGACGGGCACTGGGGGGAAGGCGTCTCGGTTCCTGGTTCTTCTCAACGCCACGTCAGCACCTACCTGAATTTCGTGACGCCGGATTATTTGCGAACCATGCAGATACCGATCCTCGCGGGGCGCGGCATTGATGCGCGCGACAACGCGAGCGCGACGCGGGTCGCGGTGATCAACGAAACGTTCGCGAAGCGGGTGTTCGGCGGGACGGATGCGATCGGAAGGACGTTTCTCATGTCGCCCGTTACCGACAAGGACGCGCCCTACACAGTGATTGGAATCGCGCGCGACGCGAAATCGAACGACGTGCGCGACAAGCCCGAGAATTTCTCCTACCTTCCGATTGCGCAGGGGCCGGTCTACGCGCGTGCTATGCAGGTGCGAGTGAACGGAGATCCTACCAAGGCGGCCAGCGCCGTGCGCGCGGCGATTCATCAGATCGAGCCGAATCTCCCGGTTTCGCGCGTAACTACTCTTGCGGAAGACATCGGCGACTCGCTTACAGCGGAACGCGCGATCGCTCAGCTTTCCACGTTCTTCGCCGCGCTTGCGCTGGCGCTTTCGGCGATCGGATTATACGGGACCATTTCTTTCGCTGTGGCGCGGCGGACGAGTGAAATCGGGGTGCGGCTTGCTTTGGGCGCCGAACGCTCGGGAGTGCTGGCTCTGATCCTTAAGGACGCGCTGCTCCTGACGGGCGCGGGCGTGGTCGTCGGATTACCGATCGCGTACGCGGCGTCGCGAGCGATCCGATCGCTGGTCTATGGATCGGATGGGCTCGATCCGGCAAGCTGCGCTCTGGCTATTGCGGCGCTTGCGGTTGTGGCGATGCTGGCGGCATACATCCCCGCCCGGCGTGCGGCTCGGCTCGATCCGATGGTCGCTCTTCGATACGAATAGGTTCCTATGGAAAGATTTGCGCAGGATCTTCGATTCGGTTATCGCAATCTTCTGAGGCGGCCGGGTTTCACCGGCGTGGCCGTCCTGTCGCTTGCCTTGGGCATTGGAGCGAACACCGCGATCTTCAGCTTCATCAACACGGTGCTGCTGAAGACGCTGCCGGTGAGCCATCCGGAACAGCTTGCGCTTTTCGGCGACGCGCTCGGGCGCGGAATGATTGATGGCGTTCCCCCACCCGACATCCCGCTGTACTCGTGGAAGCAATATCAGGAGTTCCGCGCGCATAACGAAGTATTCACGGACATTCTGGCTGTGAACAGCCTGCCGGCCCGCCTCTACGCTACGGTCGCCAACGAGCGCTCCGTGGGCGCCGCCGAACCTGTTCAGGGAAACCTGGTGAGCGGGAACTTCTTCGATGTGCTTGGCGTGAAGCCGCAGATCGGCCAATTCTTCGATCCGGGCGTGGATAAACGCGTGAACGCGAGTCCTCAGATCATTCTAAGCGATGCGTACTGGGAACGCCGTTTTCACCGGGATTCCGGGGTCACCGGCCAGGTTATCGAGATCGCCGGCATCGCGTACACCGTTATCGGCGTTGCGCCGCGCGGATTTTTCGGGATCCGCCTGGGAGATGCGCCAGACCTTTGGCTGCCCCTCTCGATGCAGGCAAAAATGCCGGGACAGGGCGAAGACCTGCTGGGTCACGCGTCGCTGCAATTCTGCCATCTTATGGGGCGTCTGAAGCCCGGCGTCAGCCTGAAACAGGCGGAAGCCGATATCAACGTCATCTATCAGCGAATTCTGCCGGACGAAGTGGGCGCGAAAACGCCCAGCGACTTCGAGCACATCCGGCACGCGATCATTCGGATGACGCCGGGCGCTAAAGGCGCATCGAACCTCAGGCGGACATACGAAACGCCGCTGCGGATTCTGATGATCGTGGTAGGGCTGGTTCTTTTGATCGCCTGCGCGAACGTGGCGAACCTGCAGTTGGCTCTGGCCGTGCGGCGTCGCAGAGAGTTTGCGCTGCGATTCGCCATCGGGGCGGCCCGAGTGCGGATTGTTCGTCAGGTGCTTACGGAAAGCCTGCTTCTGGCGCTATGCGGAGGCGGACTGGGAATTCTGATCGCGAACGGGGCGGGAAAGCTTCTGGTACATGTCATCTCGACGGGTCCACAGGCGCTGCCGCTCGATTTCAATCTGGACACGCGCGTGCTCACATTCACGGCGCTGGTTTCGATTCTCACCGGTCTTTTGTTCGGGCTCGTGCCGGCGCTTCGGGCGAGCAAAACCGATCTGAATTCCTCGCTGAAGGAAACGAAGTCCAGCATGACGTCGCCGCGCAGGGTGACCTTCGGGCGTGTTCTGGTGGCGGGGCAGGTTGCCGTTTCGCTCGGGCTCCTGGTTACCGCGGGGCTTCTGCTGCACAGCTTTTCCAATCTGATCCATCTCGGGGCCGGTTTTGACAAGGACAGCGTGCTGATCTTCAAGCTCGACTCGACGTCGTCAGGGTACAAAGAGGATGCGCGACTGGCGAGCCTTTACGGGCGGATCGAAGCGAACGTGTCGCGCCTGCCGGGCGTGGATTCCACGGGCGTCAGCGTGTTTACGTTCAATGAAGGGCGGATCCTTATCGATTTCAGCGGCCCGGGAATCAATCTCCCGGAAGATCAGCGGATGGCCATCGTCAACTATGTGAGCCCGGGTTATTTTCCCGCGCTGCGCATTCCGATGATTCTCGGGCGGGCGATCCAGGCGTCGGATTCCGCGGCGGGAGGGAAGGTCGCGGTGGTGAGCGAGACGTTCGCGCGCCAGGTTTTCGGCGACCCCGCAAATGCGGTCGGCAAAACGTTCCAACTCGGCGACGAACAGGCGAGGGAGATCCGGATCATCGGGGTGGCGCGCGATATCAAGGCCGAGTCTGTCCGGGATAAGGACGTGAAAAACGTCTGGCTTTCGGTCTACCAGAACCCGCATTTTGTCAACAATCTCGCGGTGCGCGTGAAGGGCGATCCGTCGCAGGTGGCGACAGCAGTGCGGCGCGCGATGGCATCCACAGAGCGCAATCTGCCGATTCGATGGACGACGACCCTCGCGGATCAGGTGAGCGACTCTCTGGTAAAGGAGCGTACGATCGCCCAGCTTTCCACTTTTTTCGCGGGGCTGGCGCTGCTGCTCTCGGCGGTCGGCCTGTATGGGACGATTTCCTTTGCGGTCGCACGGCGCACGAACGAGATCGGCATCCGGATGGCCCTTGGAGCAGCGCGCACGGCCGTACTGTCCATGGTTCTGCGCGATGCGCTGGCGCTAGCGTTCATCGGCATGGTGATCGGTCTTCCCCTCTCGATGGTGGCGAACCGCGAAATGCAGTCGCTCTTGTATGGCTTGAGCGGTTTCGACGCGGCCAGCGTGGCGGGGGCGATCGTGGCGCTGATGGTCGTGGTGATGATCGCCGGATATCTGCCCGCGAGGCGCGCGGCCTCGGTGGATCCGATGGTCGCGTTACGTTATGAATAACCGCTGAATGCCCAATCCACTCATACGACTCAATAACGTCGAGCGCTTTTATCAGACCGGACCCACCCGGACTTACGTGCTCCGACGCATCGTCGCCGATATCAACGACGGCGATTTCATCACGATCATGGGTCCTTCGGGATCCGGGAAATCGACGCTGCTGAACGTGATGGGGATGCTCGATAACGGCTGGACCGGCGAGTATTACCTGGCCGATCAGCCGGTTCACAAGCTGAATCCGAAACAGCGCATTGAGTTGAACAAGCGCTATATCGGGTTTGTGTTCCAGAGTTATCACTTGCTGGACGATCTGACGGTGGCGGAGAATCTCGACGTGCCGCTGTCGTATCGGGATATCAAGAAATCGGAGCGCGCTTCGCTGGTGGCGGATGCGCTCGACCGGTTCCATATCGTGGGCAAGAAAGATCTTTATCCCAGCCAGCTTTCGGGCGGGCAGCAGCAGCTTGTAGCTATCGCGCGCGCGGTGATTGCGAGCCCCAAGCTCATCCTTGCGGACGAGCCTACCGGGAACCTGCATTCCGCGCAGGGCGATGAAATCATGAAGCTCTTTAAGAAGCTGAATGACGAGGGAACGACAATCATTCAGGTGACCCATTCGGAGAGGAACGCGGAATACGGCCACCGCACGATCAATCTCGCGGATGGATGGATCGCCGCGTAGCAGGATGCTTAAAAAGTCTTCGCCCGGGTGCATAAAATTGTGGCACAGGCTTCAGCCTGTGAAACGGCCGTTGAAAACACAGGCTGAAGCCTGTGCCACCATCTCGCAAATTCTACGTGGGACGGGACACTAGCCCATGGCCGCGCCTCGTATTCTTATCGCCGACGATCAGCCGGATGTTCTCGAAGCGCTGCGTTTGCTGCTGAAGCCGGAAGGCTATGTTACCGAGCAGGCGAACTCGCCCGCGGCGGCGCTGGCCCTGCTCGATTCGCGTGAGTTCGACGGCGCGATTATCGATCTGAACTACGCGCGCGACACGACGTCGGGCGCGGAAGGGCTGGAGTTGCTCAGCGCGATTCAGGCGCGTGATCCGTTGATGCCGGTAATTGTGATGACGGCGTGGGGCAGCGTGGATATTGCGGTGGAGGCCATGCGGCGCGGGGCCCGGGACTTCATTCAGAAGCCCTGGGAGAATGCGCGGGTGCTGGCGATTGTCGGAACGCAGATGGAACTGGGCCGGGCGCTGCGGATGGCACGAAAACTGGAGGCGGAGGATCGCGTGCTGCGGGCGGTGGACCGTCCGGTGTTCATTGCCGAATCGCCGGGAATGAAGCAGGTGCTTCGCATCGTGGGGGACGTGGGGCCTTCGGACGCGAACATTCTGATTACGGGCGAACCGGGCACGGGCAAGGAAGTGGTCGCACAGACCATCCATGCGGTGTCGCAGCGGTGCGGACGGCGGCTGGTTACGGTGAACGCGGGCGGGCTCTCGGAAGGCGTGTTCGAGAGCGAATTGTTCGGGCACGTGCGCGGCGCGTTCACGGATGCGAAGGCGGATCGAGTCGGGCGGTTCGAGCTTGCGGATGGCGGCACGCTTTTCCTGGATGAGATCGCGAACATCAGCCCGGCACAGCAGGCGCGGCTGCTGCGAGTGCTGCAGACGGGTGAACTGGAACGGGTCGGGTCTTCGCGAACGGTGAAGGTGGATGTGCGAGTGCTTTCCGCGACGAATGCGGACCTTCCCGCGGAGGTCGCGGCCGGCCGATTCCGCGCGGATCTGCTGTACCGGCTGAACGCGATCGAGATTCATTTACCTCCACTGCGCGAGAGGCGGGAGGATATCGCTCCGCTTGCCAGTTTCTTTCTTACGAACTACGCGACGAAATACCGCAAGCCGGTCTCGGAGTTCGAGCCTGCCGCGATGCGAGCGATGCTCGAGCACGATTGGCCAGGTAACGTGCGCGAACTGCAACATGCGATTGAGCGCGCGGTGCTGCTTTCGCAGGGCGAACGCATTCAGGCCGCCGACTTTGGGCTGCGCGGCGGACGGGCGCCGCAGCGGCTGGAGGAACTGAGCCTCGAACAGGTGGAATCCCTGCTCATCCGCAAAGCGATGTCGCGTTACGAAGGCAACGTCAGTAAGGCCGCGAACGCGCTCGGGCTTAGCCGCAGCGCTCTTTACCGGCGTCTCGACCGATACGGCATCGCCTGATGGCCCGCTCCCCCCGAGCGCGCCGATGGCTCACTTTTGAGCGAAAGCTGCTGCTGCTGGCGCTCGCGGCGGGCTTCCCTGCCCTGATTACGGCGGCCATCGTCCTTTTCGTTTTCCATGTCTCGGCTGGCTCGACCTGGACACTGCTGGTCATTCTTTTCATTGTGTGGATCGCGTTCGCGACAGCGGTGCAGGATCGGTTCGCCTATTCGATGCGGACCCTGGCGAATTTGCTCGGCGCGCTGCGGGACGGGGATTTTTCGTTCCGGCTGCGGATGGACGACCGCGGCAGTCTCGGCGAGGTGTACGCGCAGATCAACGACATGGCGGAGACGCTGCATGAGCAGCGTCTGGGCGCGATGGAAGCGGCGGCGCTGTTACAAAAGGTGATCAGCGAGATCGACGTCGCGATCTTCGCGTTCGATTCGCTGGGGCTGCTGCGGCTGATCAATCGCGCGGGCGAGAAGTTGATTCAGATGCCGGTTGAGCAGGCGATGGGGGAATCGGCGACGGACCTCGGGTTGGCGCCGTATCTGGCCGGTCCGGCGGCGCAGGTAGCGCGGGCGTCATTTCGCGGGGCATCGGGTCAGTGGAGTATTCGACGCGGCGACTTCCGGGAGAGCGGGCAGCCGCATCAGCTTCTGGTGCTGGCCGATATCACGCGTCCTTTGCGCGAGGAAGAGCTCCATGCGTGGCAGCGGCTGGTGCGGGTGCTGGGGCATGAAATCAATAATTCGCTGACTCCGGTGAAGTCGCTTTCGTCGAGTTTGTTGTCGTTGATTTCCCGCGAGCCGTTGCCGGAGGATTGGCGCGATGATCTGCGTTCCGGCCTGAATGTGATCGGGAATCGGTGCGATGCGCTTAATCGGTTCACGGGCGCCTATGCGCGGCTGGCCCGGCTGCCAGCGCCGAAGCTTCAGCCTGTGCGGGTGGAGGATTGGGTTACGCGAGTCGTAAAGCTCGAGCAGCGGCTTCCCGTCAAGCTAACCGAAGGCCCTGAGATGACGATTCAGGCGGACCCGGATCAGCTCGAACAGTTGCTGATTAATATCCTGCGCAATGCGGTGGATGCGACGCTGGAGCGGAACGGCGCGGGCAGCCAGGGCGTGTCTGTGTTGTGGCGCCGGGAGCCGTTTACTGTGCAGGTCGTCGTCGATGATTCCGGTCATGGGATTTCGAATCCGGCGAATCTGTTCGTTCCGTTCTTTACGACTAAGCCGGGGGGGTCGGGGATCGGGCTGTTTTTGTGCCGGCAGATTGCGGAGGCGCATGGCGGCGTCGTCACGATAAGGAATAAGGAGTCGGAACCGGGTTGCCGGGCGGTGATTACGCTTCCGGTGGGGATGACGGCGGCTATGACTCACGAATAGCCCGGCTCAGGGCATATTCGCGAATGTCCACGGTCCACTTTACACCGCTGATATACTCGTTTCAGCGCTGACATATTGCAGCGACTATCCACTGCGGCCCTCCAGGGCGGCGTGTAAGTCCGGGACCCAATCCGAAACGACGGGTACCAAGGCGATGCTGAGACGTTTTCAACCAAAATCAAAACCTGCCACGTCCGGCCCGCCCTTACGGGAATGAGGACCAAACGTGAGCATTACGGATTTTCTTCGCGCAAAAGCTGAAGGACGAAAGCTTTCCATGGTGACGTGTTATGACTACACGTTCGCCCGGCTGCTTTCGAAAAGCGCGATAGACGGAATTCTGGTCGGCGACAGCGCCGCGATGGTGATGCACGGTCATTCCTCAACCCTCTCCGCCAGCCTGGAACTGATGCGCGCCCACACAGAGGCCGTCGCGCGTGGCGCTCCGGAGAAACTGGTCATCGCGGATATGCCGTTTCTGTCTTTCCGCAAAGGCCTGGCGGCGGCCCTTGATACCGCGGCGGTCCTCATGACGGCCGGCGCGCACGCCCTCAAACTCGAAGGCGTGGACGGGCACGAGGACGTGATCCGGGCGATGGCGCAGAGCGGTATTCCCGTCATGGGTCATCTCGGCATGCAACCTCAGTCTGTACATGTTTACGGGGGCTTTCGGGTACAGGGGCGATCGAGCGAATCAGCGCAGAATATTGCGCGGCAGGCCTCGGCCCTGGAACAACTCGGCGTTTTTGCGATCGTTCTCGAGTGCGTGCCCTCCGGCCTGGCGAGGGAAATCAGCGCCGGCCTTCGCATTCCCACAATCGGCAT
>Ga0126381_100003843_pt1 | contig 16274 bp, 16 predicted proteins | sample PanSoiMetPlot_28_FD_96465 | JGI IMG/M metagenome (GOLD analysis project Ga0126381, IMG submission 96465) | Tropical forest soil microbial communities from Panama - MetaG Plot_28 | ecosystem: Environmental > Terrestrial > Soil > Tropical forest > Bulk soil | place: Panama | collected 2016-02-17 | reverse complement strand
CAACGCAATATTCTGCTTGCTGACCTCTTCGAATTGCCCAAACGGGAACATCCCGAACGTCGCCTGCAGGTTCTTACGCATCTGTTCCTGATTGCGCGCGAACGCGATCATCGCCTGTTCGAGATAGCCGGGCACCAGAAACTGCATGCTGTCGCCATAGAAACTGATCAGCTGCCGCAAAAAGCTGATCGGCAACAGGTTCTGACCCTTTTGCTCCTGCTCGACGATGATCTGCGTCAGCACCGACCGCGTGATGTCCTCGCCGGTTTTCGCATCAGTGGCGACAAAATCGCCGCCCTCCTTGATCATCTTTGCGAGATCGTCGAGCGTGACGTAACTGCTGGTCGCAGTGTTGTAGAGGCGGCGGTTGGCGTATTTCTTGACGACGACCGGTTTGGTGTGGCTCGGGTTATCGCGGTTCGGGGTGTTCATGTGCGCCGTATCTCGCCTCGGACAAAGTCTCCCCCTGCAACAATACATTGTTTTGGTGCGACCGCCTCATCAAAGACGCGCCGACGGGCGAGCGGGCGCTTCCCCAGCCGGGGACAGGGCCTATATTCTGCGCGATGGCCGACGCTTCGGACCTTGCCCGCCGTTTCCTGAGCTTATGGGAGGATTACCTCACCGCGCTCCTCTCCGATGCCTCCGAAGTGGAGGCGCTGCAATGCTGGATCAAGGCCGGCTCGACCCTCGCCAACGTCCCGGGGCCACGTGACCGCGACGCGGGCGCCCAAATCCGGCAAGCCAGACCGCCGGCTGACGCCGCGTCCGCTGCCCGCCCATCTCGCGAGCGCGGCGATGTTGTGGCTGAGCTCTTGCGCCGCGTTGCCGATCTTGAGGACCGTGTCGCCGCCGTCGAGCGCGGCCGGCGAGAGGCTGCGCGCCCTCACCGCCGAAATCGACGCGCTCGGCTCGGATAAGGTGGCAGCAGCTCTCTACGACGAGATCGGACGCCGCGCCCAATCTTATCTCGCCGGCTTGGAAGCCTACCGCCGGCATCCCTTCCGTCGCGCAAAGGAGGCGGTCCCGGTCTTGTGGCGGGAAGGCACTACGCGGCTCCTCGATTATGGCCGCGAGCAAGCTGGCCCCGTGGTCATGATCGTGCCGTCCTTGATCAACCGGCATTACGTTTTGGATCTCCTCCCGCAGCACAGCTTTCTGCGGCATCTGGCGGGCAGAGGCTTGCGGCTGCTCGCTATCGATTGGGGCGCCCCGGGCGAGGAAGAGCGCCATTTTGATTTGACCGATTATATCGGGGAACGGCTCGAAGGCGCGTTTGGCGCTGCGCGCCGGATCACCCGAGAACCGATCGGGATTCTCGGCTACTGCATGGGCGGGCTGCTCGCCCTTGCGCTCGCCTTGCGGCATCCGGGAGAGACCGCTTGCCTCGCGCTGCTTGCGACCCCGTGGGATTTTCATGCGGAGCGCGCCGAGCAGGCCAAGCTGCTCGGCCTGGTCGCCGATTACCTGCCGCTTTTCTGCGGCACTGGTGGCACTGTTCCGGTCGATGTGATTCAATACCTTTTTTTCATCCTCGATCCCTTCGGCGCCGAACGCAAATTCGCGCGGTTCGCGGCGCTCGATCCCGACAGCGAGGAAGCCCGCACCTTCGTCGCACTCGAAGACTGGGTGAATGACGGTGTCCCGCTGGCACTCGAGGTGGCCCGTGAGTGCATGCGCTCATGGTATGCTGGGAATGAGCCAAGCCGCGGCGTATGGCGGGTTGGCGGGCAGCGGGTCGACCCCGAGCTACTGAACCGGCCCGCTCTCGTCGTGGTGCCCGGCCGGGACCGGATTGTACCGCCGAGTTCCGCCGAGCCGCTGGCTACTGCAATCGGCGACGCCACAGTGCTGCGGCCGCAGCTCGGGCATGTCGGCATGATGTCGGCGGCCCGTGCTCCGGAGATGCTATGGGACCCGATCGCCGGGTGGCTGCGCGCGCAACTCGGGAACCGGTGATCAGCTGCGTTTCAGGAAACAGGTGCCGCTACCGACGCCCGCTAGCAGCGCCCTCGCAGAAGGCAAGCGTTCCGAAACCGGCCGCGCGCCGAGCTGGTTCAATTGGCCGGTTGCTGCGGGTTGTTAGTCTCGAAATCATGTAGCGCATCGTGCGATCTCGGGTTTCGAGAGCCGCCGAGCGCGCGTGGAGCGATCACAATGCCTCCGCCGACGGCTGGCTACTATCAGCATTTATCAGCAACCTATTGGTCGCCGGTGTTAACCTTTTTCCGCCATGTGTCATAGGTCATTGAAGTTTCCAGTAGCCTCTCGAAGTTGCGGCTTCGCGATGCTACTATGGCGGGGTCAATCGAGAACTCTACTTTGTGGAATCGTCCTTCTTTCTCTAAAATCAAAAGCCCGGATACCTGATCATCAACGATAAGCATATCCTGGAGATCGGATGGATCGTATTTCTCACTATATGCAGATTTGTCTATGATACGCACATTTATACCGTTGTCAATGTGCTTTTGTATAAGTCCGCTTAGTAACTGAGATTTTGAGGCTTTTGGATCTATAATGAATATTCTAATTGTGTCAACGCGTCGGGTTTTGACTGCATCAACATTTAAATTGAAATAATCTGTTGACCAATATTGATCCCAAAATTTTTTGGTAAAACGTATTGTGTGGCGTAATACTTTGATTTTGCCTTTGTGATAAGTGGTTCTAGATAAAACCATAATTCGTTTGCGTTTATGGTGTATGTCCCTTTAGCGAGTTGCGATAAATTGGTATTCAATGTTTCGATAGATTCATTTGCTATGTTACTAATAGGGTTGCTTTTGAGAGCCTCAATCTTATTATATGCGTAAGTCATGGAAAGGAGTTTGTCGGAGAGATGGCTAGAGTTTACCTTATACCAATCTAGTTCTTCGAGAAATGGACCCTTGGTAACTTGATAGAATATCCCGAAAAGGACAATAAAGCCTGCTAGGGCACCTCCTACTTTGTACACGTTGTTTTCTATAGTGGCGGACGAGTGAAGAAAATTAAATAATACTAAAGACCCTGTCATTCCGAAACTGAAAGGTACCATTAACAACACCCATACCGGGTCTATGTCTAGGCGACGGTACATGATACCTGCTGAGATGCCAGTCACAAAAAACAACAACGAAAGCACAAAAATAGAAAAGGTTGTTAGAGAAGCTCTCTGAGACCTGCTGAGCGCCGTTCTATGTACTCGCGATTGCCTGTGGGGTGTCGATGAAACTTGGGGCGTTCCGCTCATCAAGGCGCCCTCCTCCCGTTAGTGTCAGTCCAAGGTCCCGCTGCCACGCCAGCGTGGCGGTCTCGAGCACAAGTCGGCGCGGTACGCCAACAATAGCTGGCGGAACCGAGGCCGGCCGCCGCCGGCTGGACACCGGACGATCGCCGCTTTTACATTCGCGGACCGTTGCCCACATTGACGTTTAACCCTGTGAGGAGAATTTCTGATGACCGACATCGTCATTGCGAGCGCCGCGCGAACCCCGGTCGGCACCTTTAATGGCGGGCTTGCGAGCCTGCCGGCCCACAAGCTCGGCGAAGTCGCGATCACCGAGGCCTTGCGCCGCGCTAATGTCGAGCCAAAGGAGGTCTCCGAGGTCATCATGGGTCAGATCCTCGCTGCCGGCGAGGGGCAGAACCCGGCGCGGCAGGCGGCGATCGGTGCCGGGATCCCGTTCGAGGTCACCGCCTATGGAGTGAACCAGCTCTGCGGCTCGGGGTTGCGCACGGTGGCGCTCGGCTACCAGGCGATCCGTACCGGTGATTCCGAAATCGTCGTTGCGGGCGGACAGGAGAGTATGAGTCAGGCGCCGCACTGCATCCATCTGCGCGGCGGCGTCAAGATGGGCGATGCCGAGCTCGTCGACACGATGATCCGCGATGGGCTGTGGGACGCGTTCAACGGCTATCACATGGGCAACACTGCCGAAAACGTCGCGCAGCGCTGGCAGATTACGCGCGAGCAGCAGGACGCCTTTGCCGCCGCCTCGCAGGCCAAGGCCGAGGCGGCGCAGAAGGCGGGGCGGTTCAGGGATGAGATCATTCCAGTGACGATCGCAACCCGGCGCGGCGAAACGGTTGTCGACACGGATGAGCATCCCAAGCACGGGACCACGGTCGACGTGTTGTCGAAGCTGCGTCCTGCCTTTGACAAAAATGGCACAGTGACGGCGGGCAACGCCTCCGGCATCAACGACGGGGCGGCCGCGGTGGTGCTGATGACAGCAGCCGAGGCCGAAAAACGCGGTCTCAAGCCGCTGGCCCGCATCATCTCTTGGGCGACCGCCGGCGTCGATCCGGCGATCATGGGCACCGGGCCGATTCCGGCGAGCCGGATGGCGCTGAAAAAGGCCGGCTGGTGGGCCGACAATCTCGATTTGATCGAGGCCAACGAGGCCTTCGCCGCCCAGGCCTGTGCCGTCAACAAGGATCTCGGCTGGAATGCCGAAAAGGTGAACGTGAACGGCGGCGCCATCGCGCTAGGCCACCCGATCGGCGCCTCGGGAGCGCGGGTGCTCGTGACGCTGCTGCACGAAATGCAAAAGCGCAATGTCCGCAAGGGTCTCGCGACTTTGTGCATCGGCGGCGGCATGGGCATCGCGATGTGTGTCGAGCGCGACTAGCCCCGCGCAACCACAAAAGAGGGAGGAGCGCATGGCGAGAGTGGCGGTGGTGACCGGCGGGACGCGCGGCATCGGCCGCGCGATCTCGGTGGCGCTCAAGGGCGCCGGCTACAACGCCGCGGCCAATTACGGCGGCAACGATCAGACGGCGCAGCAGTTCAACGCCGAGACCGGCATTCCGGTGTTCAAATTCGATGTCGGCGATTTCCATGCCTGCGCCGAAGGCGTGAAAGCGATCGAGGCGGCGCTCGGGCCGGTCGAGGTGCTGGTCAACAATGCGGGTATCACCCGCGATGCAACGATGCACCGCATGAGCTACGAACAATGGAGTGCGGTCGTTCAGACCAATCTCTCTTCCTGCTTCAATATGTCGAGAGCGGTCATCGAAGGGATGCGCGCGCGCGGCTTTGGGCGCATCGTCAACATCGGCTCGATCAACGGTCAGGCCGGCCAGTACGGACAGGTCAACTACGCCGCCGCCAAATCGGGCATCCACGGCTTCACCAAGGCCTTGGCGCAGGAGGGCGCGGGCCGCGGCATCACCGTCAACGCCGTCGCTCCGGGTTACGTCGACACCGAGATGGTCCGCGCGGTGCCGGCCGACGTCCTCGAAAAGATCATCGCGCGCATTCCGGCCGGCCGGCTCGGCAAGGCTGGGGATATCGCGCGGGCGGTGCTGTTCCTCGTCGCCGACGATGCCGATTTCATCACCGGCTCGACGCTCTCCGTCAACGGCGGGCAGCACATGTATTGATGCTCACGCGAAGGCGCGTCTTAGCGCTCCCAAGCCTGTTGTTAGCGGTCGGCATGCCCGCAGCGGCGCAAACGGAATACGAGAACCTGGAATACCGCGACCGCCGACTCTACTGGTCACGGGGCAATACCGCAGCGGCGGTCGGACGAACTGGTGTCAAGGCTGACAAACACGAAGGCGACGGCGCCACTCCCGCCGGCACCTTCCCGCTCGCCGCAGTGTTGTACCGTCCGGACCGAATTCCACGCCCAGCGTCACACCTGCCCGTCACTCCGCTGGCGCCCACGCATGTGTGGGTCGATGATCCGGGCGACCCCAACTACAACCGGCTCGTTTCGCTTCCCTACCCCGTCACGACCGAGCAGATGTGGCGTGATGACGATCTCTACGATGCCTTAGTCGTCATCGGGTACAACATGGAACCCGTCATCCGCGGCGCCGGAAGTGCCATATTCCTGCACATCGCATCAGCTGGTTTCGCTCCGACTGCCGGATGTGTCGCCGTCGCGAAGGAGGTTTTGCTGAACTTAGTACCGCTGCTGGGTCCGGGGAGCAGGATCGCGATTAACGCGTGACGGCTGTTCAATTCGCCGGCGGTCCTGTCCCTTTGCCTGAAGCTCTTTGGCCGAAACGGCCGAGCTCAAGGCGGCATGCTGAGATAACGTGATGGCCTCTGACGTCGTCGATTTGCGCGATTTCTATCGTACCGTGCTCGGTCAGGTGGCGCGCCGAATGATCCGTGCCGCAATTCGCCGCGTGTGGCCCGACCTGCGCGGAATGCGGCTCCTTGGTATCGGCTATCCGACGCCCTTTCTCGCCTCCCTGTCGTCGGAGACGGAGCGGACAATCGCTTTAATGCCGGCATCTCTCGGTGTGCTCGCGTGGTCGCCGGAGGGTCGGAATCTGGTGACTCTGGCGGACGAAGGAGAGCTGCCCTTTGCCGATTACTCGATCGACCGGGCGTTGCTGGTGCATGCGCTCGAGACTACCGAACCCGCCGCGCCGATGCTGAAGGAGATCTGGCGCGTTCTTGCCGGCGGCGGCAGGCTCCTGGTCATCGCGCCGAACCGCCGGGGCATCTGGGCCCGGCTGGATTATACCCCTTTCGGCTCGGGCCGCCCTTATACGATGTCGCAGTTATCGCAGCTGCTGCGAGACGAGCAGTTCACGCCGCTTGGTTCGAATACCGCTTTGTTCATTCCGCCGGCGCGGAAGCGAGTGATTCTGCGCTCGGCTGCGGCATGGGAGCGGATCGGCAACCGATGGTTTCCGACCTTTGCGGGGGTCGTGCTCGTCGAGGCGGCGAAACAGATTTATGCCAAACCTACGCCCGCCCGGGCACCGCGGCGTCGCCTGGTTTACGCGCCGGCGCCGCACGGTCTGTAGCGCCTCCGGGTCAGCTGGGCGCGACGTGTGTCGAATAGCGATAAGGTCCCGGCCAGTCGCCGATCGGCGCAGTATGGGTGACGAGCCCGGCGCCCTCCCGCCAATAATGCAGCTGATAGCCGGGCGGCTCGAACGCAAAACTGAGCCGCGCCTCGGGTCGCAAATCCAGGACGATCTGATGCGCCGTGCTCGGGGCCGTTCCCGCGACTGTGCCGGCAAACCGGGTCTCGATCGGACGATGCAGATGCCCGCAGAGGATCCGCTCGACCTGAGGCTGACCTCGGATAATCTCGGCAAAGGCCGCGCTGTCGCTGAGCCCGGCCAAGTCCATGCGGCGGATGCCGGTGGCAAACGGCGGGTGGTGCATCATTACTACGCTCGGCCGGTCGGGCGCTGCCGCCAACACATCGGCGACCCAGCGCAACTGTTCCGCGGACAGCGCGCCGCCGCCTGCGCCCGGAACCAGAGTATCCAGCGCGACAATGCGCAACGGGTAGTCGTCGATCGCGTAGTTAAAAAAGCCCTGCCGCGGCAGATATCCGTCGCCGATGAAAGCTTCCCGCATCGGTTCGCGTGCGTCGTGATTGCCGGGAATGACGAACAACGGCATGCGCAACGGCGCCAAGAGCTTGCGCAAATGCTCGTATTCCTCGGGCTCGCCGCTTTCGACGAGATCCCCGGTGAGAACCGCCAAGTCGGGGGCGGGTTCGAGGCGGTTGAGCGCCGCGACGGCCCGTTCGAGAGCGCCGGCGGTATCGACCGCGCCCATCAGGCGAGTTCCGGGCCGCGTGATGTGGGTGTCGCTGATCTGGGCTATTAGCATTGGGATCGGAGGGCTGTGTCGGAGGCCCCGCGGGAGCTGCCGCGAAGAACGAAGACGCCTTGTTCCGCCAGCAGGTTGGCCAGGCTGCCGCGGGGGTCGAGCGAATAGGGTTGGCCAAGCCGGTCGAGGGTAACACTACGTTCGATCCGCACGCCGATCTCGTCGCAGAGCGCGACAAAATCGCGGATCGTACAGAGATGAATGTTAGGGGTCTCGTACCACGGGTAGGCGAGGCAATGAGTGAGCGGTATCCGCCCCGTCAGCAAAAGGCCGAGCCGGATTCTCCAGAAGCCAAAATTGGGAAACGAGACGATCGCGCGGCGGCCGATGCGGACGAGCGCCTCCAGAACCTTTCGCGGCTGGCGGGTCGCCTGCAAGGTTTGGCTCAATACGACCACATCGAAGGCCTTGGCCGGATAGGCGTCGAGATCGCGGTCGGCGTCGCCCTGAATGACCGAAAGGCCGTGCCCGACGCAAGCATTGACGCCCGATTGGCTGATTTCGATGCCCCGGCCATCGACGTTTTTGTGTCGCGCCAGATAGGCCAGCAAGGCGCCATCGCCGCAACCAATGTCGAGAACTCGTGATTCCGGCTCGATCATCTCGGCGATCAGCCGTAAATCCTGGCGGAGCTCTTCGGCAGCGGTGGATATTGTCGCGGGCGCGGTCGCCGCTAAGCTTAGCGCGGCGGTCTGACTCGAAGCAGCCATCACTGCGATCGGCCGAGGCCGCGATGTTCGGCGCAGCCGTTCAGGAAACCGCGCAAGGTCTCGAACAGCTCGGGTTCGTGCAGCAGGAAGGCGTCGTGCCCGTTGTCGCTCGCGATCTCGACAAAGCTCACATTGGCCGCCGCGGCGTTCAGCGCGTGGACGATCTGTCGGCTCTCGGAGGTCGGGAAAAGCCAGTCACTGGTGAACGAGATGATGCAAAACCGCGAGCGCGTTCCCTTGAATGCGCTCGCTAACGACCCGTCATGTTCGGCGGCGAGGTCGAAATAATCCATCGCGCGGGTGATGTAGAGATAGGAGTTCGCGTCGAAGCGGTCGACAAATGTGCTGCCCTGATGCCGCAGATAGCTTTCGACCTGGAAATCGGCGTCGAAACCATAAGTGACGGCGAGCCGGTCCTGCAGGTTGCGCCCGAATTTGCGATGCAACGCCACTTCGGAGAGATAGGTGATGTGGGCCGCCATGCGGGCGACCGCGAGCCCGCGCACCGGCTTGCGGCCGAGGCTCAGATAGTGGCCGCCGCACCAGTCAGGATCGGCCATGATCGCCTGGCGCCCGACTTCGTGGAATGCGATGTTTTGGGCCGAATGTCGCGCCGCTCCGGCAATCGGCACCGCGGCGAAGACGCTGTCGGGGTAGCTGGCGGCCCATTGCAGTACTTGCATCGCGCCCATTGAGCCGCCGATAACGCAGAACAGGCTGTCGATTTCGAGGTGATCGAGGAGCCGCTTTTGCGCCCGCGCCATGTCCCGGATCGTAATCACCGGAAACGACAACGCCCAGGGTTCTCCGGTTGCCGGATTGATCTCTTGCGGACCAGTCGACCCCATGCAGCCACCCAGCACGTTCGCGCAGATCAGGAAATAACGTTCGGTATCGAGCACGCCGCCTGGCCCGACCAACGTCTCCCACCAGCCGGGCTTCCCGGTAATCGGATGCGGGTCGGCGACATACTGGTCGCCGGTCAGTGCGTGGCAGATGAGAATGGCGTTCGACCGATCCGCGTTGAGCTTCCCATAGGTCTGATAGGCGATCGTGAATGGGCCGAGATCGATCCCGCAATCGAGCCGCAACGGCTCGCGGACGAGCAGACGATTGCCGGGCCAGTCTTGCGCCGAGCGCAAGCGGCGGCGTGGCGAGGTCAAGATCGGCACGGCAGGGCTCTGAGGTCGTAGATTATCCAACGGCCGGGCGAGGCCGATTTCTGATCGGGGACGCTAGCTAGAGTTGTAGGGTTCGCCATGTCAACGTTTTCTTTGATTTTGCCCGGTCGCGCCCCTACTAGTACACCTCCCGCTGCAATGAACGAAGCCATGTTCGCAACGCCCGCCGATCTGCAAGGCCTACGCCGTCGTCTCGACGAAATCGACGATCAGCTGCACGACCTCCTCATAAATCGGGCGGCGATCGTATCGCAGGTCGCAGCCAGCAAGAAAGACGATAACCAGCCGGCGCTTCAACCGGCACGCGAGGCGCAGATCATCCGCCGGCTCGTTGGCCGTCATCATGGCGCGTTTCCCATCGCCAATATAATTCGAATGTGGCGCGAGATGCTGGCGGCGACAGTCGCGCTGCAATCTCCCTTTTCGGTCGCAGTCTTCGCATCGAGCAATCGGCCGGGATATTGGGATTTGGCGCGGGACCATTTTGGCAGCAACACGCCGATGACGGCTCATGATGCTGTCGACCAGGTCATTTTTGCGGTGAGCGGGGGAGCCAGCGCTGTCGGCGTCCTGCCGCTGCCGCAACCGGACGAAACCGAGCCCTGGTGGCCGTACCTGCTCTCGGCCGCCGAAGACCCGCTGCAGGTCGTCGCGCGCCTGCCGTTTGGCGCTTCCGGCAACGCTCGCACCGGCGGCGCCGAGGCGCTGGCGATCAGCTCGAGCAGGCAGCAGGAGAGTGGCCTCGATCGCACATTGATAGCAGTAGAATGCGCCGCGGACGTCAGTCGGGCGCGGATCCTGAAACTTCTCTCGAGTCTAGGACTGGTGTGCACCTTCTTCGTCTCGTGCGATCGCAGCGGCCCCATCCACCTTATCGAGGTCGAGGGGTTTATGCCGGTCTGGGATGCGCGCCTCGAGACCTTTCGCGCCGAACTGGGTTCGGCGCTTCACCGTCTGTTGCCGCTCGGTGGATACGCCATCCCGCTTCCGCCGCGGACCCTGAATACGAGAGGCTGAGCATATGAAACCCGAACGGGGTCTGGTGCCGCGCGCGGGTATCCTCGAAATCGACCCCTATGTCGGCGGCGAGGCCAAGGCGCCCGGGATTACGCGCCCGATCCGGCTCGCCTCGAACGAGAGCGCACTGGGGCCGAGCGGCAAGGCAATCGCCGCTTATCGCGCGCTGGCCGGCGAGATACACCGTTATCCCGACGGCAATGCGCAGGAGCTTCGAGAGGCGCTCGGCCGGCGTTACGGGCTCGCCCCCGAACGGATCGTCTGCGGCGCCGGCTCCGACGAGCTCATTACATTGCTACTGCGCAGTTATGCAGGCCCGGGAGACGAGGTGCTGTACAGCCGCCACGGCTTCCTGATGTACCCGATCAACACCCAGGCGGTGGGTGCTACGCCGGTCGCCGCTCCCGAACGGGAGCTGACCACCGATGTGGACGCCTTGCTGGACCGAGTCACCGACCGCACTCGTATCGTCTTCATCGCCAATCCCAACAACCCGACCGGCACCTATCTCGGGGCACAGGAATTGGCCCGGCTGCATGCGGGACTGCCGCCATCGGTGCTGCTCGCGATCGACGCCGCCTATGCGGAATTCGTCAACCGCAACGATTACGAATCCGGCATTGCGCTCGTCAACCGGGCCGAAAACGTTGTCATGCTGCGCACGTTTTCAAAGATTTACGCGCTCGCCGGGCTGCGGCTCGGCTGGGCTTATTGTCCGCCAGCTGTCGCCGATGTCCTTAATCGGGTGCGCAGTCCGTTCAATGTGGGCGCCGCAGCGCAGGCCGCCGGCATCGCCGCGGTCGAAGACGTCGCGGCGCTTAACCGTGCGCGTGCCCATAACGACCACTGGCTGGCGTGGTTTTCCGAGCGGCTAGCAGCGATAGGGCTACAGCTCACCCCTAGCGTCGCCAATTTTGTGCTCGCGCGCTTGCCCGACGATCCGCGCCAGAGCGCCGATGCCGCATTCAATTTTCTACAGTCGCGCGGCATCTTGACCCGCAAAATGGGAGCTTATGGTCTTCCGCAGCATCTGCGAATCACTATCGGCACCGGACCGGAAATGGAAAAAGTGGCGACCACTCTCGCCGAATTCCTGACTGCGCAATGAGCGACAGGCTGTTCGACCGGGTGGCGCTGATCGGGATCGGCTTGATCGGGTCCTCGCTTGCCCGCGTATTGCGCCGTGACAGCCCGGACACGACGATCGTCGCCTGCGCCCGCCGGGCAGAAACGCTAGCGACGGTAAGGCGCCTAGCACTCGCTGACGAAACCACCGATGACCCGGCGCAGGCCGCCGAGGGCGCCGATCTCGTCATCGTCGCGACGCCGCTCTCTGCCTATGCCGCGATCGGCGAGAGAATTGCGCCGGTTCTGAAAGAGGGTGCGATTCTCACCGATGTCGGCTCGGTCAAGCAGGCGGTGATCCGTGACCTTCGACCCTACGTCCCTGAAGGCGTTCACTTCGTTCCGGGCCACCCCGTCGCCGGGACCGAGCACTCCGGACCCGACGCAGGCTTTGCCGAGCTGTTTCGCGAGCGCTGGTGCATCCTGACCCCGCTCCCCGAGACAGCGCCCGAGGCGGTCGCGGCGGTCGCTCGGATGTGGGAAACCTGCGGCATGCGGGTCGTCACGATGAGCGCCGACCACCACGACAAAGTGCTGGCGATGACGTCGCACTTGCCGCATCTGATCGCCTATACGATCGTCGGCACCGCGACCAACCTCGAAGAGAGCCTTAAATCGGAGGTCATCGCGTTTTCGGCCAGCGGGTTCCGTGACTTTACGCGGATCGCCGCCTCCGACCCGGTGATGTGGCGTGACATCTTTCTCAACAATCGCGAGGCGGTGCTCGAAATCGTGCAGCGCTTCACCGAAGACCTGACCGCGCTGCAGCGCGCCATCCGCTGGGGCGAAAGCGACACATTGCAGGAGCTGTTCACGCGCACCCGCGCCATCCGCCGCTCGATCATCGAGGCGAAACAGGCCTGACGGCCTATTCCCAAGTGAGCCGCGGCGCCTGCCCGAGCTTTGCCGGACCAAGGAACATTTGGCCATTCTGGATCGTAAACGCGGTCCTGATCTCCGGCCTGCCGTCCGGTCCGGCCTTGGCGAGCATCGTCAGCGCGATGCGCGCAAGACCTGCATCGGTGGGACGCAGATGGCCGCTCTGGACAAGGGCTGTCAAGATCTGGTCGTATCCCTGGATCGCGCCCGAGAAACCGCCGATCGGTTGCAGGTCCTGATCGAGCGCGATCGTGCCGGTCGCCGTCGCGCCGAGCGCGCCCCATCTCAGCTTGAGATTGTCGAGCTCGATAGTTCCGCCCGAATCGCGCCAGGCAGCCATTGCCTGGGCCAGCTTTCCGGCGGGGATGACGCCCCTCACGGTAACCCCAAAATCGAGATCGTCGATCGTATCGCCCAACGGCCCTATCGGAGCCGGCAAGCGGACCTGCCGCGCATTGATGGCCAGCGCCACCGTCGGATCAGTATGTCCGCCGGGTGGCTGTTGCGGAACGATAACCCAGGCATCCGCCGAACTGACCCGAACCTGCTCGGCCGCATCGACGCTGGCGTCCTGGGATCTCAACCAAAGCTTCCACCCTCCTTCCGGCTCGATCGAGACGGCTCCATCGGCGGCACGCGCTCTCATCTTTAGCGGTTTCCGCCCATCCGGACCGATCAGCTCGCCCGAAAAGCCGTCCGGAGCCGCGAGCCGCCAATTGGCGAAGTCCCAAGGCCAGGCGGTGCCCGAAAGCAAAGGGGCGCGGAGCTCCGGGGCAGGGATTAGCCCATTGTCGCGCAGCGTCGCAGCCTCGAGCTCGACGAGGAAGCGCGCTGGATATCCGCTCACCCGGATCTCTCGCCATGAAACGTCGATCTTTTCCGCGTGCGCCGATTGCGCCCAGGCGGCAACACCGCCTTTGATCCGCCCGGCGACAACGAACCAATAGGCGCTATAGGCGCCTGCGGTGACCAGCAGCGCGGCAAGGATGGCGAGGCCAAGGCGCGTCGGGCGGCGCATGCGCGCTTTATAGCCGCGCAGTGCGGCGGCGGCCAGCGTCCAGCGGGCCCCAAGTGGCTTGATGAAGTCCGCAATTCACGATCCTATCGCGCCCCATGGGAGAGAGATGGCAGCAAGATTTGGCCGGTGCGGTGCCGTCGGAGATCGCGCAGCTGCGCAATAGCGCACAACCGGTGTGGATCTTCGCCTATGGCTCGCTGATCTGGGACCCGGAATTCTCTCACGCGCAGGCCGAGCCGGCTATGCTGCGCGGCTATCATCGCAGTTTCTGCCTCTATTCATACGATTATCGTGGGACATTGGCGCGGCCCGGCCTCACCCTCGGGCTCGATCGCGGCGGGTCTTGCCGCGGGATGGCGCTTCTCCTGCCACCAGAAACGCTGGGGCAGGCGATCGATCGTGTGTGGTGGCGCGAGATGAGCGGGCGGCGGGTCTACAACGCGCGTTTGCTGCCGGTGAGGACTCGTTGCGGCAGCCTTAAAGCCCTCGCGTTTACTGTTTTGCGGGATTGCGCGGACTATGCGGGCAGGTTGCCGCTGGACCAAGCCGCGCGCTTGATCCTCGGCGCAGTCGGTCGCCGCGGGAGCTGCCACGATTACTTCGAGAGCACCGTTCGCCATCTGGAACGGCTCGGCCTCTTGGATCACCCGCTTCGCCGGCTCGCCGAGCGGGTCGAGGCGCTAGCCGCGCTCCAAGGCGCAGATGCAGGAGTTTGACGCTCTCGTGGCGGCTCGCAAAGCCTGCCGGATCTGCGTCGAGCGCAGCCGCGGGAAGCTGCGGAGCTGCGCTGAGTTTGATTTCGATCCCCATGTTGTAAGCCACTGGGAGGCATGGCTCGGCCACAAATCCCCGCGGCTTGTCGTCGTCGGTCAGGATTTCGGTAATGTCGGCTATTTCGTCCGCAACCGGGGCCGCGACGAGCCGCACAATAAAACCAACGAGAACCTGTATGCTTTGCTGATTGAAGCGGGACTGCGGGTGAGACATCCGTCCGAGAAGGACACGGACGCGCCGGTTTTTCTAACAAACGCCATTCTCTGCATCAAGGAAGGCGCAATGAACACGCCTATTCTTTCGAGCTGGGTGGACACCTGCACCGAGCAACACCTTCTACCGCTGATCCGCTACCTGAAACCGAGGGTCGTGGTCGGAATGGGCAATGCGGGCTGGAGGGCAGTGCGGCGGCTATTTGCGTTGCACGAAGCCCCACAGCGCATTTCGCACGCCGCCGGTTCGAGCTGGATAGCGACGGACCTGACGCGGGTATTCGCGGTTGGCCATTGCGGCCCCCTCGGCATCATCAACCGGCCTTGGGCCCGGCAGCTCGCGGATTGGCGGCGGATCGGAGGAGCAATTTCCGCGCCGCAAGAGGCTCGAACAGATGTGTTTGTCACCCGGCCGGCGTGGACGTAGCATTGTCCCGGATCACTGAGCAACCAGGGAGGAGGACGGCCGCAAATGCGCACGAGCTTCAGTGTCAATGACATGACCATCCATCGGATCATCGAGCAGGAGCACGGCTTCACGCCGGTCCTCGAATTTCTGCCGGGGCTGAGTCGCGAATTGCTGGAGGAGAACCGGTCCTGGATGGAGCCGGCGGCGCTCGATCCCGCAACCGACAAGCTGGTGCTGTGTTTCCAATCCTATGTGGTCAAGACGCCACATCATACCGTGCTCGTCGACAGCTGCATTGGCAACGACAAGGTCCGGCCGACGCGAGAGGCGTGGAACAAAAAGACCGACGACCACTATATGCGCGCCCTCAAGGCAGCAGGCATCTCGGTCGACGACATCGATTATGTGATGTGCACGCATCTCCACGCCGACCATGTCGGGTGGAATACGAGGCTCGAAAACGGCCGCTGGGTGCCGACGTTTCCCAATGCCCGCTATTTGTTTTCGCGAAGGGAATATTCCTATTGGGCGGAGGAGCACACCAAGAATCACATCGACGCGATCGCCGACAGCGTGCTGCCGATCGTCGAGGCGAAAAAGGCGGATCTGGTCAGCAGCGAATTTGCGCTGGACGACCACGTCCGGCTGGCGCCGACGCCGGGACATACGCCCGATCATTTCGCCGTCTGTCTCGGCCGTGGCGGCGATGCCGCGGTGCTCACCGGGGACTTGATCCACTCGCCGCTGCAAGCGAGATACCCGGAACTCGTGATGCGGGTCGATTACGATCCGGCGCAAGCGACCGCGACGCGGCGCAATTTCCTCGAACGCTACTGCGATACGGCCACCTTGTGCTGCACGATGCATTTCCCGTCGCCGTCCGTCGGACACATCAAGCGCTGGGGCGACGGCTTCCGCTGCGAACCGATTGCTGATTAGGAAAACTGCGGCCAGCTGCGGCGCTGATAAGCGCCGTCCCAAAACAGCCATTCGTATTGGCAAGCGCGGTTAAATGCCGCCAGCATATGAGTGCGGGTCGCTAGTGTGCCGGCTCCCGCCGCACTATCTGCAATCGCGATTACTGCTCGTACCGCCTCGCCAAAGCGCTCGTCGGCATAGGTGTCGATCCAGGCTCGGTAAGGATTTTGCGGCGCGGCGGTCCGAGCGATTGTGCAGCCGACGTCCCAATAAAGCCAGAAACAGGGCAGCAAGGCCGCTACCAACACTTCCCAGGGGTCGTGGTGGGCCGTCGCGATCAGGTAGCTGGTATAAGCAAGACAATCCGGTGACGGCTCTGCATCGGCAATGCTCGTGGGGTCCACGCCAAACTCTCGCAAATAGCGGCCATGCAGCGCCTGCTCGACGGCTAT
>Ga0126381_100003841_pt1 | contig 16277 bp, 18 predicted proteins | sample PanSoiMetPlot_28_FD_96465 | JGI IMG/M metagenome (GOLD analysis project Ga0126381, IMG submission 96465) | Tropical forest soil microbial communities from Panama - MetaG Plot_28 | ecosystem: Environmental > Terrestrial > Soil > Tropical forest > Bulk soil | place: Panama | collected 2016-02-17 | reverse complement strand
GACTGTTTCAAGACATCGGCATTCCGCTGCTCCAGTTCGCGGGTGCGGGCGCGCACCTCCGCGTCGAGCGTCTCCAAAAGCTTGCGGCACTTCTCTTCCACCAGCTTCACGTCGGTGATGTCCACTCCCGTCGGATGCAGACAAAGCACCTCGCCGCGATCGTCCACGATGGGATGGAGGGCAAAATTCACCATGCGTTCGGTGCCGTCGGCCCAGGAGTACATCAACTTCTCGCGGTACGGAATTCCGCCCGCACATCGGCCGACCGCGTTGCGAATCATCTCCTGCGAATCCGAGAAATTTCTCCACCACGGCGTTTCGTGGAAGAGGCGCCCCAAGGCTTCCTCGGCGTGGTAGCCGCACGCCTCAAGCGAAAGGCGGTTCCCTTCCACAAGAATGCCCTCCTTGGTCATAATGCCGGCGAACACTGTCGTTTGCTCAAAGATGGCATGGAGCTTAGCCGTCGTCGTCAAAGCGTCGGCGGTAAGCTTCCGCTCACGCTCTTCGCTGGCGCGCAGTGCACGCTCCGCTCGCTTGCGTTCGCCAATGTCGCGCGCCACTTGCGATGCGCCGATCACCCGGCCGTCTCGATCAAGAACCGGAGAAATCGTGAGCGACAACTCGATCGTCGTGCCGTCTTTGCGCACACGCACGGTCTCAAAGTGATCGACGCTTTTGCCTCTCCGGATGCAGCTGAGAATGTCGTCTTCCTCCATCAGGCGATTGCGTGGAATGATCAGCGTGATGTGCTGCCCAGTGGCTTCCTGTGCGGTATGGCCGAACAGGCGCTCAACGCCCTTGTTCCAACTCGTAATAACACCATTCAGATTCTTGCTCACAATGGCATCGTCGGACGAAGCAACGATGGCAGCCAGTAGTCCGCTTGTTTCTTCTGCCTGTCGCTTTGCCGTGACATCGATGGTCACGCCGTCAAAGCGAATCGCCCGCCCCGATTCGTCAGAAGAAGGAGAGCCAACGGCGCGAATCCACTTGATGCGTCCATCGTCTGCCACGGTGCGGTACTCGACATCATATTGCTGCCGGTTCGCAATGCACTGCTCGACGGTCTGTCGCGTCCGTTCCCGGTCGTCCGGGTGCAGGCGCTGGTAAAACATGTCGATGTTGACTTCGGTATCCGGTGGATACCAGAAGTGTTCCTTCACGCGGTCGTCCCACACCAGTTTGTCGAACGGGAGATCGCAGAACCAAAAACCGATCTCGGAGGCCTGCGCCAACAGTTCCAGGCGTTCGCGATGCTCGCTCAGCATGGCGGGCGAAGACGCTAAAGCATTCAGACGGTTCAACCCTGGCCGCGCGGTTCGCAGCGCGGGATTCGACACCTTGCCAGTTTCCGGCTCAGCAGCCGTCTTGCAAAAAGGTTGCCAATCGCCGGGATCAACTGCTGCGACAACTCCGATTTTGCGACGACTGCGTCTGCATTGACCTCCGTGGCATGTTGCTGCACGATTCCGGGATCGTTGTGGCTGACCAGAATTACTCGCGTTGCCGGCAATGCTTGCTTGATGGCACGCGTGGCCTGCAGACCATCCATGCGCGGCATTGTGATGTCCATCAGAATGACATCCGGGCGAAGCGTGGCCGCCTTCTCTACCGCCTCGATACCATCGGCTGCCTCGCCGCAGATGGAGACACTTGTGTCAGACGAGAGCAACAGGCGAATTCCTCGCCTCACCGGGTCGTGGTCGTCCACAATGAGGACACGAATCGGTGGCTGGCTGTCAACGGATGACTCGGTGTCCGCTTCCGGTTGTGCGGCCGAAACCTTTGAATCCGCCGGATTCGAAAGCGGCGGATTTGGTGACCGTTCTGCCATATACAGGATCTCGCCCGGCGGTCGTAGGCCGAAGATGGGGGCTTCGCAGACAAGGTCTCGAAACCGCGAGATTCTCGTTGAATTTACAGGCTTCAGCGAGTTCGCTCGATACGGTAAAGCCCGTAGAAATGGATCAACGTTTGCCTGATGCTGACAAAACTCCTCGCCTACTCTCGGCTCTGTGGCGCAACTGCCTTCAGTAGGCAATGGTGGGGCCTTTGCGATTGCGACACGGTCTCTGACGCCAGCCTAAGAATTCTCGTGTACCCAGGTCTACCCACTGACGACTATCGACGAGCCACTAATCCAACAATACCGCCGGATTCTTCTTTGCGATGTGCAGCAGCTTGAGGGTTGCCTGTCGCGGCTCGCGGATACCCTGCTCCCAGCTCTCTACCGCGTTCGAGCTCACATTGAGCAGTCGGGCCAGCAGCGCTTGGCTGGCATTCAGGCTGGCGCGCAGAGCGCGAATATCGGCGGGCTTGAGCGGCTTGGGGCGTGAGGGCAAATCGGCCGTGCGAAGGTCAAAACTTTTGGCCGACACCTTCGTGTGGTGCTTTTTCTTGTTTTTCCTCTTATCTTTCTTGCTCATTAGCCACCTCTACCACACCGTAGCAGTGCCACAATGTAGGATGGCATCTGCAATCCGTAAATAGCCTGAACAGGCTAGCAGCCCCACCACCTTCTTGCCGAGTTCCGCAGGTCGGTTGACTGGAAGCACCATGCTGTCAGCGCGGTGAAACCAACGTCATGACCCAAAGGCATCAGCCCCGGCGAACTGGCAACTGTCTTACCCACTACCCCGTGACTTGTCTCCGGTTTGGTTCCATAGTCTCGAGCGTGAGCGTCTCAGGCGCTTACTGCAGTCAGTTCATAGCCAAGGTCTTTGGCCTTGGCCACTAAGCTTTTCACACGCTGCTGGCGGTAGCGTTTTTCATATGCCTCTACACCTTCGTCCATGTACGGCTGGCCCCCAGCGCAGCAGCCGGTAAATCAGAGTGGCCAACTTCCTGGCGCTCCCGTCCTGCGTCGGAGCGCACACCCGTGCCGCTCACTGCCCAGATCAACTCCCGCCACGTTGCGGCGAATGACGGCCAAACCCTGGATTTGTCTTCGGTTGCTTTCACAGCTCTCACGATCCTCTCTTCCTGGCATCGCTCCTCACCCTTCTGAGCACGCCCCGCCCAGGTTGGCTGTTGGTGGATTCTGGCCTAGGGGAGAGCTACGTAAGCCTCGCCAATGTTCAATTGCCTTCCTGGGACCATGCTAACTAAGCTGCAGACGCACGAATGTAGATAGGGTCGTAGCTGCGGTCGCGCTCCCTTGAACGATACCGCTGACCTTGCCGCAAGTCACAGTTTTTTCAATCCGGTTCAACGGTGGCGCCGCTAACTACTGGTTTGCCCTTCTCCCCCATCTCGACATACGCCAGCGGCTTGGTGTGATCGTGCGTAAAAGCCACCAGCCACTTTTTCGGAATCGCCTCGGCATAAAACTTGTGCCGGCTGTCGATCGTCGTCAGCGGATACAAGTCGTACCCCAGTACCCATGTCGGATCGAGATGATTCGTCGTGGGAATCAGATCGCTCGGATAGCACAATGTCGCTCCCCGGCTGCGTACCATGACCGCTTGCAGGTCGCGCGTGTGTCCGGGATAGACTCGCACCGAAATGCCCGGAGCGATCTCCGCATTGCCCTCTAGCAGCGTCATCTGCCCGCTCTCAATCAGGGGATCGTAATTGTCCGTCAAGTAGCTGACGCGATCACGTTCATGCTGCTCGTGCGCATGCGCTACCTCGCCTGCCTGCACGTAGTACTTCGCCTGCGGAAAGGTCGCCACCGCCTTGCCCTCCCGATAGTACGTGTTCCATCCGCAGTGATCGAAATGCAAATGGGTGTTGATGACGACATCGACTTCATCGGGTGCGACGCCTGCCCGCTCGAAACCCTTCATCAACTGCACCTGGTTCTTGTGGATGCTCTGCTGCTTTTCACTGAGCTTCGAACCAATACCTGTCTCAATCAGCACGGTCCGCTTGCCATCACGAACCAACAGAGAGTTCGTACCGACTTTCAACATGTTGCGCGCGTCGGGCTGGACACGCTTTTCCCAGAGCACCTTGGGCACCACCCCAAAAAACGCTCCACCGTCCAACTCATACGTTCCGTCAGACAGAACGAGTACCTCAAAATCTCCAATCGTCGTTCGAATCACGCCTTACTCCCGAGTTCCACCAGATTGTCATCACCAGGTCGTCGGTTGCGGCGGACGACCGAAGGATCTGTTTTTCGATTGGACAGCCAACATGTGGGTGGTCGATCCTCTGCGCCCGACGTTGGCGGAAAGGGTTGAACCAGATTGAGTCCTTCACCTCGAAGTCTTTTAACTTAGCCTGTCTCGTTCTCCTCCGTGGCGGTTGGTTTGCCGTCAAGACCCACGGGCGTACCGCAGAGTCTTTCCGGGGTGCCCCCTCAGGCTTCCGTTGCTGCAGTCGCGCTTTTCGCCTCTATCGAAAGCGCTCTCTCGGAATCGGCAACTGATCGCTGACAACTTGTAGTTGGGTGGAGGCAGCACGCTTCAGCTTGATGAGAGCAACGCCTCCCTTCACTCGGGGCTTTACAGGCAGCGGAAAAGTCATCTGGGAAGATTTCGCGTCAGGGCACGACTTTAAGGTCGTGCCAATAAGCCCCTTATTTTTGTCATCTCGAGCGGACTTTAGTCCGCGAGGGTCTGTTTTTCCCACATTCTCATCGACCTCCCTGGGCCCTGGTGCACTTCCGTCGCACTAGAATTAATCCAACCCACTGGAGGATCCGATTATGCTTCGAGACGTCGTACGCATGGTATTCGCACTCTTGCTTACGCAGGCGGTTTTCGCTCAACCACCGTCTCAGACCCAGCCCTCCGCTCGAGCGGTGCAATCAAGCGATCGCGCCGAGCAAATGCGCGCCGATCTGAACCAGATGGAGAGCCTCATGAACAATATGCAAAGTGAAATCAACTTCTTGCGCGACCAGAACCTTCAAATCCTCCTCAACACCAATGTGCGCATGTGGACCATTCTTATCCGCGATCTGCGCCGCCAGCTTGACGAGGATCAGCGCCGTTCACCCGAGCATACTCAGGCCCCCGGTCCCCACCAATAATGACCTGTAGTCACAATAGACGAAGCCGAGTACTTAACTCGAATAATTAACTTACTTGCTCCCAAGAGCGGTAACGATGCGGTCATAATCCTCGAGCGACGAATATTCCAGCACGATCCTTCCCCGCCCTTTGCGATCCGTGATCGTCACCTTCACTCCCAGTGCCCGCTCCAACTCCCTCTCCGCCTCCCGAACATTCGGGTCAACAAGTCGCTCTTGGAGTTCTTTTAGAGCCTTCCTGTCTGCAGGATGTAGCCAATCATCCACCACCTCTTCTGTCTGTCGGACCGTCAGTCCGTGCATAACTACGCGGTCGGCAATCTTAGCCATGGCCTCGGGCGAGTCCAGCGACAGCAGGACCTTAGCATGGCCAACGCTGACCTGCCCGCCGGCCACATATACCTGCACATGCTCCGGCAGCCGCAGGAGCCGCAGGAAGTTCGCTACCGACGACCGCTCCTTGCCGGTACGTACCGAAATCTGTTCCTGGGTCAGACCGAACTCGTTCACCAGCCGCTCAAACGCTCGCGCCTGCTCGATCGGGTTCAGATCTTCGCGCTGCAGGTTTTCAATGATGGTCATTTCCATCGCCTGCTCGTTCGAGACTTGACGCACGATCGCCGGCACCGTCGGCTTCCCCGCACGCTGCGATGCGAGCCAGCGGCGCTCGCCGGCAATTAGCTGATACCGTCCGCCAGGGACCGCCCGCACAGTAATTGGCTGCAACACGCCAGTCGCCTTGATCGAATCGCCGAGTTCCTGCAGCGCCCTCTCGTCCACATGGGTGCGCGTCTGGTAAGGATTGCGATCAATCAACTCCACCGCAAGCTGATGGATCACCTCACCCCCGTGGACAGACGCTTGCGCGGGCGGAGCGGACGGTTGGCGCGATGGCAACAGCGTCTCGATCCCGCGGCCCAGCGCCTTTCGCTTCTCTGTCATAAGTTACTCATTTGCATAAACTTACTCGGATACTGGGGACTTCTTGGCTTCGACCGTGGAGCTGGATCGCGTGCTGATCTCCCGCGCCAATTGCAAGTAGGCCTCAGCCCCGCGGGATTTCGGGTCGTAAAGCAGCGCCGGCTTACCATAGCTGGGCGCCTCCGCCAGCCGAATATTGCGCGGAATGGTGGTGGCGCACATCAACTCGCCAAAAAATCCACGGAGGTCCGCCGCCACCGACTGCGCCAGATTGGTGCGGTCATCGAACATAGTAATTACCACTCGCTCGACCGAAAGTCCCTGGTTCAGCTCCAGCTTGATCCGCTCAATGGTATCCAGCAACTCGGTCACACCTTCCAGCGCAAAATACTCGGCCTGCATCGGGATCAACACCGAATCGGCTGCGACCAAGGCGTTCAGGGTCAGAAGGTCGAGCGCCGGCGGACAATCCAGCACGATGTACTCGTAATCCTGGCGGATAGCGTCAAGCGCGTAGCGCAGGCGGTATTCGCGGTGATCGAGCGGAACCAGCTCGATGTTGGCGCCGATCAGGTTCTTATGAGCGGGAATGGTCGAGAGATTCTCAACTTCCGTCGGGCTAACGGCTTCTGCAGCGGTCACGTCGCCCATCAGGATCTGGTAGGTACTCGTGCGGTGGGGATCGCGGCCGAAGCCAACCCCGCTGGAGGCATTGGATTGTGGATCGCAATCGACCAGGAGCGTTCGCAAACCGAGCGAGGCAAGCGAGGCCGCGAGGTTAATGGCGGTCGTGGTTTTGCCCACTCCCCCTTTCTGGTTGGCAACAGCGATAACCCTGCCCACAGTCGGGAAATCCTCGTGGAAGAGATTAGACCACGGCTGGAACAGGGGCAACGGTCTTCGGGCTGGGAGACCCACTTTCTAGAGGAAAAACTGTGCAATTGTCGAATATCGAGCCGGAAGACACTGAATTGGCGGAGGCTAGCAATTTTTGCCCCTGTGGTTTTCTTGGAGGAAAATGTTCCACGTGGAACATTTCAGTTGCCCGTTGCAGTGGCGAGAGCGCAGATGAGCTGGTAAAAACAAGGCCTCGCGAAAAGTCTATCGATTGTTCCACGTGGAACATTTGTTACGCCCGGTCTCAATAATAATGACTACAGGTCATATTACTTCATGCCTCAGTGCGACGCGACCGAATTGTTTAGTGGCGTTGTATGTTTCCCACTGATTGTAGAACATAGCGATCGCTGGCTGCTCTATTTACCACAAACCAATACTATCTTTCATAAATATTGTCGCTAATTCCCACCATCACTAGGCGTGCGCAACTTGAGGGCGTCGCAACCGGTTCGCGGAGGCGCCAGCTCGACCCGAGGATGGCCACAGCCGACGGAACTTGCTCCTTCCCGATCAACAGGCACAGTGTTCCGCCGGGCGCCACGAGGGTGGCGGCGAGTGGTAGGGTTTGCTCGAACTTCTCGACCGCGCGGAGCGTGACAGCTTGCGCGGTGTGGTTCCAGGTTTCTGCGCGGTCGGAAAAGACATCGATGCCTTTCAGGTCTAGTGTCCGAATTACCTCCCGCAGGAAGGTTGCTTTTTTGTGCTGCGACTCGATCAGAGTGACGTGAACCTCGGGAGTGAGGAGTTTGATGGGAATGCCGGGAAAGCCGGCTCCGGAGCCAATATCTGACAATGTGGGAGCTCCTCCTGCGCCGGCCTTGAATGCGCCCGTGTCGCAGAGGACGCGCGCTGCGAAGAGTGATTCGCCGAAATGACGGGTGACAATCTGTTCCGGGTCGCGAATGGCGGTGAGGTTGATGCGGGCATTCCAGCGAAGAAGGAGATCGAGATAGATGCTCAGGCGGACTGCCAATTCGTCCGAGACATCGGCGAAAGGCCGCAGCAGGGCAGCAATGCGGGTGGCGTCGAGCATCGCAGGAAGGATAGCGCAGACAGAAGAGGTCGGTGGTCAGTTGTCAGTTGTCGATTCCGAAAGAGCGCTTTCGATAGAGATGAAGAGACCCACTCAAGCAAAGGAAGCCTGCGTGGGGCATCCGCGCGCGGGTGGTTTGCGGAGGAGGCGGCGCAGGTCAAACACAACGCCCAAGGCGAAGACGATTGCCATAATCGCAAATGTGATCTGGAGGCCCAGGTTCATGGCATGGGTGGCTTCGGCAGCTTTGGCGGAGGGAAGTCCAGGGCCTGATACCTCGGCGAAGTATCCGGTGCGCAGCAAGAGAAGCGAAATCACAAGAGCGGCAGCGTCAATCGCGAGTCGCAGGCTTGCTCGCGCCCGCGTCCACCAGGGGCGAATGAAGTTGACGATCCCGAGGCTCATCGACGCAACGATCACAGCCAGGATGGGCCAGAAGAAATTGTGCCAGGCCGGAACCATGGTCACGCGAACGGCGTTGGCCTGTTGTCCGAAGCCGACGGGAATACGGAAAAAGTCAACCCACCAGAGCGCGAAGAGCAGGTTCCAGATGACTTCATTGGCCGAGCCGAAGCGAGGAATGTGCACAGGATCGCGTGCAGCGCGCACTTTGGGAAGCTTGCGCGGATCCCACCTGTCGAGACCGAGTTGGGGCTGATATTTGGCGAGCAGCCACCCGAAGACGATGGTAATCATGCCGACCGCAAACACCGAAGTTTGCAGATATGTAATTACGGTCGCCACCAGTGCGGCGGCGTGGTTCGGCGCAACGAAGAACGGAGCGGCTGAGATGATCACGAACAGCGGCAAAAGCACCCACAATAGAACCAGTTTCAGCACGAACTTGTAGAGCATGAACATTGCCGGGGACATGGGCTGCTGCTGCGGGAGATAGCGGCCGGCGACGTCCATGGGCGGGCCGAATCGCTTAAGCAACTCAACCTGCTCGTCTTCGCTGAGCGGGCGGCCGAGCGCGTCTTCTTTTTCTTGCATCTGCGAATGCAGATCTTCGGAAAGCTCGGCGACGATGTCGTGCTTCTGCTTCGCGGGCAGCCAGAAGCGAACGGCTTGCAGATAACGGTCGAGAAGATCCATGACAACACTCCTAACGCGGCGATCTTAGATCACGCGGGCGATGGCGGGGATGCGGCGCAGAGCGGCCGTTGTTCCCCAACTCAGAAGGATTGCGCCGAAGGTGACCAGCACTCCCTTGACGAAGCCGGGCAGCGAAGCCGGGAGCAAGGCGTATTGCAGCCAGCTTACGAAGGCGTAGTGAATGAGATACATGCCGTAAGCGTTCTCCGTGAGGCTGTCGAAGACGGCACGACGTCTGGTGGCGAACCGGGCGAAGAACGACATGAATCCGAAGCACGAAGCCGCGCACGACAAGACCCACAGAATGCCGAGCAGCGGTCCCCAGGGCAGCGCCTTCCCGACGCCGGTGATCATGGTGATAAAGGCTGCCGTCAGTGCGAAGTAGATAAAGACCGTGGCGATCGTCCACAGCGGCCAGCGCCTTGCCAGCTTGCCATCGGAGGCAAACAAGCCGCGCGACATGGCGATGGCTCCCACGCCGATCGCGATGAGGAAGTAGGCAAAGTAATGGAGCAGGCGGCTGGTCTGGAAAGCGAAGGGGCCGAAGGTCGACCAACGCTCGGCCGTGAAATGAAACGCCAAGGGAATGTAGGTCAAGGCCGAAACGCCAGCCACCGGCAGAAAGAGCAGCAGTGGGCGCTGGGGGGCGTCCGATAGGACTTGACCGAGCCATGCGATGAGCTTTGGCGCAAATGCGAACAGCAGAGCGGCAGCGACGTCAAATGCCAACAACACCCAGACGAACCACGCGGGCCCGGCAGGCCAGTTGCTCAAGCCGCGCCATTGCTGCCAGAGGCCCAGGAATCCCCCCCGTGAAGCACTCTGCAAATACGACGGATAGTAGGCCAGCGGCGCGATCACAGCGGCGGCCAGAACAAACGGCAGTCCCAGGCGCAACAGGCGATCGGCAAAGAACCGTCTCACGCCTTTGCGCTCGATGCTGTGGTACACGAACAATCCGGAAAGGAAGAACATCAGCGACATGAAGAAGACGTCGTTGAAGCCGACGAAAAACGACCAACCCGTCCACTTGTGCGCATCGACCACAGGAAAGGTCTGCCACATCGGGGTCGAGACCAGCGATATCGCCGGCGGCGGGGCATACGGATGATAGGCCAGCACCGAGTGATGCGCCACGACGAGCAGAGTGACGAAGGCACGCAGGTATGCGATGGCGAGGTAATAGGTGTTGCTCACGGCGTGCGTCGAGGCCTTCGCAGGAGCTGCAGGAGCGGTGACGGTTGTAGTGTTCATGATGGCCTCCCGTCGGCGTCTCTAGAAGAAGCAGGCGAAAGCACGCTCACCGCCGTCGAAGCGGTCACGGATGAGGTGGTAGATATCCTGTCCCATCTGAAACAGGGTGACGGCGCCGACGAACACCACGGCGACGTGCATAGCGGTGTTGAGACCCTTGAGCACTTCGATCATACCGGCGGGACTGGCGCTGCCAGGCACGAACAGTTCGGTCGCGTTGTAAAGGAAATACAGCACAGTCAGGTTGAGTACGCGGTAGACGAGGCGGAACCACGTGCGTCCGCGCTCCCAGCCGGGACGCGCGACGTCGACGCTGCTACGAATAACGCTGAAGACCACCATCACAACAAAGATCGGATAGATGGTCTGCCACACCGGACCGAAGTGCATGAAGGCATAGCCGGGGCCGAAGATCCAGAACTGGTGCTTCAGACCAACCAGCCACCAGACGCCGAAGATCGTGCCGAGCATCAGTTCGACGACCGATTCAATCATGGAATGCCGCGGTTTGGTTTTGCTGAGTTTGGGCAGCGAGCGCGGGTCCCACTTGCTGAAGAAGTCGAACTTGACCTGAACGATGTCGAGAATGACGAAGATGGTGGTGACCCAGGCGAAGACCGAGAGCGCAGCGAGGGGATAGCGCAAGATGATGCCAACTGCCTGGCGGAGACCTTGTCCGCTGGCGGCGACGGCGACGGCGGACGTGCCCATGGCGACGAAGACAACCGCGAGCATCAGGCGCAGGACCATCCAGTAGATGGCGAACATCGTCGGGTTGATGAGGTAGCGCGACGAGCGGTAGCGGCTGGCGACCAGCATAGGGTGGCCCATCTGCTTGAGCAGCGTGACCTGCTCGTCTTCGGTAAGCGGGCGGCCGAGGGCGGCTTCTTTCTCTTCCACACGCGAGAGGATTTCATCGTTGAGTTCGCGGACGACGTCGTCCTGCTGCTTGCGGGGGAGCATCCCCTTCACGGCCTGGAGATAGCGATCGATGAGTTCCATGACGTTAGTCCTTGGGAGCGGCTTCGCGGGAAGGCGCCCTAGATTCGGGTGCAGGGCCGGTCTTCGACTGCTGGAGAATTGCCTTGAGCGACTGCAACAGGTTTTCCCAGTCAAGCAAAAGCTGGGTCAGGATGAGTTCTCCCTGCGGCGAGAGACGATAGAAGCGCTTGTTGCGCTTGTCCTGCTCGCGCCACTCGCTGGCGAGGAGACCTTGGCTCTCGAGGCGGCGCAGCAGCGGGTAGAGCGTGCCCTCATCCATCGATATCCCATTTTCTTCCAATGACTTACGAAGGGTGTAGCCGTATTGCTCCTGGCGTAGCTCAACAAGAACCGCGACGATCAGGAAGCCTCGGCGAAGCTCGGAGCGCAGATTCTCGAGGATTTCATTCGTCGCGTTATCTACCGTGCGAAGCATAGTAGCTGCCACATAGTGTGTGACACACAGTATAGTTTGTCAAGGGAAATCTAAGAAAATTCACCAGCTGCTTTGCCGTAGGCGAGTGCCTGCTCCAACGGCGGCATGTATTTGCTCATCTCGGTGAGGTCGTTGTAGAGCGACTCGCGCCGCGTGAGCTCGAACGGCCTGCCAGGGGTTTTGCGCGATTCCAGTGGTGCAGGCGAGGAGAGAAAAAGCAGAACAAAACTACAGCAGGCGCCACGGATGAGTGCGGTCATGATAATCCCGATGGGAGAAGAAATAAATGGAGGATCGTTCATGTTACCCACACGCGTGCGTAGAGTTCGGCGAGAGAGAGGCGAGATCACGTAGATGGGTGACGAGTTAGTCCCGACGTGGGAATGGCTCCATGCGGATGACGGCGTGGCCGTGTGGCAGCTACATTCGAAGCATGCCAAAACCAGTTCCGATCGGCACACGCGGCGAGGCCGAGACCACAGTACAGTTCAAGAACACACTCACGGCCTGGAAGGAGCATCTGCCTCGGGTGTATTCCACACCCAACATGATCGGCATGATGGAAGCCGCCGCCTACAACGCGCTCGAGTCGTTTTGTGAAGGCGACGAGGTGAGCGTCGGTACGGCAATCAACATCATGCATCGTGCGCCAGCGCTCGTAGGCCAGGTTATCAAGACCGAAGCGGCGCTGGAGTCTTTCGATGGGCGGTTCTATACCTTCAAAGTGAGCGCAAGTAATGGGATTGAGGTCATCGGGTACGGAACGATTGGGCGGGCGATCGTGAGCAAGGCGAAATTCGAGGAGAAGCAAAGACCAAAGCAAAAAGCCTGAAGGACACGATTGTGCGGCTGGAGCAGACGGGTTCCTACGGTGCTTACAGGCGGCGAGCAGGCGGAGCCGAGCTTTGCGACGTATCCGCTTTCGGGGCTACGCAAGCTTGCGTTCGATGGCATGACGATTCCGTTTGCCGATGGACATACACGGCAGCCTCCGCGCCTGTCGGGCTGGTCGGTTTGCCTATGGCGTGCATGCAGTAGGTTATTTGGAGGCGGTGCAGAAGTACACGAAGCGTCCGGTGAAGCAGGCTGTGATTTCGGCCTCGGCTCTGAGCCTGTTGTATCCCGCGGCGGGCCTGCCTGATTATCCGAAGGAGAAATTTCTGGAGGACCTGGCCAACGAAGCCGAGCACGACGTCCGCGAGTGCCTGGGCGCCGGAGCCGCCAATGTGCAGATTGACTTCACAGAGGCGCGGCTGTCGCTGACGCTGGATCCGTCGGCGGGCTGCTGCGCGGATTTGTCGACCTGAACAATAAAGTACTGAATCGGTTCACAGCCGAGGAGCGGAAGGAAATTGGCGTGCAGCTCGATGACCTCAGGAAGCGCGGCGCTGGCTGGGCCCGATTGGAGCGCAGGAGTTTCCTCTGTCGTGCCGCGAGGCAAGACTGAATTGTGCCGCAGTGATAGAGTGCAGTCCTTGGAGAGCAACGCGCATGAATGCCCGCATTCAGTACCATTATCATGTCGTAATCGCCGTCCTTATCCTGATTGCAACGCCAGGCGCTACACAGGCGGCAGCGCCTGCGAGCAAGTTCACGCCGCAGGAAGGCGAGTATGTCCTCAAAGATTTTCGCTTCAATTCAGGCGCAACGCTGCCCGAGCTGCGCATGCATTACTTGACGTTGGGGAGGCCGGTGCTCGATGCCAACGGGCGTGTGACCAATGCGGTCCTTCTTCTGCACGGCACGGGAGGATCGGGGCGGCAATTTTTGGCTCCGCAATTTGCCGACGTGCTGTTCGGTCCCGGCCAACTACTTGATGAGAACCGCTACTACATCATCATGGTCGACAACATTGGCCACGGGAAATCGAGCAAGCCGAGCGACGGGATGCGCGCGCATTTTCCGCAATACGACTATGACGACATGGTGCACGCGCAATACGATCTGCTTACGCAGGGGCTGATGGTCAATCATCTGCGGCTGATACTCGGCACCTCGATGGGATGCATGCACTCGTGGGTGTGGGGCGAGACGTATCCCGACTTTATGGATGCGCTAATGCCGCTGGCCTGCCTGCCAGTCGAGCTGGCCGGGCGTAATCGCCTCTGGCGCAAGATGGTGATCGAAGGCACAAAGCAGGACCCCGACTGGAGAAACGGCGACTACACCACTGAACCGCGCGCCGCAGTGCAGATCGACGCGGACTTCCTGATGATCGCAGGCAGTGCGCCGATGCTGATGCAGAAGAATCTTCCGACACGCGAGCAGACCGATAAATATCTCGACGAAAACTTCAAGCGCATCACCGCAACGCTCGATGTCAACGACTTTCTGTACGCCGTGAGCGCGTCACGAAACTATGGTCCCTCGTCGAAGCTGGGAAAGATCTTCGCGCCGGTCATGTTCGTGAATTCGGCGGATGACTTTATCAATCCTCCGGAGCTGGGAATCGCGCAGCGCGAGATCCAGAAAGTGAAGCAAGGTAAGTTTGTGCTGATTCCCACCTCGGACCAGACGCACGGCCACGGGACGCACACATGGGCGGTCTTCTGGCAGCGGTATTTGCAGGAGCTGCTGCAGGAGTCGGCCCCGAAAACCAGCCAGGGTGGTCACCACTCCGTTGCCCAGCGTTAGCAACTGTTCGGCGCGGACGAAGCTGCTAAACCCTGGCAGTAATCGCTACGGACCGGGGAAAAACCCGCTGACGCTGGCGCTGTCGAGAATGTCACCGTTCCTTCCGGCCGCGATTATCGCCTGATAAAGTGCCTCCGCACCGGGAGGAAAATCGCCGTACGTCGGCAGCGTCGGTAGCGTAGTGTCGAGCGCGTACACGGTGAAAACATAGTGATGGCTCACGGGAGTCAATGTAGGCGGCGGGCAGGGACCGTCATAACTCTCGTCTCCGACTCCGTAATCGTTCAAGACCTGTGTGCCAAAGGTGCTTCCAGCAACGCCAGCATTCTCAGGCAGTGAGGTGGTCGGGGACGCGATGTTGTACATCCCCCAGTGCGTGAATGACGCCGTGACGTCGTACATGACCACGATGAAACTGCGCGTTTTGCGCGGCGCGCCGGTCCACGACAATTGCGGAGACTGGTTCCCTCCGCCCGGATAAGCCGAGCACTGGTTCCAAACCGCGCTCAGCGGTATGGTTCCGCCATCGGAGAACGTGATGCTGGTTAAGACCATCTTATGGTGTCGAGGGTCAGCGACTTTGGTGGCTGGCTGTGCCTGTGCCCAGGTCATACATAGCAGGGCGAGTGCAACCAGCGCGATCAGAAAGCGAGAGCCGTGAGAGTTCATGTCTCCTCCTTCGAATCTCAGGAACCTGCTTGACCCGATATCGACGGAGTGGCCGGGAAAACAGAAACCTTGGTAAGGTGGGCGTCCGCATTCTAGTCCGCTCCGGAGCAAGGAGCAACTCATCGAGGGACCCGCGGGCACTGAGACAAGTGCCCGAGCGGGTATGGCACCCCGCGTCCCAAGCACGGCTTTTCCGCCAAAAAGGCCAGACTACCCGGCTTTCGCTTTTCGGGGCGCGGTGGCCTTACCTGTGGCAAGGTAGTGCTGATCGAGCGCCTAGCGGAGCCATCATCCGGCCTTTATTGGTAAAGAAGCGCGAGACGTCTTCGCCCCGCTCCACCCTGCGGGCAATGGCTTCGGCAGAAACCGGTTTCTTCTGATTACGAGTACTCTCCATACGGTTCCTGTTCTTTCCTGTTCGATTTCCAGAGGGTTACGAGGTGGTAATACTCACCTTCTTTGTCCTCGGGCACCTCGAAAAAGTTCGGCGCCCACCCATCCCATACCACGGTACTGGTCAGGCGAGTCAGAGCGCTGCCCCAGGAGATAAGGATGCGAAGACACCTCCTGCGCGCTTCCTGGAACCCAATGCCACGCAGCGGATTTGACCGCAAGCGCTGGCTTTTGCGCTTGTCGAAGTGGAAACGCCTTGGCTGGTGTAACAGTCATGCCAGACTAAGTTACACACATAAGACTCATCCGGATTCACAATTCGGAGGGTCTATACCACGACAGACGACTGGCATACTTCTCGGCCTCTGTCTCTCTACCATGCTTCACGCCTGCCTTGGCCCAGCAATCGCTGACTTCCATCACAGGAACTGTCAGCAACACATCGGGTGGCGTCGTCCAGAACGCCGACGTGACCATTCTCAGTCCGGGCATCGGCCTCAAGCGTTCCGCCCTACACCAACAGCACCGGGTTGTACAACCTCGAAGACTGCCAATAGGCACCTACACGGTGACAATCTCGCAAAGCGGATTTCAAAAAGAGGGGGTTACCAATTTGTCAATGTGAACGACCCCAGAGCACCTTGGAAGGGTAGGCGCGAAGAGGATGCGCGGCCAGAAACGGTTTTTGCCGTCGTGGCTGCCGAAGACAGTGCAAGGAATTCTGAAACCAGAGTTACGGGAGCTTAAATATGGAGTGTGAAAGTCGGGGAGTATTTAAATAGTCAGCAAAGGATCAATTTCCCCCACTATAATTTCCGGGTTTAAAGAAACTGTCGAGGATGGCCATGTCTTCACTCTGGGACTATCACCGAATCCCTGGCTTCATGCTATCGCTCCTTTTGCTTTTCCCTCCCGGACTCGTCGTCGAAGGGAATGGAGAGAACATCGCACAAGTCTCCATTCCCGACGGGACTCCTGTT
>Ga0126381_100003840_pt1 | contig 16279 bp, 14 predicted proteins | sample PanSoiMetPlot_28_FD_96465 | JGI IMG/M metagenome (GOLD analysis project Ga0126381, IMG submission 96465) | Tropical forest soil microbial communities from Panama - MetaG Plot_28 | ecosystem: Environmental > Terrestrial > Soil > Tropical forest > Bulk soil | place: Panama | collected 2016-02-17 | reverse complement strand
GTGCCGATCTCACGATGCTCGAGGGCATGGGCGCGGTATTCGCCAATCTCGTCCGTACGAAGGGCGAAGAGGCGGCTGCTGCTTTCGTTTTCGAGGAAAGCCGCAAGTTGTCGCAGCTGTATCGGCGCCTTGAAACCTCGGGCAAACCATGGGTCTGCGCGCTCAATGGCACCGCGATGGGCGGCGGGTTCGAACTCGCGCTCGCCTGCCACTATCGCGTCGCGTCCGACAACCCGAAAACGCGACTTGGCCTGCCAGAGATAAAAATCGGCCTGTTTCCCGGTGCCGGAGGCACCCAGCGCGTCGCGCGCATGTTGCAACCTGCCGACGCTCTGCAATTCCTGCTCAAAGGTGACCAGCTAAAGGTCGACCGCGCCAAGGCGATGAAGCTCATCGATGCGGTGGTCCCGCCGGCCGATCTGATCACGGCCGCCAAAGACTGGATCAAGGCCGGCGGCAAAGCAAAAGCGCCGTGGGACACGGAAGGATTCCGCCTCCCGGGTGGGCCCGTTTATTCGAAGGCGGGCATGATGACGTTCCCCGCCGCCAACGCGATTTATCGTCGCGAAACTTACGACAATTATCCGGCCGCGCGCGCCATCTTGCAGGTCGTTTACGAGGGTCTGCAGCTGGCGATGGATGCCGCGTTGCGGGTGGAATCGCGCTGGTTTGCCAAGATCCTGCGCTCGCCGGAAGCGGCTGCGATGATCCGCTCGCTGTTCGTGTCGATGCAGGATCTCAATAAGGGCGCGCGCCGCCCGCCGAGCGAGCCGCCAACAAGTCTGAAGAAAATCGGCGTGGTCGGCGCCGGCTTCATGGGCGCCGGCATCGCGCAGGTCAGCGCAGGCGCGGGCCTGCAGGTCGTGTTGATCGACCGCGATCAGGAAACCGCCGACAAAGGCAAGGCCGGCCTGCACAAGGCACTGAGCGACCGCGTCATGAAGGGCCGCATGAAAGGCGCCGAGCGCGATGAGCTGCTGGCGCGCATTAAGCCCAGCGCCGATTACAATGCGTTGAAGGATTGTGATCTGGTCATCGAGGCCGTGTTCGAGGATCGCAAAATCAAATCGGATGTGATCGCAAAAATACAAGCTGTCATCGGCGACAACGCGATTTTTGCATCTAATACCTCGACCCTGCCGATCACTTCGCTGGCCTCCGAATTCAAGGAGCCGGAGCGGTTCATCGGCATTCATTTCTTTTCGCCGGTCGATCGCATGATGCTGGTCGAGATCATCCTCGGCAAGCAGACGGGCAATAAGGCGCTCGCCGCCGCACTCGACTATGTGCGTGCCATTCGCAAGACGCCGATCGTGGTCAACGATTCACGCGGGTTCTACACTTCGCGCGTGGTCGGTACCTACATTCGCGAAGGCCATTTGATGCTGACCGAAGGTATTCCGGCGGCACTGATCGAGAATGTCGGTCGGATGGCCGGCATGCCAGTCGGACCGCTCTCGCTCAACGACGAGGTCGCGGTCGATCTCGCCTGGAAAATTCTCAAGGCGACTGAGGCCGACCTGGGCGCCAAGGCCGTCGACCCGCGGCAGAAGAAATTGCTGGAGGAAATGGTCGAAAAACGCGGGCGTTTCGGCCGTAAGAACGGCAAGGGGTTCTACGACTATCCCGCTAACGGACCGAAGAGACTGTGGCCGGACCTCGTTGAATTACAACCCAAGAAGCTTCTGGATCCGGAAAAGATCGATATTGGGGAGATGAAGCTGCGGCTACTTGGTATTCAGGCCTTGGAAACCGCGCGCTGCTTCGAGGAAAAGGTGCTCACCGATGTCCGCGAGGCCGACGTCGGTTCGATCCTTGGTTTCGGCTTTGCGCCGTTCTCCGGTGGCACCTTGTCCTTTATCGACGGGATGGGAACCAAGCGTTTTGTAGAACTCTGCCGCAAGTTGGAAAAGAAATACGGCCCGCGGTTTGCGCCCAACAAGCTACTGGTCGATCTGGCTGCCAAAGATGAAGGCTTCTATCAGCGCTTTGCGCCAACAAAGCGCAAAGAGGCGGCGTGATTTGGAGAGTTGTCGTTCCGGCCGAGCGAAGCGAGGACCGGAATCCATACTCCGCAGTCCGTTGATGGTCCGGTGGCTATGGATCCCCGCTTTCGCGCGGATGACTGAGGAATGCGTTGCGCAGAAAGGGGCGCATGAAAGCCGAAAGCAGCTCGTGGTTCCGTTGGCGCGAAATTCCGGGCGGCGTATGGGGACTCGGCTTTGTCTCGATGTTCATGGACCTCTCGTCCGAGATGATCCATGCGCTGCTCCCGCTTTATCTGGTGGGCGTTCTCGGTGCTTCGACGCTGACAGTCGGGATCATCGAGGGCATCGCGGAAGCGACCGCCTCAATCACCAAGATCTTTTCCGGGGCGCTCAGCGATTATCTCGGTAGGCGTAAATTATTGGCTGCGCTTGGCTACGGCTTGGCAGCCCTCACTAAGCCCGTGTTTCCGCTGGCTTCGAGCATTGCCTGGCTTACCGCCGCGCGCTTCGTCGATCGGATCGGCAAGGGTATCCGCGGTGCGCCGCGCGACGCGCTCATTGCCGATCTCACGCCGGCCAATCTGCGGGGTAACGCCTTTGGTCTGCGACAGTCGCTCGACACCATCGGTGCGGTGTTCGGTCCGCTTGCCGCGATCATACTCATGGAAGCATTTGCCGACAATTTCACAACAGTATTCTGGATCGCGGTCATTCCGGCCTTCATCTCGTTTGCCATTATCGTTTTTGTGGTGCATGAGCCGGAGCGGAAGCCTGATGTGCGTGTCGTGCGTGCACCGTTGTCGCGCGCCGAACTTGCCCGCCTTGACTCAATCTATTGGACGATCGTGGGCATAGCCGCGATTTTCACGCTGGCCCGATTCAGCGAAGCCTTTTTGCTGTTGCGCGCACAGTCGGTCGGTTTGGGCCTCGCCGTCGTGCCAGTGGTGATGGTGGTTATGAACATCACCTACACTATTTCCGCTTGGCCGGCCGGCGCGCTGTCAGACAGCATTGGCCGCTATGGTGTTCTCACGGCCGGGTTCGCCTTGCTGATTCTTGCCGACCTTGCGCTTGCGCTTGGTACAAACGTTACGATGGTGGTGATTGGCGCTGCAGTGTGGGGCTTGCATATGGGCCTGACGCAAGGGCTGCTGGCCGCGCTTGTCGCCGACACGGCGCCGCCTGAATTGCGAGGCACGGCCTTCGGAGTGTTCAATCTGGTGAGTGGCATCGCCTTGCTGGCGGCCAGTATTATTGCGGGCGCGCTGTGGGGCATGATCGGCCCGGCCGGCACATTTTATGCCGGCGCACTATTCACCACGATCGCTCTGGCTTTACTGCCTCTGGCGCGCCGGGTAACGGCAAAAAGGGCATGACCTTTCAATTTGTCGTCCTCAGCGACAGTTACACCACCACGGTCAGTTTTTTCGCGGCCCGCGTTACGCCCGTATAGAGCCAGCGTCCACGGCTGTCAGGAAACGCAAACGACTCATCGAAGAGAACCACGTGGTCCCATTGTGAGCCCTGCGCCTTGTGCACCGTGAGCACATAGCCGTAGTCGAACTCGTCATAAGGTTTGCGTCGCTGCCAATCGACCTGCTCGATCCCGCCCAGAAAACATTCCGGTCGCACCGAAACCTTCACGCCACGCGTTGCGGTTTCATCGTCGGGCAACAACTGCATCGTCATGATGCCGGTCTGAACACTAGACTTGATACCCTTGGCGCCTTTGCGCCCGCTGCGCTCCTTCACCGTCCATAGTCCGCCATTGAACAAACCCTTCTTCCGATTGTTGCGCAAACAAACCAGCTTGTCGCCTGCTGACGGCATCTCGTCCTCGAAGCCGCGTCGTTCGCGCATGCGCGCATTGTAGGAACGACGCGTGGCATTGCGTCCGACCAGTACCTGATCGGCTTCGAGCACGCACTGCGGATCGAGGTCGCCTTTGCGCAGAACTTCTGTCTCGCCGTAGCGCCCGGGTTCGATGTCCTCGCCGGCACGGATATCCATCGACAGGCGCACGATCGGGTTGTCCTGCGCCTGCCGGTGCACCTCGGTGAGCATTGCGTCGGGTTCGGCCTCTGTGAAAAAACCGCCGCCCTGGATCGGTGGCAATTGCGCGGGGTCCCCCAGCACTAGAACCGGGACACCGAACGACAGCAGATCGCGGCCGAGTTCCGCGTCGACCATCGAGCATTCGTCGATAATGATCAGCCCGGCCTTCGAGGCAGGCGCCTCGTCCCACAGATCGAAGCTCGGGATTTCCTCGCCGCTCTCGCGCGCCCGATAAATCAGACTATGGATGGTAGAGGCGCCGCGGCAGCCCTTGCCGCGCATGACGGAGGCGGCCTTCCCAGTGAAGGCGGCGAACTTCACCTCATCGTCGGCCTCATCGGCGATGTACTTGGCGAGCGTGGTTTTGCCGGTGCCGGCATAGCCAAACAGACGAAAAACCTGCGGCGTCCCGTTCGTGCCCGGCTTGGCTTTGAGCCATTCGGCGACAGCTTTGAGGGCTTGATCCTGGTGGGGAGTGAATTGCGGCATTGACTAAACCACTAGCGCAAGACTGCAGCCGGCGGAAGAACAAAAATAGAACAGTTGACGGTCATTCAGCTCTGATAAAATTCCTAGCGCGAGCCTGCATACTTCTAACGCCTCCTCGGCACGAGCAATCCCACACGGCCGCACAAACCGGCAGGCCAACCGCCGGCCAAACGACAGAACTACGTCTCCCTCATTGCCCTTTGCAGTGCAGCATGTTTAACGTCGCGGCCCTTCCGCGCACGTTCCCGAAAAATCGATACCGGTTTTCGGACAAGATCATGCGCATACGTAAGATTGCCCGGAATTCTCTTATGGCGCGCGACCAGATCGACATGACCCCCATCGAGACGCGCGACGAGCTCGTCGCCTGGCTAGAAGCGGGTTGCAAGCCAAAAGCGCAATTTCGGGTCGGCACGGAGCATGAGAAGTTCGCGTTCACCGTCGCCGATCATCGCCCCGTTCCCTATTCCGGCAAACGCAGTATCCGCGCGCTGCTCGAAGGCATGCATGGTCTGCTCGGCTGGGAGCCGATCATGGAGGGGGACAACATCATTGGCATGTTCGATGTGACCGGCGGCGGTGCAATTTCGCTTGAGCCTGGCGGACAATTCGAACTCTCGGGCGCGCCGTATGACAGTGTGCATCAGACGGCGGCTGAGTTGATGGCGCATCTCGCTCAAGTGCGCGAAGTCGCCAAACCACTCGGCATTGGCTTTCTCGGCATCGGAATGACGCCGAACTGGACGCGCAACGACATGCCGAAGATGCCGAAAGGCCGCTACAAGATCATGACCGCCTACATGCCGAAAGTCGGCACGCTTGGGCTCGACATGATGTATCGCACCTGCACCGTGCAGGCGAACCTCGACTTTTCAAGCGAAGCCGACATGGTCAAGAAACTGCGTGTGTCGCTCGCACTCCAGCCCGTCGCAACCGCGTTATTTGCAAATTCGCCTTTCACCGAAGGCAAGCCTAACGGCTTTCTCTCGTTCCGATCCGAAATATGGCGTCACATCGACAATCAACGGTCAGGGATGCTCCCTTGGGCGTTCGAGGACGGTATGGGTTTCGAACGCTGGACCGACTATGCGCTCGGTGTGCCGATGTATTTTATCAAGCGCGGCGACAAGTACATCGACGTGGCCGGTAGGTCGTTTCGCGATTTCTTTGCCGGGAAACTGCCCGAATTGCCGGGCGAGCGCCCAACGATCTCCGATTGGGCCAATCATCTCAGTACGATTTTCCCCGAGGTCAGGCTCAAGCGGTATCTGGAAATGCGCGGCGCCGACGGCGGGCCGTGGCGACGGTTGCCCTCACTCACGGCATTTTGGGTCGGCCTGCTCTATGACGATGATGCACTCAATTCCTGCTGGGACATGGTGAAAGGCTGGACCGTGGAAGAACGGCAGAAGCTGCGCGATGAGGTGCCAAGGCTCGGCTTCAAGGCCGAGATTCGCGACCGAAACGTCTTCACGCTGGCCCAGGAGACTTTGCGCCTCTGTTCGCGCGGCCTCGGGCGCCGCAAGCGACTTGATCGCAACGGCCGCGATGAGACGCGCTATCTGCGTCCACTGGAAGAATCGATTGCGCGTGGGATTACGCCGGCCGAAGAATTGCTCGAGAAATACCTCGGCGAATGGAACGACTCGGTCGAGCCGATCTTCGAAGAATACGCGTATTAGATATTGAAAGTCCTTTCCATCACCGAGCCTGTCCCGGTGATCCCGATCAGGGCGCCGCGCACCGCAAACATGGCCGGGCGAGCCGGCCATGACAAAGAGAATCTACTCCGCTGCCTGCGCCGCTTCCGACAAGTTGTCGAGCGAAGAGATGATGTGCTCGGCCAGCGCGTCGGCCAGTGCCGAACTTTCGTGCGCGTTGCGCACCAGCCCAACGCGGCAGCTGGGCAGATCAGGGAAGCCGTCCGACGCAGACAGCACGCGCATGCCGGGGCGCAAGCCCGACTCAGGCAGCACCGACACCGCGAGACCGGCAAGCACCGCAGCGGCAACCGCGCCGGCGTTTGAACTCGTGTACAGCAGACGGAACGGTCGGCCGATCGCCTCAAGTCGTTCGATTGCGGTACGACGCCAAACGCAGGTCGGGCGACCGAGCGCGAGCGGCATGCGCTCCTCAAGGTGAGTCGAATGCCGGTTGGACGTCACCCATAACAGGCGCTCGCGTCGGAATGTTTCCGAAGCGCGTTTGCTTTCGCAATTGGTGACGATAGCGAGATCAATCTCGTTAGCATCGATGCGCTCCAGCAGGTCGACCGAGGGCTCGCAGATGACGCTGAGTTCGACAGCCGGATAACTGTGCGAAAAACGGGCCATAATCTCTGGCAGATAGCGGTCGGCGTAGTCATCCGGCACGCCGAGTCGCACACGCCCGGACAATTCGCCGTCCGAAAATGCGGCCAATGTTTCAACATTGAGTTTGACGATCCGGCGCGCGTAATCGAGCAGGCGCTGCCCATCGTCCGTCAGTTTTGAGGCCCGCCCGTCGCGCGCAAAGATCGGACGCTCGAGCCGTTCTTCCAACCGCTTCATCTGCATCGAGACGGCGGACTGGGTTTTGTTCACGACTTCGGCGGCCTTCGTGAAGCTTCCGGTTTCCGCGATCGCGATGAAGGTTCGCAATTGATCGATGTCGAGCATTGCGGTCATGGCGGTGATCCTATTGGGGGCCGGCTCAGCCAGCCGAGTTATATCACTATTCCTGATTGGTCAGATTAAAAACATTCGTTTCACTAATCAATCCCCGCGGTGCAATATACCGTTGCTCCCAGAGGAATCGGGTGGGGATTTCGGGTGGTTCTGGGCGGTGCCGGCTGCGATTTTGGCACTGTAACGAACTGAATGGAGACTGCTATGAGCGCCAAATTTCCCATGCTACCCATCGCCGGCGGTACGCTGGTAGGGGTATTTGCATCCTTGCTGGCCCTGGTGACCCGGTGGCTCAAGGAACTGGCGGAGGCGCGCCGTCACCGCCGCGAGGCGAACGCGTTGATCGGACTCGACCAGCGCATGCTTGCGGATATCGGCATTACCCGCGCCGACGTGCGCGACGCCTTTTCAGAGCCCTTCTGGGATGACCCGACCGCGCTCCTGCGCGAACGAGCGCTCGAGCGCCGTCTCAGCCACGCGGTGCGCCGAGCCGAGTTTTCTATCAGCGGCCGAATGCCTTTGCAGCATCAAGTCCGGCGGCAGGCCCCGTAACGAACTTAAGCAAACGGCCGATCCCCTCTCATCGGCCGCTCGATCCGACACCCGCGATCATCCCCTCTCGCGGCCGGATCCGCGCCCGCCGGCCCCTCCGGCGGGCGCTTAATTGCAACAAAAAAATTTGGGCATGGGCCGCCACCGGCCCGTAGCTGCACAATCGCAGGCATGTGCGTTAACATACGGACCGGGGCAAAGCTGACCGACTCTCGAATTCGAGCGGGCGCGCATGGAAATTCCGATCAGGCTGTGGACCGCGCTCGCATTGGCGGTGGCGACGTTGGCTGGCCAAGCGCATGCGCAAAGCGGCTTCGATCGCCGTGGCGGCGATTATCTAAAATTCGAGATTCGCAGCGGTGATCCCGCCGTGTGCGCCGCTCGCTGCGAACGCGATGCGCGCTGCCATGCGTGGAACTTTGTCTATCCACGGACTGACAATGCAGTCGCGGTCTGCTGGCTCAAGAACCGCGTGCCGCCGCGCACGGAGGACAAATGCTGCGTTTCGGGCGTCCGCGGCGCCGGCGTCGTTGAGCCACGCAAAGGCGCGATCGAATTCTCCATTGATCGTTCCGGCGGCGATTATAAAAATTTCGATGTCCCGGCCGAGTCAATCGATGGCGCGGCTTGCCAGGCCGCCTGTGAGGCGGACAACAAGTGCCGCGCTTGGACCTACGTTCGCCCCGGTTACATCGGCCCCGCAGCGCGTTGCTATCTCAAAAACAACATCACGCAACCACGCCACAAACCCTGCTGTATTTCTGGCGTGGTACGGTAACGCTCAGTGCACTGCGGTGAAAAACCGCGACAACCGCAAGCCTGATGGCCAATCCTTGAGCGGCCGGTCTTTCATGGCCAGATCCCACGAGCCGACGACAGCGTCCACGCGTCCGACCAGATCTTCGACCGGCAACAATCCGACGCCACCCGCGCGTACGGGCACACGGCTGTCGGCAGAGTTGTCGCGATTGTCTCCCATGACGAAGAGGTGGTCAGGTGGCACCACCGTGTCGGGCATGTTGTCGTATTCAGCTTGCGCGACCATTTTGTAGATCGGGTGTTCGTATCCGCCGGGAAGCGTCTCAATGAAGCGCGCGGCTGATACCGCGCCACCATCCTCGACCTCCGCCTGGCCAATGCCCGCCGGACGAACCCCAACTGCCGCGCCATTGATCCACACCTGTCCATTCCGCACGGCTATGTGGTCGCCGGGCAGACCAATCACACGCTTTACCCATACCTGCGAGCGGTCACCGGGCCAGCGGAAAACCACCACGTCACCACGCTTTGGCAACGCCGAAAGGACGCGCGGCGTGTTGGGAAGCACGAGGAAAGAAGGCAACGACGCGGAGCTGTAGCCATAGGGATACTTTGTCGCCAGCAATTCGTCGCCGATCAGAAGAGTGGGCTCCATCGAGCCCGATGGGACATAAAACGGCTCGGCGATAGCGGCCTTTGCTGCCAGCACGATCAGCACGACCACAACAATGTCTGCAATGTTCTTGATCCAAGATCCGACGCTTTTCGGCATTCACCTTGACTCCATCAGTTACGCTGTTCCGCCCACGGTAATCTTGTCCATACGCAGGCTCGGCTGACCGACGCCGACCGGCACACCTTGGCCATTTTTGCCGCAAGTGCCGATGCCGGGATCGAGCGCAAAATCATTGCCAATCATCGAGATGCGATGGAGGTCGGTTGGGCCATTGCCGATCAGCATGGCACCTTTTACCGGTGCGCCGACCTTGCCATTTTCGATCCTGTAGGCTTCGGTGCACTGAAACACATACTTGCCAGAGGTGATATCGACCTGGCCGCCGCCAAAACTCACCGCATAAAGTCCATTCTTGACTGATGCGATGATTTCCTTGGGGTCGTGGTTGCCTGCAAGCATGTAGGTATTCGTCATGCGCGGCATCGGAACATGCGCGTGTGATTCACGCCTGCCATTGCCTGTGGGCGTCATTCCCATCAGCCGGGCATTTTGCCGGTCCTGCATGTAGCCGACCAGAATTCCGTCTTCGATCAATACCGTCCGGTTGGTGGGCGTGCCCTCGTCGTCAATCGACAGTGAGCCGCGGCGCGCTTGGATCGTGCCATCATCGACAACGGTAACTCCCTTGGCCGCAACGCGCTGGCCCATGAGACCAGCAAATGCCGATGTCTTTTTGCGGTTGAAGTCGCCCTCAAGGCCGTGTCCGACTGCTTCATGCAACATCACGCCAGGCCAACCCGAGCCGAGCACAACATCCATTTCGCCAGCCGGAGCAGGAACCGCCTCAAGATTGACCAGGGCCTGCCGCACCGCTTCGTCGACCGCGCCCTGCCAGGCCGCCGGGTCGATAAGCCGCTGAAAGCCTTCGCGTCCGCCAAACCCATAACTGCCCGACTCTTGCCGCTCACCGTCTCCGGCGACCACAGAAACGTTGAGCCGAACCATTGGACGAATATCGCGATAAGTTTCTCCATCGACGCGCAGAATCTCGACGACCTGCCAAGTGGCGGAAACACTGGCGGTCACCTGCCGCACGCACGGATCCTTCGCACGCGCATAGGCATCGATCGACTCAAGCAGCTTGACCTTGGCGTCAAATGCCGGCGCCCCGAGCGGGTTCTCGTCGCTATAGAGCTTACGATTGGTCCGGGGTGGCGCGTCGGCATAAGTGCCGCTGTGGCCGCCTTTAACGGCGCGCACGGCTTCGGCCGCACGCGCAATCGCCGCCTCCGACACATCCGAGGCGTGGGCATAGCCGACGGCTTCGTCCTTCACAGCCCGCAAGCCGAAGCCCTGGACGGTATCGTAGTTGGCCTGCTTGAGCCGGCCGTTATCGAAGGTCAGAGCCTCGGCCTGCCGATATTCGAGGAACAATTCGCCGTCATCGGCGCCCTCGAGGCCGCGTCCCATGATCTGACGCACTTTCCCCCGGTCGAGGCCAGTACGGTCGATGAGGGAGGAAACGGTTGCGTCCATGAAGGGGGCTCCAGGCTGATCTTCAGGACATCAGATAAGGCGGCCGTGGCGATTTGGCGAGGCCCGGTTTATCGTCCTCACCGGGCCCACCATTCGGTTAATAACGGCTAAAAGAGGTTACGTGATACGGCTCCGAGGCCTGCTGACAGGGCTATGTTGCGTGGGGCTCCTGCTCTTGGCTGGGCCATGCGTTGCCGAGACCGTCAAGATCGTTGTTCCGTTTGCCGCGGGAGGTCCCGTCGACCAGCTCGCGCGCATTCTTGCTTCGGAGCTGGGTCCCAAGCTCGATGCTAATGTGATCGTAGAAAATCGTGGCGGCGCTGGTGGCGCCATTGCTTCCGAAATGGTTGCGCGGTCGGCGCCCGATGGCAATACCGCACTGCTTGCGAGCCTCGGATCGCAGGTGCTCAGCCCGATCCTCAAGCCGCCTCAAGGCTATCATCCCATCAAGGGATTCGAGCCGGTCATGCTGGTCGGACTCGTGCCCTCCCTCATCGTGGCAAGTCCGAAACTTGACGTGTCGACGCTGCAGGACCTCATCGCAAAGGCGAAGCAGCAACAGCTCGCTTATGGATCGGCGGGGCCGGGGACCACGATGAACATCGCTGTCGAGATGCTCAATTCTGCGGCGGGGATAAAGATTAATCACGTGCCGTATCGCGGAGCAGCCCCCGCGATCAACGACCTTCTCGGCGGCCATGTCGATACGATTAATGCCGATCTGCCGGTCTTGTTGCCGCTGGTGAAAGCGGGATCGGTGAAGCCTCTGGCGCTCTTCGCTAACGAACGCTCACCGCTATTGCCCGATTTGCCGACAACGGTCGAAGTTGGCCTACCGACCGTAATCATGGAAAACTGGTACGGCGTTTTCCTCCCGGCCGGGACGCCAACACAAACACGAGACAAGCTTGAGAAGGCGCTCTTTGCTGTGGTCAATACGCCGTCGATCCAAGAGCGTTTCGCTGCCAACGGCATGCACGGAACGCTTGGCAGTAAAGATTTTGCGGTAAGGCTGGCGAAGGAGTTCGCCCAGTGGCCCGATACGATCAAAAAGCTCGGGATCACCGCCGAATAGCGTCAGCGGCTTTTCGGCAGAAGCTCAGACACCGGCGCGCCCGAAGCAATTTTGCTCTCTCGTGTCCTTTCGTTTGCGGCGATTCGCTGTGCGTGTTCGAGGACATCCGCCGCGCGCTCGCGGGGGATGAAACAAACACCGACCTCGTCGGCCAGGACAAGGTCGCCTGGGCTGACCGCAATGCCGCATATGGAAACCGGCTGATTGACTGCGACCGTTTCGATACGCCACTTCCCGGTGATCGGGCTCACGCTTCGCGACCAGATTGCGTAGCCAATCTCCCGTGAGTGATCGATATCGCGTACGGCGCCGTCGACGATGGCGCCAAGTTCGCCCTGCCGACGGCCAATGCTGGCGGAGATGCTTCCCATGTTGGAAATGTGATCCACCCCTTGCAGAACGAGAATGTCACCCGGCTCGGCGAGATTGTGCGCCTCAATCTCGGCCAGCATGGACACCCCGGCTTCGACCGCGTCGGCGACGGGCTTATTTGCGAGGATATTGTGGACTGTTAGCGCGCGGCCGACGATCCGGGCTGTCGGATCCGTCGGTCGAAGCAGGGCGGCAGGTATAACGCCGCGGATGCCAAGTTCATCCATGGCATCGGACGACATGCCGGTGAGGTCTGGCAACGCGCGGTAGCCGTCCAGAATTTCGGACGGTAGGCCAGGCAATTCCAACGTGCCGAACGCGCCGGCCTGAAGTTTACCCAAGGTTATTTTATCTCCAGGTTTTTTCATCGCCTGTACTAATCGCGACTGAATCGGACAAAAACCCTGCCGATCGGCTCCAGCACGTGGACGAGTTCGGTTTCGTCCGGTTCGATCACCAACGGTGGTGTAATCGAACCGGTGATGATCACATCGCCTGCCGAAAGTCTCTCACCGAACGCTGCGAGCGTGTTGGCAACGTGCGCGACGATGCCTGGCAACCTGCCGGTGAGGGCCTCGGGATCGGTCGTGACGTTTGCTTCCGCGCCGCGCCGGAATACGCGCGATGTCAATCCGCTGGTACTCAGGCCTGGACGAGTATCGCTGCATAGAATGACGTGGCGCTGGAAAATGTCTTCCTCCAACACCGCATCGAGATTGTCAGGGGCGGGCACCGGATCGAGGTCCGCCAATTCGATCGCAGGAAATATTTCTTTGACCGCAGCCGCAGCCTGACCTGCCGAAACGCCGGCCTCCAGGTCGCGCGCCATGCGCACGCAGATTTCCGGTTCCGCGACTGGCTTGACGAAGCCCTTGAGCGATGCCGTTTGGCCCGACGCTATTTGCGCACGTCGCATCAGAAAGCCGACGATCGGTGCCGTAAGTCCCATTTTCTGCATGGTTGCAGGCGCGCCCAGTCCGACCTTCCAGCCGAGCGGTTTTTCGCCCGCGGCAATGCGCGCGCGGCGTTTCGCGAGCTGTGCCGCCATGCCTTTTTTGATGAGAGGAGCGTCCCAGGGATTCACTTGTGACTCTCGGGATGGACCTCGTATCCCGACGCTTCAATCGAGCCCGCGCCCATCCATCCCCAGACAAGTACGACGTCTTCATTCGACGTATTGTTGAACCCGTGCCAGCAGCCTCGCGGCGAATAAACAACATCGCCTTCGACCGACGGTTTGTCGCCGTGGTCGGTATAGATCATCCCGTGACCCTTGAGCACGATGAAGAATTCGTCGCAGTTGTGATGGCGATGATTTTCGTGGCGCGCGCCCGGCTTCAGCACGGTCCAGCCAACCACGTGATTTGCCCCTGCCGACTTCTGGTCGATCAAGAACTGTACTTGCATGTCGACCCAGCCATCGTCTCGTTTCAGGCCTTCGACTTTCGGCACATCTCGGAGATTGGTGCGGTACATGACCGGTGCCGGATCTCCAAACTTCCAACTCGCCGCGGCGCTTTTCACGGCTTTTGCGAGTGCAGCTCCAATTTTTTCGCCTTGCGACGTCATGCTTGCCCTCCCAAGCGGCGGTACACCTGATGTGCCACTACGAAATCGTTACCGTCCAGTCCCATTCCGCGGCAGGCATTCATCATTTCATTGGCTGCAGCCGCCATCGGCACTGGGCTTCCCATGGTGCGGCCGAGATTGAGTGCCAGCATCATGTCCTTTTGCTGCAAGGTCACGTCGGCGAGCGGCACCGCCGGCATTTTTCCTTCGAGAATAAACGGTCCACGATAGCCCAGCACGGGTGATGCTGCGACACTCTTGAGAATAGCATCGAGCGCAACATCACGGGCGACGCCGCCTTTTTCGGCCAACGCGACCGCTTCGCCAAAAGCGATAACCTCGACCATCAGCAGAAGATTCACCGCGATCTTCATCTGACAGGCAAGTCCATTGTCGCCGATGCGGGTCACCTTCGGCCCTATCGCCAGGAGCACCGGCTTGACTGAGTCAAACGTCTTCTCGTCACCGCCGATCATGATCGACGCGTTGCCCTGCCTAACCGTAACCGGTGAACCTGAGATCGGCCCATCCATCATGATTGAGCCGGCCTTGAAGAATTCGGCCGCGACCGCGCGACTTTCGTCCGGTTCGATCGTGCTCATATCGATGTAGATGCCGCCCTTGCGCAGGCCGGAGACAATGCCGTCGTTACCCAAGGCGACTGCGCGCACAGCTTTGGCATCAGTAACAATCGAGAATACGAGATCGGACTGTTCGGCAACGGCTCGCGGCGTATCTGCCCAGCGCATGCCGGATTTGATCAGCGCTGCTGCCTTGTCTTTCGATCTATTCCAGCCGATCACGGGGTGTCCGGCCGCCATCAGGCGCGGCACGATCAACTGGCCCATGGCGCCGAGGCCAACAAATCCGACATTCATGAGCGTTTTCTTCTTTGGTGTTCGTGACTACTGAGCAGCTTTTTCGAATGGATAGATCAGATTTCCAGCTTTGTATTCGCGCGGATAAACCACGACCTGGCGCGCCCAATCCCTGAACTGATCAAGGTCATTGCCGCTGACTCCCTGGAACTGGATGCAGATGATGCGAGGCGTAGTCCATTCGCCATCCTGGCCAAATATGATTGGCCCAATCACGGTATTGAATGTCGCCTTCCGCAGATATGCTGCTATCGTTTCGTCATTCAGCGATTTGGTTTCGGTTACAGCTGCCGCAAGAATCTGTCCGGCTGCATATGCATAGGGCGGATAGGTATAGCCGAGTGGGTCTGTGCCACTAGACTGCGCCCGTTTTTGGTATTCCTGCATCATCTGCGCCGTGCCGGCGAATTGCAGACTGGGCGCGGGAATATAGAACTCGTTGCTGATATATCCGTTGATGGCGGGACCGAGTTTTTGTTTGATTCCAGTTACCAGCAGTCCAAGCATGGCGCCACCGATCAGCTTCGGCTTGAACTGGATTTCCCGCGCGGCCTGAATGATGCCGGCTGTATCGACCGGCAACGTGGCCGCGAACACGATATCCGGATTGGCAGCCTGTATGGCGCGCACGATCGGCGTGAAATCCGTTGTGGAAAGTGGATAGGTCCGTTCAATCACGACCTCAAAGCCGAGCGCCTGCGCGTTCTCGCGCGCGCCAATAAGTGCATTGCGTGAATACTCCACTTCGGCGCCGACCAAAGCCACGCGAACAGGTTTCGGAGTCTGCTCTGCAGCCAGATCGAATACGCATTTCGAATAGTTGGCCGCCGACGGTCCCTGCGAATTCATCGAGAAGTAATTCGGATAGTGGAAAGCCTTGTTGGCACCGAGGCCAAAGATTCCGATTGTCGTGCGCTTTCGCTGAATGATTGCCGGCATGGCGGCGGCGATGACGTTGGTGCTGTAGGGCCCAATCAGAAGATCGACTTTGTCGATGCCCATCAGCTTTTCGTATATTCCCGGCGCGTTCGCCGGGTTGCCCTGGTCGTCGTAGTAGACGAGTTCGACGGGGCGGCCAAGCAAACCGCCTTTCTGATTCACATCGTCACGCCAGATCTCGAGGCCGGCCAATACTTGTTTGCCGGCGGGAGCAGTCGGCCCAGTCAGGCTGAGGCTCAATCCAATTCGAACTGCGTCAGCGGCTTTTGCCGGCGCCGCCGCCGACACCATCAGGAACAAAACGGATGTGGCAAAGGTTCGCACTGAGCTGCGCCGAATCATTTGTCCTCCCTCGTTTTAGAAAACGCGCTGCCCGCTTTTCGCGGATCTGTGCGACGCCACTAATAGCGACGCCAATATTGCGCAGTAGCGAATGAGCAATTCAAGGTTGGGCAGATGTGAACTCCGCAAAGGTGGGCACCAGCCCGGCCCCGGTTTCGCAGCGAAAATCAGGGCAGCTTATCGTAGCCCTCGCCGAAGCCGGCGAGGCTCATCGGAAAGCCAATACCTTCTTCCGGCGTTTGGAAAATAATGAAAGTCGCGGTTTTGCCGTTGCGCAGTTTCTTGATCAACTCGTCGTCCATGACGACTTCGGCAATGCATCCATTTGGCAGGCAGCGGACGAAACCGGCGCGTCCGATATCGGCCTGGTCGATCTTGAGGCC
>Ga0126381_100003838_pt1 | contig 16282 bp, 10 predicted proteins | sample PanSoiMetPlot_28_FD_96465 | JGI IMG/M metagenome (GOLD analysis project Ga0126381, IMG submission 96465) | Tropical forest soil microbial communities from Panama - MetaG Plot_28 | ecosystem: Environmental > Terrestrial > Soil > Tropical forest > Bulk soil | place: Panama | collected 2016-02-17 | reverse complement strand
CATTGGAGTTAAGGTCGGCTACGACCACCGCGGCGCCCTCTTGCACGAACCGGATCGAGGCCGCCCGGCCCATTCCGCTTGCGGCGCCCGTTATCACAGCAACTTTTCCATCGAGTCGTCCCATAAACTGGATCTCCTTGCCTGACTTTTGTTTGAACTCCGGTGGTCGCCGGCGCCGATCGCACGCGCCTCAAAACGCGCGCGCCGCTTTCTCTAAAGCGGTCTTTACCACGACCGACATACGGCCGACGAGAGCAATCGGAATGGAACGGCGAAGTGCGTCAATCTGGGTGTGTAACCTGCCCACGGTCTTTTTAATGACCTCTCAAAACTCGCCAAAGGTATCACACGGGTGGCTACCCCCACGACGACCTTCTTCGATTGGGCCACTGATCACGCCGGCAGGAACGAGTACCTGAACAGTGTCCGGTCGCATCACCGCACCCGTTCAGCCACCGCAAGTCGTTCAGCTTTGGTAGGTTGGATCTGAGTGGCAAACCCGAGGCAGCCTGGGTTTGACGATTGTTTGCTTTGTGCGTAGAAGCAAGAAAAGTAAACAGCGTCGGCGAGAAGAAAATCGTATGGGCGAGGCAAACCATGAGGCGCCGCTTTCCGGCGTACGAGTCATTGAGCTGAGCCATTACGTAGCCGGCCCCCTGGCGGCGCGAATGATGTCCGACCTGGGGGCGGAGGTGATCAAGATCGAGCTTGCGCCCAGAGGCGATCTGGCTCGCTATTACCCCCCGCTTAAGGCCGGCGTCTGCCCCGGCTTTATCGCATTCAACCGCGGCAAGCGCGGCGTCTGCATCGACATCAAAAGACCCGAGGGCGCCCGGCTGGTAACGGAATTGATCGGCCGTGCCGACGTAATGGTTGAGAACTTCAGCCCGGGCGTACTGGCCAAATATGGGCTTGATTACCAGCATCTGCATCAGCGCAACCCGCGGCTCATCATGTGCTCGATGTCGGGTTTCGGGCAGGATGGCCCTCTGGCGGGCAAGCAGTCCAACGACCTTATCGCAATGGGTATGAGCGGAGTGCTGCACATGATCGGCGACCCCGAGGGCAAGCCGATGGTGCCCTCCATTCTTTTCGGCGACTGCAACGGCGCAGTGCACATCTTTGGCTCGGTCTGCGCGGCACTCTACATGCGCGAGCGGACCGGTGAGGGACAATATATCGATCTGTCGCTCGATGAATGTCTGGGGCAGTTCGCAGACTTCAGCTTTGCACTGTACCAGGGAACCGGCGGCAACCATTACCCGAACCGTGCGGGGTCACATTTCAGTGCCGTCTCGCCGATGGGCGTGTTCAGGGCGCGCGACGGGAACGTGACCATCGCCGCGGGGCTGGATCGCTGGAGGCAATTCTGCGAGGCGATCGGGCAGCCGGAGTTGGCCACCGACCCGCGCTTTGACACAATGGAGCGGCGGATCGCCAATCGCGAGGCGCTGACCGAGATAATCGAGAACTGGCTGCAATCCTTCCCTGGCCGTAACGAGCCGCTGGCCATCCTGGAGCAAAATCGCATCTTGTGTGGACCGGTGCTGGATATTCCGCAATCGATGTCTCATCCCCACCGCCACGCGCGCGGCACCCTGCAGACAGTGTCTTCTTCTAGATTTGGTGAGCTGCAAACGTTCAGGACGCCGATCAGGTTTTCCGATGCGGAGGTGGCAATCCGCGGCGGTGCACCCCTGCTCGGCGAACACAACATGCAGGTGCTGGGCGATCTATTGGGATACTCCAGCAATCAGGTGGCGGCACTTGTCGACTCCGGTGTCTTAGTGCAAGACGCGCAGCTCCCGTGAATCCCGCGGCCCGCGGGATTCGGTAGCGTGGCGCAGACATGTCGGTTCGGGGACATTCGCGCCTGCGATGCTGAAGTGGGAGCCCACCAGGATTGGGGCGATTTAACCTTTTACGAGACGCGTACCCGCGCGTTGCCGATCCCATCCTCCAGAAACAGACCTGAGACCAGGCCCAGATGGACAGGAATTTAGTTGATCCTAATGCCGTGTTGATAGGGTCCGCGTTTCACGATCAGGATCGAATGGCTAATGTTCGGGCGAACTGTTGGCGATCCAGGATTGCCGGTTGGCCCACCGGTTTCGTTCGGTTTCGCTGTGGAAAAATATGCGCCGGCGTAATTGCGTACGCCCTTTGGCCTCGCCGATGTGACTTGTCAGCGGACTCTGCGGCACCAGGCCGGCTTTCTTTGGAGCGCCAGGGCGTGGCCGCGAGAGGGTACAGAGCTCAGCGGACGTGCGTCGTACAACGGCAGAGGATGACTGCAACGCTCGTCGGCGGAGGCGAGCTTGACTCGTGGAAGATCCCGGCGCGCGGCAATCTCAGCGCCGGTCTAGTGCGGCATCACCGGCAGCAAGATATGCGTAGGCATGTCCTGCTGATGGAAAATTGTCTGCCGCGCCTGGATTCCCTTGGTGCCTTCACCAAAAGCTTCGCCGGTGTTGAGGTTGCGATCGAAGTGCGGGAAGTTGCTAGAACTGATCTCCAGGCGGATGCGATGCCCGGGGAGGAAGACATTGCTCGTCGCCCATAGATCGATCCTGAAACGGTAGGGCTTGCCGGCTTCCATCAGGCGCGGCGCGCTTGAGGACTCGCGATAACGGGCGCGAATCATACCGTCGCAAAGATTCTGTGCGTACCCGTCCCGGCGGACGTCGACCAGTTTCGCGGTGAAATCAGTATCGACCCCTGAGGATGAGGCCCATAGGACGACGCTTACCGGACCGGTAATCTCAACCGGTTGTTCGAGCGTGTCCGACGTATAGACCAGTACGTCCTTGCGTTGCTCCACAGGCCGCTGGTCCTGTACGCCCATATCGATCGCGAGGTTTGTGCCCCCCAGCGAAGGAACTGGATCGTCGGGATCGTAGACGAACTCGTCCACTCGTTCCGCCAATGGTGGAACCGTTGAGAGCATACCGTCGCCGCTGAGACTGTTCGCTCCTTTATCGCTATGGATAAACCAAGGAACTTGCCGGATATTGGGCGGCGGCCAGTCCGCGAGCTGCTGCCATCGATTCGCGCCCAGCGTATATACGGCGACCGGCGGTTCCTCGATGATCCCGTTGTCGATGTCCTTGAGCCAGTAATCGAACCAGCGCAGCAGCGTTTCGTTCAGATCGATCAGCGCAGAGGGGCCGAAGTCGATATCGCCAGCCCCCTTCGAACTAGGCAAGTTGTAAGGCAGTAAGTGTCCCCACGGCCCGATGATCAGACGCTGACCCTTGCGCGCCTTCTCAAAGCGGCTGTTGTGTTTGATGCTTTGATAGGCGGTTGGGGCGCCCTCCCCGAAAATGTCGTACCACGACGATACGTGCAGCATCGGCACTGTGACGCTTTCGGCGTGGCGATTGACGTTGGCACGAGCCCAGTATTCGCCGTCGTCGGCATGGCGGATGTGATCGGCGAAGTACGGGGCAGTCTCTTTCAGCACTTCGCCCCAGTCCTTGATCGGCAGGTGGCGATACGAATCGTCGGTAAGCGGGGTGAAGGCGTTCAGACCCCATTTGGTCTGGCGCATCAGCGGAAACTCGCCGCCTTCGACGTACTCCTTCATCTTTTCCATCAGGTCGCGGCGACCGGCGCGCTTCAAGGTGGCGAGTCCCTTGAAGATGGCGTACGGCACGATCCAACCCCACATCGACGCGCCGCCCGTGTGATAGATCCAGCTCGCGTGATAGTCGGACGATGCCGACACTGGCGCCATCACCTGCAGTGACGGTGGCATCGGGTCGTTGCACGCGATCAGGTACTGCGTGAGGCCCAGATAGGACTGGCCGGTGGTGCCAACGCGGCCGTTCGACCATGGCAGCCGTGCGGCCCACTCCACCGCGTCGTAGCCGTCAGCCGCCTCCTGGAAGATCGTGTCATACTCGCCTTCCGAGGAAAAACGTCCACGGCAATCCTGCATGATCGTGACGTATCCGTAGCGTGCGTATTGGTAACTTGCGCCGTTGGGGTCGTCGGATCCCTTCTTGTTGTAGGGAGTGCGGCTGAGCAGGACAGGGAAACGCCCGGGAGCCTCGGGATGGATGATGTCAGCGTAGAGTGTGACGCCGTCGCGGTTCTTCATCGGCACGTTTTTTTCGGTAACGACTTTATAGGTCTTGCGTGCTGGAACGATCATGGGCACCTCGTGACAGCTTTGCCAGTGTTACAGGCATAACGCGCCGGGTCGGCGACCAAGCCACGCCCTTTTGCCATCCTCAGCCGGCGAGCACCGCGAGCCGCGTCGAAGGACTCCGCGACGCCATGCTGCAAACGATAGTCCGTCGCGGAGTTCCCGCGTTTACGTCTGGCCGGTTTTAAATCCAGCTTTCAGTCATCTTTTAGATCGTAGGGCACCTACGGGCAAGCTTCATCGGGCGGTGGCATCAGTCGAGCCAGTTATTCTGGACGGAGCGTAAGCAGTGTCCGGCCAGGGCAAACCGCACGCGAGCTCGTAGCCGCGGTGCGAAAGCGTATGCCGTTGGAGAATTGACGGTGTGAGGAACGATGCAAACTTTGTAAACGATTTTTGGGGAAATCAGGCCGTGACGGGGTGAGCGCCGCCCGCCACGCTTAGCCGACTGCGGGATTCCAAACAACGACATGCTGATGTACCCGCCGAATCGCATGGATCGGGCCGGCCGGAATCGTATCGATTGATTTTGTTCTGAAGCAGTGTCTGGTCGACAGCGCTTTTAGTTCTCCTTGTATGTAGCCAAGAGAGATCGGCGCTTGTCAGAACGTAGCCGGATGCCAATCCAAAAGGTGATTTGACCAAGGTCGAATGAGCGGGGGAACGCAAAAGTTACCGTGTGATTGAAACCAGTCACCTGGGTGATCGAACGACGCTCGGCGAGCGCCTCACTGGTGCCTTTTTTCGCAGACGTCATCCATAAATATGAAATCCGAAATACAGTGGCAATAAGATCAGCCGCGACATTTAATTAAAATTAGCGCATCCTGTCGCTTTTGCTTAACCGATCCGTGGTTTCCTCCTCCGCTTAAAGGCCGAGGTCAATCGGTCCACAACGAGCAGGAGGAAAAGGAATGAGGTTAGAGCACAGGCTAGGTGCCGTATTGGCGGTAGCCGCAATAGTCTTGTCGGGTACGATGCTACCGGAGGTCCGCGCACAGGACTGGCAGTATGTCTCTCCCAACTACAAACAGGTAGCGCCGAATGCCGCAACGTTAAGTTCGGCGGGCACTATCAAGCATATTGTCGTGATCTTTCAGGAGAATGTCTCCTTCGACCATTATTTCGCCACCTATCCCGTGGCGCAAAATCTACCCCGGGAGTCGACGTTCATGGCCCGGCCGGGCACGCCGTCAGTCAATGGTCTGACGCTGGATCTCATCGCATTCAATCCCAATTCCACAAAACCATTCAGGCTTGGGCGCAGCCAGGCGGCGACCTGCGATCAGGACCATGACTACACACCCGAGCAAATGGCCTTTGACTTTGGTCTGATGGACAAGTTCCCCCAAAGTGTGGGAACCGGCGGCCCCGGCTGTCCCGACTACGGAAAGGGCAAAGGCCTGGTGATGGGCTATTTCGATGGCAGCACTACCACCGCGCTTTGGAACTACGCACAGAACTACGCGATCAGCGACAACTTCTATGACACCACCTTCGGTCCATCCACTCCAGGGCACCTTAACCTTATCTCCGGGCAGACCCATGGTTTCACCAATGACAGCGGAGATCCTACCGCGACGATCAACAACACAGTGATCGGCGACCCGCAGCCAACGGGCGACGTCTGTGACAGTCGCGACAATGTTACTGCTTTGGCCGGCGGAAAAAACGTCGGCGACCTGCTTAACCTCAAGGAACTGACTTGGGGCTGGTTTGCTGGCGGTTTCGATCTCGCCATCAAGAACCCTAACGGCACCACGGGCTGCGCCCGGACCCACACGTCGGTTGTCTTTACCACACCGAAGACCGACTACATTCCCCACCACGAGCCGTTCCAGTATTACGCGTCAACCAGGAACCTCAAGCATCTGCGTCCCAGTTCAGTAGCGAAGATAGGACAGACCGACGCCGCCAACCATCAGTACGATGTCAACGATTTCTTTGCCGCGGCCAGCGCAGGCCATTTGCCGGCGGTCAGCTTTCTCAAGCCGCCCGGTTACCAGGACGGACACGCCGGCTACTCCTCACCACTGGACGAGCAGACCTTTGTTGTTAACACGATCAACTTCCTGCAGACCCTGCCGGAGTACGCAAGTATGGCGATTTTTATCACTTGGGATGACTCCGATGGGTGGTACGACCATCAGATGGGCCCGATCCTCAGCCATTCCGTCTCCCCGGTGGATGCATTGAGCGGTCCGGGAATGTGCGGAACGGCTCCGGTCGGATCGGTTCAAGGCCGCTGCGGATATGGTCCGAGGCTTCCGCTAGTGGTGATTTCGCCGTTCGCCAAGGTAAATTTCGTCGACCATACAACGACTGACTTCACCTCTATCTTGCGTTTCATCGAGGATACGTTCGGCCTAGGCCGTATCGGCGGAGGATCTTTCGACGTCCGGGCAAATTCGCTCAACAATATGTTCGACTTTAGCAATCCCAACCCGTGGAAGTTGCTGCTCGATCCGCTCAGCGGAATGGTAATGTAGTAGGCCGATAGGAATAGCGCAACTCGGAGCCCGATGAGGGTTCCGAGTTGCGAGTTCGGCAACGACGCGGTGCTTTTTGCACAGATCCGCTATCGTATCCTCGGTTCGGTATTCCTTTTTCACGTTGTCGGTCCCCAAGTTGACTCCAGACGCGCAGCAGATGTGGCCCGAAGTGTATCCCGATCTGGTCAGTCGTGAAGCAGCGGGCAAGGGTGGCTGCTGTACACTGTCAAGAACTGGTCCCGATGTTACTAAACGAAGTCCAGAAGCAGGCTGAGGAGATCAGGAGCCTCAACGCGAAGATTGTTGGAGCCACAAGCCAACCGTTTTGGCGTACTCGGATGCGCAGCTAGTAGAAAGCCCACTTTTACGACTCATGGTCACAAGAGACTCCGATTTTGCTTTGAGGCATCGGTTGCCTGCCATTTGTTCAGCCTTTTAATCAATCTGACATATTGTTAAGGTCAAGGCATTGAACCGATTGTGGTTTTTACCTACATGGAAAGCATATTCATCTTGAGCGTTATGTTCGTGATCGCGCTTTCTGCCTGTGCGCCCGCTCGCTCCGGCCGAGACGTTAGCTCGGGGGAAGTCTGCATCACTGACAACCTTGGGCACTATTGTCAGGACCGGAACGGCAATGTCGGGAGCGGCTCAACTGTTCCAGAGCCGATCGCTAATAACTAGCGCAGATTCGGGGTTGTTCGTCGGCGAAGGTTAGTCGCTACTTACGAGCGACCGGGCTTTCCTGCCCGGTACGATCTATCGAGCTGAACGACGATCATTTAGGACACAGGTTCGAAATTGTACTATAGCATTCGTGATGGCTGTCCGGCGCATGCTCGTCGACCCGACTTTAGATCGGCGGATTAGAGAGAATTTCGACATCTATACCCGCGCGGTCGATATCCTCAAGACGCGCGTCATGGTCCCGCGCGGGTGTTGGCGTCTTCGCCCATACGCCGACGAGTCCGCCCTTCGCGTCCTCGCAGAGTTCCATCACGTCGCGGTAGTAGCGCTTCAGCGCGTGAAAAAACTCCGCCGGAAACAAATGACAGTGAAAGTCGATTTTCATCGGATGCCGTTGTTGTGTTGGTAGAGAATCCTTAACTATCTGCCAATCAGGCGTTGCTTCCGCTCCGCGAAAACGGCACCTACGAACAGCTCCAGGACAAATGGTTTGGCGCTCCCTAGACGCTCAAACGGCGGCACTGCGAACCGGTCGCGCTTCGCGGTTTTTCTGATGGCGAATCTAAAACTTCGGCAATGCTGCTATCACCAGAGGCTACCCCGACTTGCGCTTGGCCTTTTTCGCATTGTGCCCATCCGGGGTGTTATTTCGTGCCCGTCCGTTTCTCGACGATGGCGCCTTTTGGTTGACAGATGCAACCCGATTGACCAGGTCACCGAGGCGCCGGCGATATTACCACGCCCCTTCCACTTCGCGATGGTGTTCAACAGATCAACCCATTTGCAATGAACATCTTCCTTAGCAATCGAGATGAGCTCGTCCTCGCTCACTCGGTGCTAATTAGGGGTAACAGCCTAGCAACAACAAGTTCACGGCCAGTTAACCGCGGAACATAGCGCCATTGCTAAAAATGCTTGGGATTTTTTTAAGCTAAGGAGGGTCGAAAATCGTGCGAATGCGAAAAGGTCTGAGTGCGCTTGCGGCCACGCTGTTACTGGCTGCCTGGTCAGCTTCCAAGGCCAATGCCACCATAAGTAGCCCCAATGGGATCAAGCACGTGCTGCTGATCAGCGTAGACGGCTTCCACGCGCTTGATTACCTGAGATGCGTGAGTGGCGGTTATTGCCCGAACCTTAAGGCCCTCGGAGCCAAGGGCGTAAATTATCTGAGCACGTCGACCTCGACACCGTCGGATTCCTTTCCGGGTCTGATGGCGCTGATGACAGGTGGTTCGCCACGTACCATGGGCGTCAATTATGATGTCGCTTACGACCGGGCGCTCAATCCTCCGCAGGACACTACCGGCAATGGGCTTTTAGCTGGCCCTTGCAAGGCAGGGACCACGATCGGTACGAGCACTGAATTCGACGAAGGCATCAACATCAACGAGGGCGTGGGCACAGGCGCCCAGAGTCAGATGTTTCTGAACGGCGGTGCCAAAAGCGGCGACGGTGGGGTCAACTCGATCGATTCGACCCGTCTTGAACGCGACCGCAACTGCAAACCCGTATACCCGTGGAATTTCGTTCGCGTCAATACGATCTACGGAGTTATCCATGCTGCCGGTGGTTACACCGCCTGGTCAGACAAGCATCCGTCGTATTCGTCGGTGGGCGGGCCTACCGGCACCGGCCTCGATAGTAATCTCAATGATTACTATGCACCAGAAATAAATTCCAATTCGCAGAACTTCGCGGTTGCGGCTCCGCCGCAGTTGCTCCTGCCCATGTGTCAGCACAGCGGCAAGCCGCACCTGCCGGACCAAAACGCAGTAAAGGCAGCCGACGATTACACCGGCAGCTTCCAGAATATCCAGTGCTATGACGGTCTCAAGGTCAAAGCCGTAATTAACGAAATTAATGGCAGCAACCACGACGGCACCGCTAAAGCGCCGGTCCCGAACGTTTTGGGCATGAACTTCCAGGCGGTCAGTATTGGCCAAAAGTTAATCTACCAGGATGCGACGACTGTCCCGCCGCCGTACACTCTCAAGGGTGGCTACACCGACTCGATCGGTACGCCCAGCGGTTCACTGAAACAGGAAATTATCTTTGTCGATAACTCGATCGGGATGATGGTCAACGCGTTGAAGGTGCAGGGTCTGCTCGGCTCGACCATGATCATCATCACCGCCAAGCATGGGCAGTCACCGGTCGATTCATCGCGCTACGTTCGCGACGGCAGCAACGATCCGGCGACACTCCTGGCTATGTGCTTGTTTCCCTCGGAAAGCCCGCCCAGATCGGACCGACCCAGGACGACGTATCTCTGCTCTGGCTCGATCAGAAAGTAGCAGGATGCACCACTGTTGAGGCGGTGAAGGTTCTCGAGACCATGTCTCCGGCGCCTCCGGGCAACAACATAGCGGGTATTGGCGAGATTTTCTCAGGCCCTTCGATTGGCTTGTACTACAACCAAGACGATTCGCGCGCGCCGGATATCCTGATCACCCCCAACATCGGCGTCACTTATTCCAACAGCAAAAAGAAACTTGCCGAGCATGGCGGCTTCGCGCACGATGACACTAACGTAATCATGCTGGTTTCGAATCCGACCTTTGTGGCTCGAACCATTACCACGCCCGTGCAAACCAAACAGGTCGCTCCCACCATATTGCAAGCGCTGGGACTCAACCCGGCGAGCCTTCAGGCAGTTGTACTGGAGGGTACGCAGACGCTGCCAGGGTTGCCCCTCAAATAAGGTCGCACAACAGCGATAGTTGAAACCGGAGCAGCGGACGCCTTTTCGAGGGCGCCCGCTGCTCCGAATTTCATGAGGCGCGCTCCCAGTGTTCACGCCGTCCTTGCCATGATCGGGATCGCCATCGCACGATCGACGGTGGTGAAATACATGGTGTGAGGCCGCATTTGTCTGGGACGGCTCCCCTATTCACATAACAACATCGCGCCCCGCGTTCTGCCAAGTCAGAAAAATATGACCGAGTTAATTTCAGCATTGATGTACGTGGCAATGACTGCTGCTGAAGTCTATTCGGAAATAAGTCTTTAATTGTTCCCTAATGTTTTCTTAATAATTCGTGATTAAGAGACAAGCTGCCGAACTTTGAGCTTCTCGTTTTGAACAAGCGGAGATCGTCATGATTCATCGCTCAAAACTCGCGTCGTGTTGGCTGGCCCTAACGCTTTGTCTGGCCACAGCTGCCCTTTTAGGCCCGCCGCAGGCACAAGCGCTGCCAGTGGCGGTGCCGCCCTATACGCTCACTGCGCTGACCAAATTGGTTCCCCCAAGCGGCGCCACGCAGCCTGACGATCTGGCGGTTACCGCCGACGGTTCCGGCCTGTGGATCGGGTACGGCAATGGGGTCGATACAACGGGTAAGGGCGGACCGAGCAACGCCGTTGAGTACGACCTCAGCACCGGTGCCGTGCTACACAACGTGGTTATTCCGGGACATCTGGACGGACTCAAGATAAACCCGACCACCAACGATGTCTGGGCGACGGAGAACGAGGACGGCAATCCGACCCTGGCGGTGATCAATCACACGACCGGCGATTTCATCATCTACAAGTTCTCTCCGACGCTGATTACCGGCGGTCTCGACGACCTGGTTCTTGCTGGGCCGGGGTCGGCAAACGTCTTCATAGTCGCTTCATCTCAAGTCAACACCACGACTCCCGTGATTGTTCAAATCGCAGGCCCGTTACAGACCACCAACACCGCGCTTTCGTCGACGCTACCAGGCGCCCCGCCCACCGTTTGGAACGTAGTCGCGAATGCGGAGGAGACCACCGATATGATCGGCGACCCCGATTCGATGACGCTTGATCCATCGGGTGAACTGGTACTGGACAACCGCAGCGACGATTCGTTGTACATAGTGCGCGCGAAAGGCACCCCGAATCCGGTACTCAGGGTTCCGTTGACATTAGAGGGAAAGCCGGTTGAAGTGAACGACACCATCTTTATCACTTCCGCCACGACTAGTGCTGCTTCCACGGCCGGTATTATTTACATCACCGATACCACTGCAAACGCGATCTACGCGCTGACCAAGCCATACTTTGCGTCGAACGAGGTGTATACCGCGGCGAACGTGGTTAACGACGTTGGCCTGGTGGACCTGAATACCGGCGTGGTCACGCCCGTCGTCACCGGGTTCCAGGGTGTGCATGGGCTGGCATTCTCGCCCTCCTCGGTTGGCATCTCCTCGTCTTCTGCGAAGGAATGATTTCGCTGCGTGGCGCGCGGGTTCTGGACTCGCGCGCCAAATCCCCGTGCCCGGTGCTACCTCTTGCTTCATAATGTGGGCCGAGACGAGCACGATGTATTTGACGATCGCCCGTCGCGGGCTTGCGCGACTTGCCTCTGCCGTTCAAGCGCGGCTTGTTGGGGCGAAGGTTACGCTTGAGGCGCCGCGCCAGTGAAGGCGGATCTCAGGGAGGTTCCGCGCTCTTCGGGGGAATGTCCTGAGGGTTGTTGATTTTTGAGTGGCGGCAGACCTCGCCCGATCGAAAGATCGGGTTGCCGTAAGGAGGAAAGCCGCCATCAGGAAGATTGGCAAGAAGCGAGAGCAAGAGCAGAGCGCCGCGGAGTAGTTGCGATTTCCATTTCACGGGATGGCACGGGAGGCGCTGTGGGACACGGTCATCCTGTCGGGGTTCTGATTCGTACAGGATGAACTGGAGGCCGAGGGTGCGGCGTTATGCGGTGCGCGCTATGCGCGTCAGCCAGTTCGACCAGCGCTGCGCGCAGGTCACGCCCCGAGTTCGCTGGTCTTGGGCGGCCGACGGGTCGAGATCCAGCGTCGGCGGGCTCGCAGCATGGATGGTCGCGAACTGAGTTTACCGAGCTGGCGGACATGGAGTTCGCGCGATCCGCTGGATGAACGGGCTTTCGAGCAGATGGTGGTGGGAGTCTCCACCAGGCGCTATGCGCACTCGCTGGAGCCGCTGCCGCAGGAGGTTGCGGTCCATGGCATCAGCAAGAGCGCGGTGAGTGAACGCTTCGTAGTCGGCACCAAAGGCGATTGGCTGATCCGATGCGGCGCGATCTTGGGCAACTCAAGCTGGTAGCACTGCTGATTGACGGAGTGCATTTCGCCGAACATGTGGTGCTGGCCGCCATCGGGGTCGACGTTGAGGGTGCCAAATACCCACTGGGGCTGTGCGAAGGCGCGACCGAGAACGCTGCGGCGTGCAAAGCGCTGCTGGAAGATTTGATCGAGCGCGGGCTCAAATCCCAATCGCGCCATCCTGGTGGTAATCGACGGGGACAAGGCGCTGCGGCGGGCGGTACTCGACACTTTGGGCGGGCGCGCGCTGGTCCAGCGTTGCCAGGCACAAGAAACGCAACGTTCTCGATGCACTACCCGAGCGCATGCGTGCCTCGGTCCGCACCGCGATGAACCAGGCTTACGCCAGTCGCGATCCGAAGCGCGCCCGCCGGCTGCTCGAGAATCTGGCGCGTAAATCGCAATCCGCCTATCCGGGTGGGACGGTGTCGTTAAGGGAAGAATTGGACGAGACCCTGACCGCGATGGGTCTGCACTTGTCCGAGGCGTTGGTCCTGTCCTCGACCAAGGTGATCGAGAACCTGTTCAGCCGGGTACGTGAGATCGCGCGAAGGGACAAACGTCGGCAGGGCGGTACCATGATTCTGCGCTGGACCGCCGCAGGGGTGTTCGAAGCCGAGCGTAACTTCCGCAAAGTTGCCGGCTACCGCGCGCTGCCGAGGCTGGCCGCGGTGCTTCATGCTCGCGATGTTGCGTTCGACCGTGCAGCGCCCAGTTGATATTCGAAAACTGGCAGCCTAAATGACTATCAGTTGCCGCTCAAATTCAACAATCAACCGGGCATTTCCGCCATCTTCGGCGTTGCTCTCACAAAGGCCCTGACACTGGCAGTCCTCGTTGATTCACTGTGCATCGACAAAGACCGCTGCGGCTACGACCGTGGTCCACAACCCCTCGCGGTCACCAACCGCGGACTGGGTAACGTTGCGGGTGGTCACGATCTTGTCCGACAACTTCCAGATGTCCTTGCGCTCATCGTAGCTCGTATCGGGATCGAAATCGACGCCGAGAATCGTGGCGAGCATCGTGGCGGCTAGGTCTTCGGCATAATCGCCGGCGCGTTGATCGGTTTCGCCGAAACTTTTGTGCTCTGAAAGATACCCGTGCTGATCTTTATTTGCCGGAATTGCCAGCCCGACCGACGCTGCGACCAGACGATGCGGCTCGTTGGTTGCGTTGTCGTACATCACCGCGTAAACGATTTGTCCGGGAGTCAGTTGTTTTAGACCCTCCTGAACCGATATCACCTTGCAACCGGGCGGAAAGATTGAGCTTACCCTGACAATATTGAACTCCGCGATCCGCGCGTCGCGGAGCGCGAGTTCGAAGGAAGTGAGTTGTTCGCGATGCTTGCCAACCCCCTTTGTTAAAAAGATCGCTTTTCCCGTCGGTCCCATCTCATGTTCTCCGATTCGTTTATTTGCCCCGACCCTATGGTCAATCTGCGTACGCGTGCGGATTCGTTTGTAGCAGACCAGCTACGCATGGGAAGGACTGCTGGCGAACGGCGCAGTCCGAATCAAATAACACGATCAGGCAGTCGAGCGAAACTCCGGTTGGAGAACTTCCCGCAGCGCCATGTCCTGCCCAGCGCAAAGTGACCAAGATCATTTACGAAGACCCGTCGCGATGCTTCACGTTCGCGGTTCCGATGATGCGGCTGTGAAGCGGCGGCGGCTTATAGGGTCTGCCGTGCGCCGAATCAGCTAAGCTTCCGGCTGGTATCGGTTCCGTGTGAGGAGTGTTCACGAGATTTGTTGGGGCGCTTTGGTTACCCTCGTCCGCAAAAGCTCAACGACAGTCATGCAGCCGCGGGCCAAGAGCCAGTACTCGTGGTGAAGTCCGTTCAGGACGGAGTGCTGCGCAACTCGGCTCGATCGGTCGAAACGATGCCGCTGGCGTTGGGCCTGCACGGGGAGATTCAGGGGCGGATCGGGAAGGCCGGGCCCCAAGGAAGAGTCTGGTCGGCCTTGATCGTAATGCGGCACCTAAGACCACATAGTTTTCGAAGATAGCGATCGGTCAAGGAGATCATCCAATCCAGAAACTCACGCCGGAGTGTCCCGATTGGTCTTTCGCAGAGCGAATTCGCCTTCTGGCTTTGCACAGGTGTTGCGATGAGTTCAAGGCCCATACGCGCTAACGAAGCATCGAATCCGGTGGAGAAGATCGCGTAGCGGTCATGAAGGATAAACACCGGTACGTGTAGTCTGAGGGAATGGCTTCTCACGCAGCTGCCGGAGGATCCAGACTGCGCTTATTCCCCCTCTACGCCTCATTGCGTCTGGCGCGAGCAGATACATGATCCTCTCGCCGGTCGCCTGATTCACACCATGTCATGATCTTCGCATCTCTGCGGCCATCTCCTCAGAAAAATCGTGCATCTTCTCAGCTAATTGGAATGCAATGTCCTCCAATGTTTTCGCTACTTGTTGCGATTTACTGATCATTTGAAAGGCGCACTTTACCACGATGTAACCGCCATTCTTTGAAACAATGGACTTGTACTCGTCGACATAAGTCGCTAGCCGACCATCCTCGGCAAGGGTTTCGAGCGCGGCTTTGGCCGGATCGGAGAAATCCAAAGCAATGAAATTCAACAACCGCAAAGCGCGGGCTTCGGATACCTTGAGCCGATCCCATTGAGCCCGCTGTTTCAACCGCTCCCAGCCCGCATCGTCCAATCCCAGAAATTTGAGCGGGCTAGCAAAATTCACCACCGCGACATATCCGCCCAAGTGCCCTATGCGCGCAGCGATCCGCTCCGGCACATCGTCCAATCTACCGCAATATTTCCGAGAGACAGGGCCTATTTGCGACCGAATGCCGTCGGAGTTGTCTCGTGTTTCGTGGACCGAAAACATCAACCCCATTTTGTCAAGCGCTGCCCACATCTTATCGACGGCTGCATGCAAACTCGCTTCGATCGCCCGAGGATTATTCCTGGCGGCACCGAGTGCGTCGCGCACATGGTATCCGCTATGCGACCAATGAACGATGTCGGCTGTTTTTCCGGGCGGCATAAGCTCATCGTGGCCGAAAAACAAATTGGCGTTGGTAGCAATCGGAGCCTGAGCCAATCTCAGTGTTCCATTTTCTGCCGCTGCTTGTATTTTCTTTGCGGTCGTTATCGCATACGTTTCGCCCGTTTCTCTGGAAATTCCCTCGGGATAATCCGTGCAATAAAAAGCCATCCCCTTTGGTAAGAACCTCGCGATTTGCGATGTCCATGCCACACTGTAATCACCAGGACCACAACTTACGTCCAGTATCAGTGTTGGAGCGTTTTGCTTTATTGCTACCCCCTTCCGCTTGAAGAGGCTGAACGCTTCGCGCAGCAGAATCGCCTGCAAGATTTTTTGACCGTTGCCCGAAGGTTTCAAGAACTCTGCAAAGCACGTGTCGTAATCTCGTATTTGAGCGGCTAATTCGTCGCGATCACCGAGTTCCATCTTGGTCACTCCTCGAATGACTTGCGCACCGCGCGATGCTGCGCTTCGGTCCCCGAATTTGGCTGATTGATTCGATCCTGTCTACGCTTGTCGGAAGGTTCGTGCAGCCAGCAGGCTGGACAGTTGTTCACGCTGAAAGTTTGGTGTGCTGTAGCCAGATCGGGACGTCAGGGAGTCGACGGAATCCACGTTATCACCACGGACCGTCGGGGTCCGCTTCGGCGTTGGCGTCGCCTTTGATGCCACCGTGAGGGCAAAAGCCGAATGGCTGCGGTACTCGACCATCGGCCCATGTACCTGCTTGTGAAACAAGACCTCGAGCAGGAACTCGATGTTCTGTTGTCACAGATCCGAGCGTGCAGCTTTCCCGCACTCGGCTCTTCCTGAAGTTTGATCGAGCCAGCAGGCAGTCATCAGGTTTTCCCAGGGGTTGGCCAGCGCCTAATCGGCTCCAATCGTCCGCAT
>Ga0126381_100003837_pt1 | contig 16286 bp, 14 predicted proteins | sample PanSoiMetPlot_28_FD_96465 | JGI IMG/M metagenome (GOLD analysis project Ga0126381, IMG submission 96465) | Tropical forest soil microbial communities from Panama - MetaG Plot_28 | ecosystem: Environmental > Terrestrial > Soil > Tropical forest > Bulk soil | place: Panama | collected 2016-02-17 | reverse complement strand
GAAAACATGGTGGAGCTAGTCGGGATCGAACCGACGACCTCATCGTTGCGAACGATGCGCTCTCCCAGCTGAGCTATAGCCCCGTGCAAGGTTGGACTGGATCGCCTGCCTATTTTATCAGTGATCCGGAATCGGCACCAAGCCATCGGGTGCTTCGAGACTCGCTCCGCCACCGCGAGCCTCGTGAATCATCTTGACGAAATCCCCTGCTTTGCGTCTAACTAGCACCAGACGAGGGCGGGCTGGGGGTCAACGTCATGTTTACTCAGCTGAATCCCGGGGTGGAAAACCGGCAGCGTCGGTTACGGATCGTCTCGCTCGTCCTGCACGGTGCTGTGCTGGCGTGGCTGCTCCACGCTCCCGAACCCCAACTCGTGCAGCCGTCCTCGGTTGCCCTGGGCGAGAACGGGCACTCCGTCACGCGGCTCTACTGGTCGAGCAAGAATCCCGACGACAGCACCCACAGCTCTTCCGATCGCGCGACCGAGAAATATCGTCACCAGCGGCTCGGACAAAAACTGACTTTCAAGGCGCCGCCGCAAATGGCGAAACTGCCAGCGCCACAGACTCCCCTTGCCCGCAGCGAAGCGGAAGATAATTCGAAAACCCAGACGCTCTCGGCCCAGGGCCACGGTGCGCAGGCCGGCGAGCGCTACGGAACCCTCGGCCGCGGGCCTCTGTTCGGCGACGAGGTCCGCCCTGCCCTGCCCGTCGCGACCTCCGACCCGGTCGTCTATCCGTGGCAACTACCAGTCGCGGGTGGCAACGAGGTTATCGAAATCACGATCGACGAACGCGGAGAAATTGTGAAGAAGACGGTGCTCGTCAGCCTTGGCGCCGACATCGACAACAAATGCCTGGCCGCGCTCGAGAACTGGCACTTCCATCCAGCCACGCGCAATGGCTCACCCATTCTATCCAAGCAAGACGCAATCTTCCCTTTCCGCTCTCGAGGATAATCCACATCCTCAGCACACTTGTGCAGGCGATCACATCGAGCAGGAGCGCCCAGCCGCTATAATGAATGCGTGACCGAATACGCTGTCCGACAAGTAGCTTCTGCCGATTTTCCCACCCGTTGGGGCAAGTTCCGAATCTATGGATTTCGTGGCGAATTGGGCTCCGATGGCGCTCGTCGCGTCGAGGAAGCCGTCGCCCTGGTGATGGGCGATGTGAAGTCTCCCCCCCCGCTCGTGCGAGTCCACTCGCAGTGCATGACCGGCGACGTGTTTCACTCTTTGCGCTGCGATTGCCGCCAGCAACTCGAACTTTCGCTCTCAATGATTTCCGAGGAAGGTGCCGGTATCCTGATCTATGAACAGCAAGAAGGACGCGGCATCGGCCTGATGGCCAAGCTGCAAGCCTACGAACTCCAGGATGCCGGCCTCGACACGGTAGAGGCAAACGAGAAGCTCGGTTTCAAGGCCGATCAACGCGAGTTTGCCCTGCCAGGCGAGATTCTCAAGGCGCTGGGCGTTACCCAGGTACGTCTGCTTTCCAATAATCCGGATAAAGTCGAGGCCGTCGAACGAGCCGGCGTCCACGTGGTCGAACGTGTGCCATGCGAAGTGACTCCCAGCCCGCACGCCGAGGAATATCTCAAAACCAAGAAAGAGAAACTCGGACATATCTTCACATCGAACTAGCCCGGCAGTTGATTTTCAGTGGCACTTTTTTGCCAGAGGTGGGAATTCCGCGCGTTGCGCTCCGCCTCCGCCCATGTTTTAATCCGCTGCATCGCCCCGATGGCCGCGTCTCCGAACGCAACTCGATCCTTCCCTTCTGCCCTGGCCTTGGCTCTTGCATTGATCGGATCAGCTTCTTTCCTCTATTACCACCAGAGACTCTTCATTCCCCGCGTCGCTGCAGTAAGCGCTACGGAGGGTCTGGGAAACGGCTATTCCTTTGGCAATGATTTCTACCAGGTCTGGCTCAGTTCACAGGAGCTGTTACGCCACCGGCGCGATCCCTATAGCCCGGAAATGACGCAGGCAATCCAGATCGGCCTTTACGGCCGGCCGCTCGACCCGGCCCGTGCAGGCGACCCTGTCGATCGTCGGGTGTTCCCTTACCCGGCATATGCCGATCTGCTTTTCTGGCCAGCCGCCTTGCTTTCTTTTCCGGTAGTCCGCATCGTCGTTTTCTGCATTCTGGCTCTGGCAACGCTGGCGAGCATCTCAATGTGGTTGCTGGCCTTTGATTGGCACCCCGGCCGGAATTGGACCGCGGTTATTCTTCTGCTGACTCTCACGAGCTACCCGGCACTCGAGGGACTATTCGCCGGCCAGCTCGGACTGTTCGTGGCTTTTCTGCTAGCCTGCGCGACGCTGGCGCTCCGCCGTCGGAAATTCCTGCTCGCAGGAGTCCTGATGGCCATCACAACCATCAAGCCGCAGGTGACGGCTTTGGCGATTCTCTATCTTCTGCTTTGGGCCTGGAACGACTGGCGGGCGCGGAAGCTCTTTACCGTGGGATTCTCCTCCACATTCGCAGTGTTGCTGGCAGGTTCACTGGTCGTGTTACCACACTGGATTCAAAGCTGGATCCACACGGTCTTGGAGTACCGCCGCTATACGAGACCTCCACTCGTAACCGAGGTCTTAACCTCCTCATTGGGGGCGACCCTCTCCGGACCGGCGACGCTTCTGCTGACCACAGCATCGGTCGTAGCCGCAATCCTCCTGGCGTGGAGAAGTCGCGACGCTCCACCCTCTTCGCTCAAGTTCTGGCTCACGTTAAGCCTTCTCCTGTCGATCACAACGATTGTCATTCTTCCCGGACAGGCGGTCTACGACCACCTCATCATCATTCCTGCAATTCTGTTGCTCGTCCGCCACCGATATCGACTTCTTCAGGCCGGACCTGCTTCAACGATGCTTTTTTGGCTCGGCGCGCTGGTTCTTCTCTGGCCGTGGATAGCGGCGTTTGGTCTCATCATGCTCCGACCATTCGTGTCTCCGACGGTGTTCGGCTCGACGGCAACCCTTTCCTTGCCCATTCGGAATGCGGCCTCACTCCCATTCGCCGTGCTCGCCTTGGTCGCATGGATGTGGCGGGTCAACGCCGGGACGCCAGGATCCGTTTGACTGCGCTTTTGTTCTCGGCCGGTAGATACTCGAGGGCCGCCCGCGCCAGCGCTGTGTATACCCCACCCGCAACCGGCGCGCCCTCAAGCACTCGCAGATGTCTCTGCACGGTCCCCAGATCTCCGCGAATAATGGGCCCGCTGAAGGCATCAGGCGCGCCGTAAGCAGCGTAGTTCTCGAGCGTTTGCCGCAGGATCGGAATCGCGCGCGTTCGAGCCTCCTTTCGGCTGACGCCGGCCATCACCGCCACTTCTTCGGCTGTCGCGAGCAATGCCGTCATTAATGGTGAAGCGAACGTCCCCCACGCGTGATACGCCGACTTTTCTTTTTTGCGAATCGAAAATGCTCTGCCGCCGAGACCGCGCACCAGCCGGCGTGCAACCCGCACAGCAGACTGGTCACCCTCGATCGCAAACGGCACCCCCGCCAGTGACGGCCGCGATCTGCGCACAAACGTCATCAGCGGATGCACCGACGCCACAACTGCTCCTCGACGGCGCAGCACCTCAAGCGCGTCGCTGGTAAGCACTCCGCTCGAATGCAGTGCAACTCGTCCCTTCCACTCCATTTGTTCCGCAAACGAGAACGCCGCTCCGGCAATCTTCGAGTCCGGCACGCAAAACCAAATCCACTTTGCCGTGATCGATCTTGGATCGATGCTTGCCTCTCCGCCAACCTGTTTCGCAACCTTCCGAGCATTCCTGAGAGAGGCAGGCGACCGCGCAATCATCGAACCGATCGCAAAACCCGCATCCCGCAACGAGAGCGTCAGAGCTGTTCCCAAATTCCCAGCGCCAATAATCGCGAGCCGCGCCTTCCTCGCCATGCCCCGCAGCATAACAGAAGGGCTCCGGGTTTCGGGCTTCCGGCTCCCGCACTTCCGATGGATCAGTCCGGAACCCCGAAGCCAGAAGCCTGAATCCGTGTTTTATATTGTCTGCATGCCCAAATCGTCTTTCAAAGTTCGCACCCAGAAACCCAAAGCGCGTCTTGTCTCCTCTCGTGTTGTCTACAAAGGCCCAGTGTTTTCAGTAACCACCGACTACGTGCAAGAACCCGGCGGCGTGAAAGCACGCCGCGATGTTATCCACCACTCAGGATCTGTTGTCGTCCTGGCCGTAGATGATTCTGATTCCATCCCCCGCGTGTTGCTGGAGCGGCAATACCGTCACGCGGCGAAGGACTATTTATGGGAGATCCCGGCCGGCCGCATTGATCCCGGCGAGAATGAACTGGAAGCGGCAAAACGCGAGTTGATCGAAGAAACCGGGTATCGCGCCTCTCGCTGGCGGCGCATTCTAAAGTTCTACGCCAGCCCTGGGTTCGTTGCCGAAACAATGGCTGTGTTTCTGGCGACGGGTCTGCGCCGGGGAGAAGCCGAACCCGAGGATGACGAGATCATCCATAATCGCATGTTTCCTCTTCCCATCGCGGTCAATATGGTCATCAAAGGAACCATCCGCGACGGCAAAACGATTTCATCGGTGCTGTGGCTCGACCACGTAATGCGCTGTAATGGGGGAAAGACTATTCGCTAACCGTAGTTCGGCGCGCGGACAAGCTACATAAGTTGACAGTCGCGGTTCATTTCGTTGCCTGTAATCTTTTTGACTATGGCCGCCCTTGACAGCCTACCTTGTGCGCAGCAAAATGCATCCTATTACTGCGGGCACGTCCTTGGCCCCCTTAAGGGCGTGCGGAAAGTGGGGGCTTTCGTGGAACGTTTGAAAGGAACCGTCAAGTGGTTCAACAACGCTAAAGGATACGGCTTTATCGGACGCGCGGATGGGCCGGATGTTTTCGTTCACTACAGCGCGATCAGCTCTGAGGGATACAAAAGCCTGCAGGAAGGCGATCAGGTAGAGTTCGAAATTACCGAAGGCCAGAAAGGTCCGCAGGCTGCGAATGTGACCAAAGCGGCCTAGTGACCCTCCTGTAGAATCTCCGCTCTCGTTCGCTCTCTCCTGCCGAGTCACTATTGTGCCCACTCCATTGGGGTTTCTGCCCGATTGTTTTATCTTTAGTGCGTGGACAATAAGGCGATCGCGAACATTCTCTTCGAGACAGCAGACCTGCTGGAAATCGACGGCCAGGATTCCTTCCGCATTCGCTCCTATCGCAACGCCGCCCAGGCCATTGAGAATCACTCGCAACAGATTAGAGACCTTATCAGCGACCCCAAGCAGGTGCTGGCCATTCCCGGTGTCGGCAAGGGTATGCTCGACAAACTGAAAGAATTGCTAAGCACTGGCAAGCTTTCGGTCCAGTCCGAATTGCTCCAGAAATATCATTCGTCGATGCTGCAGTTGCTGAAGATTCAAGGCCTCGGCCCGAAGACCATTGCCCTGATCTGGAGCGCCTACAGAGTCAGCGACGTGGACGGCGTCGAAAAGCTGGCGCGCGAAGGAAAAATTCGCGAGCTGCCCCGGATGGGAGAGAAGCACGAAGCCAAGCTGCTCAAGGCAATCGAGGACTATCGCCGCATCGGCGGACGCTTCTTGATCGACGCCGCAGAAGAAGAAGCCGAAAAACTCATCGCATACCTCCGGAACTTTTCGGGAATTGACGCGATCACTCCCGCAGGATCGCTGCGCCGTGGTCGTGACACCGTCGGCGACCTCGATATTCTCGTCACCGGTAAAGCTTGCGCTAACGAAGAAGGGCGCCAGGAGGCGATCGATTACGTCGCCAAATATCCTCCTCTGGTGGATGTCATCGCGCGCGGCGACAACAAAATCAGTTTTCATCTGCGTAGCGGAATGCAGGTCGATGTACGCCTGCTCCCGCCGGAGTCCTTCGGCGCCGCCATGCAGTACTTCACTGGCTCAAAAGCTCACAACGTTGCCCTGCGCCAGCGCGCGCTCAAAATGGGCTACACGCTCAACGAATACAGCCTGGCCACACTGGAAGGTGAAAGACCGGTTGCGGGAAAAACCGAAGAAGAGATTTACGCCAAACTCAAGATGGACTACGTTCCGCCCGAGATGCGTGAGAACCTCGGCGAGATCGACTTGGCGCAAGCGCACACTCTCCCGCAACTCATCACGCTGTCTGACATTCGAGGCGATGTCCACATGCACACCGTCGAGACCGACGGCAAGAACTCGATCGAAGAAATGGCCAAAGCCGCCAGGACGCGCGGTTACGAATACATGGCCATCACCGACCACTCGAAGAATCTGGCCTTCGCCAATGGTCTCGATGACAAGCGCGCCGTTGAGCACATCGCGCGCATTCGGGAGGCTAGCAAGCAAATCGACGGCATCACCATTTTCGCTGGCATCGAAGTCGATATCCTCGCCGACGGCGACCTCGATCTTTCCGACGACGTGCTCGCCCAGATGGATCTCGTCATCGCCAGTGTGCACTCCGTATTCAATCAGGAGCCAGCAAAGATGACCGAGCGCCTGCTCAAGGCCATCGGGAATCCGAACACGTCGATCATCGGACATCCGACCGGCCGCATCCAGCTGCGCCGCGACGGCTATCAATTCGATATGAACGCGGTGTTAACCGCAGCCGCGAAACACAAAGTTGCAATGGAACTAAACGCCTATCCCGACCGCCTCGATCTCAACGACGTCAATCTGCGCCAGGCCAAACAGTGTGGAGTCAAGATCGTCATCAACACCGACGCTCACCACACTTCCCACATGGAAAAGATCCGCTTCGGAGTGCTGCAAGCGAGGCGGGCGTGGCTGACGAAAGATGATGTGCTGAACACCCTACTCGCCCCACAGTTCGCAAAAGCCATGAAGCATGTGTGGTAATCGCGGTCCCCGCGAAGCGGGGGAATTGGTTAGCCCAGCGCGTAAGCGCTGGGTAGGCGGCTCTGACTGGGCGCGAGCCCGAAGCTTGCAGCTGAACCCGCGCCATCAACTCGCTTCGCTAGTGCATTCGAGATCTCATGACTGTCATAATCAGCGAAGCCGGTGTGTAGCGAAGCGAAACTCTGGCGTAGTCGAAGAGCCTGCCCTGAGGTGAAGCCGAAGGGATCCCTACCCTCTGCACCCCCGGTACAACCGTCTGAAGAAATTCTCATCCCCATCCCGGTCTCGAAACGACTGCTACGGCTTAAGCTTGAGCTTCAAATCAGCGGCAATCTGCTTCCCGTGAAACCGCCCATTCTCAATAAAAATCTCATTGGTGCGCGATCCCGCAACAATCACGCCGGCCACATAAATTCCCCGCACGTTGCTCTCGAGCGACACCGGGTCGCATACCGGCCGATGCTGCTGCTCCGACAACTCAATCCCCATGCTGCGCAAAAAATCGTAATCGGGATGGTATCCAATCAGGGCCAGCACAAAATCATTCTTCAACCTCATCGGCCCATGTGGAGTAACAATCACGACATGGTCGACCCCAATCTCCTGCACAGAACTATTGAAGTAGGCCTCGATTTCTCCCGCTTTGATCCGGTTCTCCAAATCCGGTTTGATCCAATATTTGACATGGTGATGGACCTGCGACTCGCGATGCACCAGCGTGACGCGCGCCCCGTGACGCCACAGGTCCAGCGCCGCGATCGCGGCTGAGTTCTTCCCCCCGATCACCAAAACGTCGGTGTCGTAGTACGGATGTGGCTCGCCGTAATAATGCGAAACCTTCGGCAGATCCTCGCCCGGGATGTTCAACTGGTTCGCTAGGTCGTAGTATCCCGTGGAAACGATCACCTTCTTCACGTGGTAATCATGTGGGCGCCCGGCCCGGTCGGTCGCAGTGATACTGAAGTCTCCGTCTTCGCCCATCACCGTCTTGACCCACTCGTATTGCCGGACATCGAGTTCGTAGTGCTCGGCGACTTTACGGTAATACTCGAGCGCCTCCTCGCGGTTCGGCTTCTGTTGCGCGGTCGTAAACGGGATGTCGCCAATCTCAAGCAACTCCGGCGTCGTGAAAAAAACCATGTTCGCCGGATAGTGAAACAGCGAGTTCACCAGACAGCCCTTGTCGAGGACAATAACTTTCAGCCCAATTTTCTGGGCCTCAATCGCACAAGCCAACCCCGTCGGCCCGGCACCGATGACGAGAACGTCAGGGCGCATCTGGGGACGAGCCTGAAGCTTCGCCTTCGGCAAAATGTCCAGTTCTTCGGCTGCGAGGAATTCGGGCATGGAATCGAGAGTGGAGTTACCCAACGCGACGGGATCGTAGAACTCGGAAACCAGTGATTCTAGCATGCGCCCGGATTTCGCTCGCAATTCCCCGCTCAGAGTCTCATCTGCACTGATGCTTATCTTCCGATGGCGTCATCCCGAGCGAAGCCGTTTTTCAGGCGGAGACGGGGATCTTGCGTGGAGCACAACCGAATTGCGCGTGTCCGTGTACACAGACTGCTCCACGTTCCGGGCGGTATAATCGCCGGTTGCCTTCATCTGTCTCTCCGCGTCACTCAGGAGCGCGTCATGTCCACTCTTACCGAACATACTTCCTCTGAATTCGCCAGAAAGACACGCATCGAATCCGACAGCATCGGGAACATCGAAGTCCCCTCAAAGGTTTACTGGGGAGCCCAGACGCAGCGGTCCCTGCTGCATTTCAACATCGGCCGCGACACCATGCCGCCGGAACTGATCCGGGCCTTCGGTATCCTCAAGAAAGCTTGCGCACTTGTAAATCAGGACTTGGGCAAGTTGCCCTCCGATAAGGCGAAGCTGATTGTGCAGGCCGCCGAGGAGGTCATCGCCGGCAAATTGAACGATCAGTTCCCCCTGCGCATCTGGCAGACCGGCAGCGGCACCCAGACCAACATGAACGTGAACGAAGTCATCTCGAACCGCGCGATCGAGATTGCCGGCGGTGAAATGGGATCGAAGAAGCCAATCCATCCCAACGATCACGTCAACATGTCGCAGTCGTCGAACGACACTTTCCCAGCCGCGATGCACATCGCTGCGGCCGATCGCGTTAAGAACGCGCTCATTCCTGCAATCAAGACAGTTCACGACGCCATCCGCGCCAAGGCCAAGGAGTTTGAACACATAGTCAAGATCGGCCGGACGCACCTGCAAGATGCGGTGCCGCTAACCGTTGGCCAGGAATTCGGAGGTTGGGCGAGCCTTCTGAAGCGCGACATTCACCGTCTCGAGCAGGTTCTCGATGGACTTTACGATCTGGCAATTGGTGGAACAGCCGTGGGTACTGGGTTGAACACACATCCCGAATTCGCCGAGCGCGCGGCCAAGAAGATCGCGGAACTGACGGGACTTCCATTTCGCTCGCATGGCAACAAGTTCGCCGCGCTGTCGGCGCACGATGAGATCGTATTTGCGCAAGGCGCCATGGAAACGCTCGCCGCATCATTCATGAAGATTTCCAACGACATTCGCTGGCTGGCATCCGGCCCCCGCTGCGGCCTAGGAGAGTTGACCATTCCCGAGAACGAGCCCGGATCGTCGATCATGCCCGGAAAAGTCAATCCCACCCAATGCGAAGCCATGACGATGGTCTGCGTCCAGGTCCACGGCGCAACCGCCGCCGTCGGCTTCGCCGGTTCCCAGGGTAACTTCGAACTTAACGTCTACAAACCGGTCATCATCCACAACTTCCTGCACTCGGTTACGCTGATCACGGATGCCTGTCACGGCTACGTCGAGTACATGATCAAGGGCATCGAGGTCGATCGCGCAAAAGAAGCGTGGTACGTGCAGAACTCGCTGATGCTGGTCACAGCTCTAGCCCCAAAGGTCGGGTACGACAAGGCAGCCGAGATCGCCCACACCGCCCACGTCGACCATTCCAGCCTCCGCGAAGCGGCGCTAAGGTTGGGTTATCTGACCGGCGAGGAATTCGACCAACTAGTAAAGCCGGAGAAGATGACGAAACCATAGGCGGAATGTCGGCGGTGCTGAGACGCATGGATTTTAAGGGACGTACTCTCCGACATTGGCGATGCATTCGTCTGACAAGAAATGGGTGGTCGCCGAAAAGGACACCAGCTCGAAGAGTTGGTCGCTATGATCACTTCTGAGAACCGCCGCTCAGAAATGTGCTGGGGCCGGAAGTTGGTCGTGAAAAGGTCGTGGGAGTGTCACTCGGCCTCGGCGAGTTCCGCGACTTCGTTAGTCCGATCGACTGCCTTCCTCGGGCTAATCGTAATCATCACTACACTCACCAACACCAGCGACGTCCCGACAATCGTCCGCGGCCCAACCGCCTCGCCGCCAAGAGAATATCCGACCACCACGGCGACAACCGGATTCACATACGCATACGTCCCCACTTTCGTTGGCGACTCATGATGAATCAGCCAGACGTATGCCGTAAAACCCGCAATCGACCCGGCTACAATCAGATAAGCCAATGCCAGCCAGGCTTTGGTAGAGACGGCCTGCAGGTGGAATCCGCGAACTTCTCCAAGCAGTCCTGCGGTTATCGTGAGTAGCACTCCTCCGGCAAGCATTTGAGCGCCAGAACTCATCGCTTTAGCCGCTGGCAGTGGCACCTTCCGCGTAAGCGCCGAAGCCACAGACCAAGTAATTGCCCCCACGATCAACGCGCACGCGCCAACCGGATCAATCGGAGCATCTCCAAAATTCATTGTCCGGCTCATCAAAACTGCCACGCCGCCAATCCCGACGAGCAGCGCCACGGCCAGCCGCGCCGTAATCCGCTGCGTTTTCAAGATCAGGATTTCAGAAATTGTCATGAATACGGGAATTGTGGCCATCATCACGGCAGCAATTCCCGAGGGAACGCGCCGCTCGGCCCAAAACAGCATTCCGTAGTCGAGAACGAAGATCAGAACAGCAAGCAGCGTTGCCGCGCCCCACTCACGCCTGCTCGGCGAAGGTGTTCCTCTAAGTCGCATCCAGCCATAAAGCACCGCTCCTGCAACCAGGAAGCGCATTCCCGCCAGCAGAAACGGAGGCACCTCGCGCACTCCAACGCGAATCGCCAGAAACGTCGATCCCCAAACGAAATAGATGATCGCGAATGCCAGCAGAACCTTCCAGCTTGCCGGACGTGAATTAGGTATGACCCTCATATCCAGATCGACATCGGATTCACAATCTCGAGCCTGATTAGATCACCAGGAGTCGCTCAGGACGCGGCCTTCCCGCATAAAAATAATTTATAAGGCTATAAGTGGAGTTCAGAGCGTTCTGCGAGAGGGTCCTGCGAACGGCGCGAGTTCACTGGTTCCAATTGCTTGTGTAGGGATGGACGCATTTCATCCGCCCCCGCCGCCCCCTGAGCGAAAGCGAAGGGCAGGTGTGCCGGCGGCGTAGATCTGATCGAGCGTTTATGTGGGATGAACCGGGGCCGCTCTCAGGTTCGAAATGACCTACTTCTTAATCAAACTAGTATGGCTGGCCACGCACTGCCACTTGCCCATATCCATCACCCAAGTATCAGTGAAGCGCCCAACGTGATCGTAAGGCTTGCCCTGATACGTACCAGCGGTGTGATACACACCCGTTACAACGGCCGTGTCGCCGAAGAAGTTCATCTTCACGTCCTGGATGTTGGCCTGCGTCGGCTTGAACCGGGGATCTCTAATGTCGACCAGGAATTTCGCCTTGTCGCTCATCTCCCCGTCCCACTCTGTATTGACAAATCGGCTGGAGACGAGCGCGTCCAGTGCAGACGCATCGCGGTTCACCTGAGCTTCATTCCACAGGCGCTCGAGGACCAAGATCTTGCTCTCGCGAGGATCGGCCTGCTGGGCTTTTAATGCGACTGAGCTCAGAGCAAGCAGAAGACACCAGAAGATAGAACGGGTCATGCGGTCACACGCCCGCCGACGTCCTTACGTGAGGCGAACGTTCTCCGACCATAACAGCCGCCAATAGCTATGTGCTATCGAAAATCACCGAGAAGAGTTACGAACGTCATGAACCAGGCTTTGGGCGTCCGGCTCCGGGCTTCCGTCAAGGACCGTCGGGGTCTGTTCAATCTGATCAAATGAGAAATTCGTCGTGAGAAGAAAAGCAGCCCTGCTGCAAGCACCTGAGGCCTGAAGTCCAAGAGGAGGCCGGAAGCCCGCTCTCAAAATGCCCATCGCATCAGCGCCGCCCCGATCGTAAATCCCGCCCCCACCGAAGCCATTAACACCAGGCTTCCCTTCTTCAGCTTGCCTTCCTCGATCGCCGTATTCATCGCCAGGGGAATGGTTCCCGCAGTGGTATTGCCAAAGCGGTCAATGTTGAGAACCGCGCTCTCTGGCCTGAGGCCGAGACGCTCCGCTGTCGCATTGATGATCCGTAGGTTGGCCTGATGTGGAACGAATACATCAATGTCGGAGCCCTTCAGTCCATTGCGTTCCAACAGCTTCTGACAAAGCTCCGTCTGCTTGCGCACGGCGAACTTAAAAACCTGCTGCCCATCCTGATGGACGTAATGCATCTTCTTCGCAATCGTGTCTTTGCTCGCCGGATGCAAACTGCCCCCGCCAGGCATGTACAGGTAATTCCCCCCAGATCCGTCCACCTCATGGATGAAGTCGATGAACCCCTCGGAATCATCTTGCGCGGGCTCGAGAATCGCCGCGCCAGCCCCGTCCCCAAAAAGGATGCAGGTCGCACGGTCGGTGTAATCGATAATCGACGACATCACGTCAGATCCGATCGCCAGCACGCGCTTGTGCGATCCGGCGGCGATAAACTGCGCTCCCACCTGCACCGAGTAAAGAAACGCTGAACACGCCGCCGAAAGATCGAATCCCCATGCTCCCTTCGCTCCCAGCTTGTTCTGCACAATGCACGCGGTCGAAGGAAACAGCATGTCTGGAGTGACCGTCCCGACGATAATCGCCTCGATCTCACTGGGCTCAAATCCTCGCTGCGCCAAAGCCTTGCGGGAAGCCTCGACCGCAAGATGGCTAGTGGGAACGCCCTTCTCCACAATGTGCCGCTCGCGGATGCCGACGCGAGTCATGATCCATTCATTGTTGGTGTCGACCATGCGCTCGAGGTCGGCGTTAGTCAGTAGACGAGGAGGCACATACGTGCCCAAAGCGCTGATTTTGGCGCGGATCGGTTTGCTCAATGAGAACCCCTGAGAATGATGCAGGTATTGTGAAGGATTGAAGAAAGAATGTCTAACGAAGCGGGTATCAAAGTTTCAAGAGTTACACGGTCTCAGAGTCTTTGAAGTCCAAACTGTACGCGCCCTGAACAGAGCCCTGGGCAAGGTGGAGTGTTCACCTTGAAACCTTGCCACTTTGAAACTTCGAAACCTTGCTTCAGTACGCCCATCGCAGCAACGTCGCCCCCGACGTGAACCCCGCTCCCACCGCTGCAAGCAATACCGTGTCCCCCTTCTTCAGCTTGCCTTCCTCGATGGCACTCTGCATGGCAATCGGAATCGTCCCCGCCGTCGTGTTTCCGAAGCGGTCGATGTTGATGATTACTTTCTCCATCGGCATCCCCAGCCGGTCGGCAGTCGCTGTGATAATGCGCCGGTTCGCCTGATGCGCGATGAAGCAGTCGATGTCGGCTCCGGTCAGCTTGTTTCTCGCCAGAACGCGTTCAGTCATCTCCGCCATCTTCTTCACCGCATACCTAAAGACATTCTTCCCATCCTGATGAATGTAATGCATCTTCTTGTCGACCGTTTCATGCGTCGATGGGTTCAAACTTCCTCCACCGGGCATGTACAAATACTGCCCGCCCGTCCCTTCAATCTGGGCGACATGATCGATGATGCCTCCCCCATCCTCGGACGGCTCAAGCAATACCGCGCCCGCTCCATCACCGAAGATGATGCAAACTGCGCGGTCCGTATAATCGGTCATCGCCGAGTTCTTGTCCGATCCGATGACCAGCACTTTTTTGTACTGCCCAGATTCAACAAACTTCACACCGGTGTTCAGCGCATAGAGAAAGCCAGAACACCCAGCGGAAACGTCAAAGCCCCACGTGTTCTCGATACCAAGTTTGTGCTGCACTAGACACGCGGTCGAAGGATACATCATGTCCGGCGTCACCGTTCCAACCACAATCAGATCCACCGACTGCAGGTCGAAGGGATGCTTCTCCAGCAAATGCCTCACGGCGCACACGGCTAGATCGCTCGTGGCGATTCCCTTTTCCGCAATGTGCCGTTCGCGGATGCCGACTCTCTCGAGAATCCAATCATTGGTAGTGTCGACCATCTTCTCAAGGTCGGCATTAGTGAGCACGCGCGGAGGCAGAAAGGTGCCAAGCGCGCTGATTTTGGCGCGGATGGGTCTGGTCAATGAGGGCTCCTGAAGAAATAGGAAACCCAGTATTTTGAAGGATCGGGGCGCGAATGTCTAACAGGAATGCAATGAGATCGGGTGCCCACCCTCTGGCCGCTTCGGCCAGAAGTGGGGATTTTGACTTTCGAGCTCTTATGTCCTCCGAGCTGAGACGAATGGTGTTCGCCGGAGTTGGAACCCAACATCACGCCGCGGCACTGTTTCCCTCCCGTTCGATCCAGTCGCGAATGAAATTCGGACACGACACGATTCCAAACTGACGGTCCTCGCCATCTTTCAAGTAGACGATCGCCTCCCGATCCAACTCTTCCAAATGCGCTAGGTTCAACAGCGGCCACAATTTGCATTCGGTGGCAGATTGCACCAACTGATCGAGATACGCGAGATGCCCTTGAAATAGTTTGCCGGATACGCGAATCGTGACGTGGGGAGCAGCTGGGGGAAAATTACCGCGAATATCCATGTTTCTCCTTGGAGCGGTTCCTCTACTCGAACACGCTACTTCTATAGATGTCCCGGAAAAACATTTCCTGCAAAAAGAGTCGTAAAAGCTAGGTAAATTTCTGTAATCAGAGGTCTGACAACTTCGGAGGGTTGCTGTGGAAAAAATAAGTCAGGTACCGGGCACTCACTGCACACGCAAGAGCCCGTTACCGTTGCTTCCTTCCGGACCTGGCGGGGTTGGCGGGAGTACGTCGCGTAAGACCGATACCTGACCCACACCATTCTAGCATTCGCATTGAGTGCCCCCTTCTGGCCGTCTTTGCCAAGAAGTGCGGATTTCGGATGTGTAGGCACGGACGCATTTCGTCCAGATCTGATCGGTTGCCGGTTGTCGGAACAAACCGGTGCCGCGGTCTCGATCTGATCCAATGTCTGCTTCGAAACAAACCGGGAAGGGCGCGAGTTCACTCGTGCCGTGAGGTCCGAAGAAAAGACTGCGCTTTAGCCCAGAGGTCAGCAGTCTCCTGAACGGATTGGGAACCCTCGCGTGTGCAGGGACCACGAAGAAGGAAGAGCCCATGACAGAAACGTTCCGCAGATCGTGCGCGCGTGAATCCATCATCCGAAATCTGTCATCCCGGGCGAAGTTTTTGTCCCGGTAGCGTGGAGGGAAACGGTTTGCGCGAGATCTAGCACCGATGAAAGCGCAGACGCTGCGGCATGACGCCACTGAGCATTGACTCTGCGCAAGTGCTTCCCCAGGCCAAGTTCTTTGAATCTTTGAAACCTTTAAACCTCGTCTTTTCAATATGTTGGTCTTGCCCCATTGCAGCCCATGGATCAAAGCGCAATTTCGCGCTAACTCAATGATTCCAAAGATTCGCCAAGGGAGAGGGGTGAAGCAATCATTAATGTTAATGTTATGCGAAAATCGTTGTCAGCACACCAAACAAAGGCGACTGAGGCTCGCCGGAAAAAATCAGGTACTTTCGGTGCAAAAAATCTCTCTCGGGCCCTTCCTTTCTACGCGCCAATGGCGAACAATGATGTCAGTCCCAAGTACAACCAAGAAACTCAACGAATGTCGGCACAGCCCGCACAATCCGGCGTGATACCCCTGCAAAAAGCAATAGACCATTACTTTGAGCTTGCCCTTTATCTACTTGTATTAACTGGATTTGGCACGCTCGCTGGAACTGGCGGATTGGACTTACCATCGATCACTCTGGTGGGCGCCGCGCTGGCCGTTCGTGGATACCTGCTCGCCAAGCGTCGCTCGTTGGTGATCTCGGAGCAATGGACGACTCCGCTGTCGATCGCATATTTCGCCTTCTTCGCCATCGATTACTTCGTCTTCTCCCGCGGCTTTCTTGCTGCCACCGTCCACTTGGCACTGTTCGGCGTGGTCGTGCGTATGTTCTCGCTGCGGCGCGAGCGCGACCACATCACTTTGGCGATCCTTGCTTTTTTGATGGTGCTGGCTTCGGCCGTGCTGACCGTCGACAGCGTGTTCCTGTTCTCATTTGCAGCCTTCATGCTGATGGCCGTCGCGACCTTCATCCTGCTGG